>Ga0099364_10009318_pt1 | contig 13640 bp, 8 predicted proteins | sample TergutTh196P3_FD_73070 | JGI IMG/M metagenome (GOLD analysis project Ga0099364, IMG submission 73070) | Microcerotermes parvus P3 segment gut microbial communities from Pointe-Noire, Republic of the Congo - Th196 P3 | ecosystem: Host-associated > Arthropoda: Insects > Digestive system > Gut ...
ATTTTCCATCGGGAACAGGAGTAAGTATGATTGAGGGCGCAAAGACGCTTGACAAACAACAGAACAGCATACAGGAGTTCACAGTCCAGTTCTTCGCGGACTCGGTGAGCGTTGACGGGACGGTATTGCCGCTTGGACAGGTTTCCACTGATGTGCTGAACATAAGCGGTGATGTATTGGTTGCGCTACGTGAAAAAAATCATGAGCTCTTCACAGTAATAGAGCGTGAGTTGTTCAACCCGAACACAAAAAAAGACGCCGCACTCGCTGATGCTTTGCAGCACCGGCTGAACGGCGCACTTGATATTGTCTACGAATTTCCGCTGTATCGTGATTTGCGAATCGACAGGGAGTTTGGTAGGAGGCTGTTTCTGCACACCTTTCAAAACGAGCCGGAGGTTTTCATGCGTCTCGGCAATCCGCAGAGTATGGAAAGTGCGGCACTGGCAGGATTATTTCAGTCGCTTCTGGCAGCCCATGATGAGAGTGTTTCTTTCTGCACATATATATCCATCCTGCTTGACCTTCACTATGAACGGTTGAAGCGACGGAACTGTGAGAGTTACGCTATCGGCCTGTATGATTTCTTTACGAACATCCCCATGCAACAGGAAATATCAAAATCGCTGCCACCGAGCCCTGGCTTTCAGTTCCTGCAGAGCCGCAAGGCGCACATCGAGTATACGACGATGCTGAACCCGGCGAACGAGAAAGAATACATCATCGCGGAACGCATGGCGTTTGAATCCATCGGAGCGTTTCTGCATGTGGATTTTTTCCGTGGCCTGATTAACGGCAACGCCCCGCGCCGATGCCACAACTGCGGACGGTATTTTCTGCTCACGGACGGGTACGACGCGCGCTACTGCAACAACATCGCACCTGGCGAAACCGAACGCACCTGCCGCAAGGTTGGCGCGCACCGTAAGGAAGCACAGAAAGTAGAAGGCTCGCTAATCCATGCGGAGTACAGGAAAGTCTACTCCCGCTTGAAGACACGAAAGCACAGGGGGAGCATCAGCGTTGATGAATGGAACCGTCAGGTCGCGCTGGCGCAGGAGCTCAAAGAGCAGGCGGAGAAGGGACAGATTTCTGAGTTTGAATTGAAAAGGTTGTATAGGGAAATTTGACTTGACAATCAGCTTTTTTGGAGTTAACATCACACAACGGTGGCCGCCGGAATATTTATTGGAGGTCGATTGTGTGCCGGACTACAAAAAGATGTATCACAAAATGTTCAACGCCGTGACCGACGCAGAGCAGTTGGTTTCGCAGGCGTCCCGCATGATGCGCGCCGCCCAGCTTGAGTGCGAGGAAATGTACACCGAGGCTGACGAGACGCCGATTGCTCTGGTCGAAAAGCCGGAGGAGTAAAATCCGAACATGGTTAGCTAACCGAAGGGAGAGTGGCGTTATGCTGCTCTCCCTGTGTTTTTTATTTGACAGCAAAATGGGCTACGTCACTCATGCAACCCCCTCCTATTCTTTTACGAGAAAGTCAATCGTTAAGTCGATTGTCAGCGAAGAGACTTCAACATATTTCCCGAGCCGCTCATCTTCTACGGCAGAACTCAACGCAAGCGACAGCGCATCATTGGCGATATGTAGGGCTTGGTTTAACGGCCTATCTTGTTTTTGATTATTTAATGCAAAATAGATTGTATCAAGGGCCATCAATGCCAAGTCTGCTCCAGCACTAAGATTCTTGTCAAGCTTTGCGCCCGAAATATTGATTATTTTTTTGGTATATCCGATGACTTTCAATACATTCGCCACAGTCAGAATATTGCCATCTTTCTTGCACAAAACATCGCTTTGCTTAAATGGGGTCGCCTTATTGTATAATTCGTTAATCGCATTTGCTGACCAGTATGCCTTATTTGGTTGCAACTCATCTTTTAATATGTCTATATATCTATTCGCGAGCGCAACGTAATCATCGTATTGTGGTGTTCTGTTAGTGGTAGGCATAACACCATTATTAGCAGCCAAAAACTCCATCATCACAATCCGATTTAGAAAATATTTTCGGTCTGCTTCTTCTATGGAGTTATTAAGGTACATTATATTGTTAGAGCGAATCGCCTCATATAATTTATTAATTTGATTTTGCAAAACAAAAGCATATTTATCCATAATTGGTTGTCCCTTTCAGCTTCCTCTGCATCTCCCGCAGACTATCCAAATACGCCTTCTCCACTTCTGTCAAATCATCGGGCAACTGCGCCCTGTAAGCATCGTATTCGCGGTGCGCCTTGTTCGTAGCATCAACTTGTTTCACACTGCCCGCGCCTTCCAAGACGCCCATACCAAAATCGCGCGAGAATTTGTCCAATGTTTCCAGCCAATCTTTCATGTACAGAGGCTCCTGTGTTTCCGCTTTCAGCTCTGCCATATCAAAAAAGGCGTTGACCATCCTGCGGAGCGCGAATAATTCCTTTTCAGACATATAATTCTTAGCAACAGTCACTTCGCTTTTGACAGGGCGACTGCCCTTGAAAACCGTCAAACCCATAAACGGTAACTCGGCGTTGGCTCGGTTAAATACAATCTCGCTTGCCGTGTGGCCGCTGACTGCGTAGTGCAGCTTATTCTGCACGATTTTGAAAAACTCGTAGGTTTCGGGCATGGTTGCGTTGTAGTCGAGGCTGGTGGCATAGAGGTCGAGGATTTGGCGGTACATCACCTTTTCGCTGGCGCGGATGTCGCGGATACGCTCCAGCAGTTCTTTCCAATAGACTCCGCCGCCCATATTTTTCAAGAAGTCATCGTTCATGGCGAAGCCTTTTTGCAGATATTCATGCAAAATCTGCGTCGCCCACTGCCGAAATTGCGTACCGCGCGGTGACTTCACGCGGTATCCGACCGCGAGGATGACGCCGAGGTTATATAAAGTCACCGGCTTGTCAGAATTTGGAATTTGCATATTTTGCAAATTGCTTCTTGAATCCAATTCACCTTCGGCAAAAATGTTTTTGATATGCCGGGAGATAACGCTTATATCGCGCCCAAATAGCCGGGAGATTTGCGCTTGGGTGAGCCAAAGCGTTTCACCTTCCATGCGGACGTCAATCTTGGTTAGACCGTCTGCGGTTTGATAGATAATGATTTCGGGTTTGTTGCTCACTTTTCAGCCACCTCCGATTTGGCGAGCGCTCTCATCCAAGCAATGCTTCCTGTCTGTCAGGAGTTTTTATAAGGTGCTTATAAAAACCAAAGTCGTATTCATCAAAAGTTCCGACAATCAAACCGCGATCCAAGAACGCATTTCGTTCCTCACAGCACGTTTCGGGGAGCAATGCACAAGCGTGGCAGGCGGCCAGATTTAAGGATTCACGCCCCTGTCCGTGGCTGAGAATACAAACAGGATCATTGGAGCACGTTTTTGCGCTTGTGACGGCTTTTTTGAATATTCGAGGGAAAGCATCCGGGCGTCCCTGCCTGACGAGACCGCCAAGCGTTCCTTCGGAATCACCGCTGGCTGTATAAATAAAGACGCCAGCCATTTCTTTTCCCTCGGATTCTTCGGCGCAGTAGATTCGTTCACATAGCGAAGCGATGCTGTATCCGCACTCAAAGCTCAGTTGCTTTATTAGGAGATGCGAAAGCGTGTGCAGCATGATACGCTTCGGGGTAATTTCACGGGGGTAGGACTGCCCGATAAACGATTGCGCGTAACTTGCATTGATTCTTTGCGCCCGTGCGGAAATATTAGGGTTGCTCTCAACCCACTTATTTATATCTTGTTGCTCAAACTCAATGAATAGCCCTTCACCGCGAACTTCATAGGCAGGATACCACCGTGTTGCGGACTCTTTGATATGAATGAATCCTGGATCATCTTTACGCATTACGGGATTCAGTCGCGAGAAACCAATAAGGGCATTGACAACGCGGACTTTGTCTATAAGAGATATTGATTTGACATAAGGCAGATTGTATTTTTCAATGGGCATTGCCTCACGCGAAAATTCGCCCAACGAACTGGTCGCACCCATTTCGCCGCTCAAAGCTGAGTATTCTTCAGCGCGATATTGTACGCTTATCACATCAACTTTCGCGTTATCCGACTCAAGCCATTTTCTGCGGAGTATGGTTTCCACATCGGACTCGCTCGCTCCGATTTCAATGGAAATACCCCTGACCCAATCGGCGAACTTCGATGTGAGAATCATACCCCTTACATCGGAAGGAACTTGCGACAAAGTTGTCTCAGCCTGTTCATACGCCTGACAGTTGATTATTCTTACATTGAGTTTGTCGGCATACGGCGGTATGACGAGCGAACTATATACAACGGGGAAATATACTGACGAAGAACCGCGCTGAACAGTTTTGGGATAAAGGATACATTTTTCCGTTTCGTTTTTATGCGGATGACCACCGCGACAGCGGAATAACGGTTCTTCCGACTTTTGGTCTAAAGATTCAAATTTATCCTTATCAAAAGCACCCTTCAACGTTGCGAAGGCCTTGCACTCTTCGCAATAAACACTCAAACCCTCTAAGCCTTCCGTGCCAGAAGCACCTGTCTTGAAACTGAGCCGCGGGTTGGAGCAAATTGGCTTTTTGGCAATTGTATGTACCCATTCCACCCACGGGAAATCATTGATATGGCCGTTTTCACAAACCGTCACGATACGGGCAACAACCAAATCCTGTCCGCATTCTGGACATTTCATGTGTTTGACCATGTGTTCATCGGATTGCAGTGTCTTTGGATGCGCTCTGCGCCTATACTCGTTCAGCCATTTGGGTATCTGTTGAAATTTGCGGCACTTGGGGCAAAAGTACCATTCGGGGAATCTGGCGTAAGAAATATCCGTTGGTACGGCGAAATAGTCTACGCCGAGAGCTTTGGCAAATCTCTCATCCTGTATTTTGAAGTTTCCGTTCCAATACTCGGGCGCAGCAGTCATGAGTGTTTGATCTGGAAAATCCACCATAGCGCCGACACCGTATTGCAGCACCGCCTGTGAAGCTCTGACAGAGTGCGTGACTTCGTTTAGATTGACCTTTTCTTTTATAGGCTCAGCCATTGCGTTTATCCCCCCATATTACGACTTTGCCTCTGACCGGCGAATCCACGTTCCGCATGGATGTCAAAGTTTCAAACGAAGCGTCTTTACCGGGCGAATTATACGGCCTCAACAAACGCCTCTCCGTGCCAGAAGGCGGAGCAACAATAAACCTGTATCCAAATCCGAACGGTACTTTTTTCGCTTGCGCGTCACTCACAAATCCCTGCCACGAAGCGAAGAATTCGTCAATCTCCGATTCGATTTCAGAAATATCGTCCTTGAGTCCGTTATCTGCTCGCGCGTTAATCGCTTTTACCCGATTCAGTACAAATTCCTTTATTGCCTTGATATCTTTGGCAAGGTATTCCTCATCAAATTTTATTGCGTCTCTGTCTTCCGTGAATGCAGCAAAATTCCGAATAATCGAAGTCAGTACGGCATGTAGCGCGCGATCTCTTGCGGGCTTTGAGAACGGCGTTGCCCCGGTCGGCTCGACGAACCTATAAAACGAGTCATGATAAGGCTTGAAACGCTCATAATGCGAACGGTCGCGGCTTTTTGTGGCATCATACTGAACAAATACAGTCCCCGGATACAAACGTCCGACACGGCTGGATGCCTGTATATATTCGCTAGTCAGTTTCGGTTGTCCGACCATCAGCATTACATTCAATCTCGCAACGTCTATACCCACGGATATCATGTTGGTGGCGAGTAACACACTTGACGCATACCGATGATTTTCCATGTTTTGCGCCGAATACTCAAGCTTTTCGAGTTTGTCAAGCGTTTCGTTAAGTCCTGTGGTGGTAACACGGCTCGTAAGTTCATCTTCACCGACTATAAGGCGGGGGCGGTTGAATAGCCGATACGACATCCTTTTTATAAAGTCTTTAACGTCATCGTCTACGAGGGTGGAGGCTTTCCCTAAATCTTTTAGGCTGTTGAAATACACCGTTAGAGTCCACAGCTTGTCTTTGACTCCGTCTGGCAGTTTCATGGTATAAACCGTTTGAAGCAAATCGGCCATTACCCGAATTTCTGTCATCGCCTTTGTTTTGCCGGATGGCATTATACCCACATATCTGCGCCCAAACAAACCGTCTTCGAGCGAGACAGCTTTCTCGCGGGCAAAAAACGAATCCTCGGCATTCAAGCCGGGGGCGGGGAATTGTACAACGTCGCGGTCGTATAAGACAGAGCATTGTTCTTTTGCTCTGCGGATTGTAGCGGTGGATGCTATTATTTTTGCTCTGACGCCTTTTTGTGAACACAGAGCGTCTACTGCGGTTTCATATAGCCCGACGATAGTTCCGAGCGCACCTGAAATAAGATGAAGCTCGTCCTGTATGATAAGCTCAGGCGCACGGCTGCTTCTGCCTGCAGCAAAGAATGATCCGACATTCCCATTCCACGGCATCATTGCGAACTTATCCACCGTGCCGAACAATAATGTCGGCGGAGCTTCGTATAATTCCTCGTCTATAATTTGAATCGGGAGACGGGTTTCAAATGGACAATCCTCATGGGTACAATGTAAATAGAAGTATTTATTGTTCTTCATGGCATAGCCCCATTGCCCGACAAGCCGTTTGTCCACGACGGATTTTATCATTGTAGTTCCGCACCAAGGACATTTCAAGACCTGAAACTTATTGTGGCGTTCCAAAGTATAACGTATATTTTGAACATTCGCCCCAATGAGTTCGTCTAAATGAGCTTTGGCGCTGCTTTTGCTACCTGTGTTTTTGTTCGGGATATGCGTGCCACCAATCCATAATCCGATAGTTATCGGTTCAGTGCCTAAAGGATATGCCGGATATTTATTTGACCTATCACTTCTAATACATTCACAGGCGCAAATAAGAGTGGCGGCTCGTGTAAACTGTTGCGCCGCAAGCAAGCGCAGTGTATAGCGCATAATAACCGCCGTTCCCGCCGAGTTTGGCAGATGAACCAGTCTGCGATAAAAAATGGCGAAAGCCGTCAAGCCGAGATACGCCTCCGTCTTGCCGCCGCCAGTAGGAAACCATATTAAATCGACCAGATTGCGGTCAGGGGAATCGTCAAAGACTATCGAGTTAATATCCATCAGCAAAAAGGCTATCTGGAACGGTCTCCATCTTGCGTTACGGTCATCACATCCGTAATAGTCCATATTTTGCAAGCGGGACGAGATAATAGCATCGCCCGGATACCTATCTTTGTCAGAGGTGTCGCTTTGCATCTCCAAATGAACCCTCTGCATAAACATTGCCCGGTTTGCAAGCAGAAACGCTAAGTAAGCCCGGTCGTTTTCTTCAAGCGTCTGGATGCCTTCATACATTCTCCCATGAGCACGACGACATTCTGCAATATTTTTCGTAGCGGCGGCTTTGTGCCGAGAATCAAGCGTTTGTGCTACTGTTTCCAAATCATTTACCCAAGACTTATATAACCCCACAAGTCCTTTGAGTGCAGATATTTTCAGCGTTTTATCCGTATCATCCAAATCTGACAGATACTTCATGGAAAGCTGCTCAACGGATACATTGTCGTTTATGGGTAAGTCAAAACTCATCTGCGGTACTTCCGCTTGCGGGAAATACTCGCTCCACAGTGTTCCGTTGCCGTTATTGTCGATTCTCCAATCAACGGCAACTCCGAGACCTGTTCCGTATATCTTTTTGTTTCTGTATAAAAGTTCGAGTGAACATTCTTCTTCGTCCATGTGTTCCTGATCGGCAGACAGATTAGTTTCTACAAATAAAAAATCATTTTCTGCGGATGATATCTCTATTTTAGGTTGAAATAGGCAATGACGGTCTTTTGCGGGAGATTCTATCAACCCGTTCACAAACATGACCGTGACTGACCAAAGGCCGTCACGAACCTTTGCTCTGAGAGCTGTAATCTTCGCCGATGTGCCGTCTATCCCTCTGTTTTTGTCTATGTAATTTCCGCCGGCGAAGTCTAGCTCAAACGGTGCTTCGTGCGCTTCGCGCACGAAACCGCTTTTGCAAAAATCAGCCAAGCGGTACGCGGCATTAACCAGATTATCCGGAATGTCATGTCTGACCGAGGAAACGTCTTTGACTTGTAAGGCTGCGGTAAGGCGCAATATCTGGTTTTCTTTGTCCCATGATATTTGGTTTGATAATTGCGACGGAACAGAAAAGTTTTCCGGGTCGTCCGGGTTAAACAGCATAACGCAGTCGTCTGTCTTTGCACTCCTGTATGTCGCAAATGAAACGCTACCTTTGACAGTATCGGCGTTGCCTGCAACGAGGAAAGTTACCCCCATGGACGAAGGCATATATTGAGCGGACAACCCGACTTCTTCATCGAGGTTTTCATCCGCTGTTTCATCCTTTTCTGAAAACCGACTCCTAGGCTCCTGCTGTGGTTCGTCGAAGTTGCTTTCGGCTTCTTCATCCGGCTCTTCGTCGGCATCGTCTCCGTCCCCCGTGACAAGCGGAACAGTTTCGTCATTGTCCTGATTTACCTGATTGCCCTGCGGATACAGTATCCCGACCGAATAACGGGATGTGGGGCTGCTGGATATAAGTTCACGTTCAATATCTGGCACGGAAAATTCCGATCCGGGGCCAAATAGTTCTCTTTTCACCAAATTTATATATTCGTCGCGGGCAGCAATCATCTGTTCCCGTATTTCAGCTGTTGTCACAAAGTAACCTCCGTTTCGTTTATGGGTCTGTTGGTTAGTGCCGCCGGAAGAGACACAGGCTTGTCCGGGATAAAAATATCATCCAACTCCAATGTTTCCGACAAGTTATCCACATTCTCAAAAATAAACTCCAACAGCTTATCGTTGGTCGGCACAAGACTGCTCAGTTTGTCCTCGATTGCTTTTCCTATAAGCTTAAGAATGCTTTTACGTTGCTTTCGTACAAGCTTGCAAGCCGAAAAGTATGCATGGGTATCCGCAAGCAGATATGGGTCTTGTGTAAGGTTTGCTATTTGTAGCAATGTGTTTTCTTCTCTCGGCCCGACGATACGGCTCTCATCCATCAACCATTGTCCGACCGACACTTCTTGTATCGACAATCCGAGGCCACGAAGCCTCTTTGCCAAATCCCGATAAGAAAGAGTGTGCGTTTCTCTGTATTCGCGCAACGCATATTTCCAATACTCGGCCTTTTCGGTTGCGTCAATGACTGTTGTGGGAAGCCTTGCGGTGCGTTGTAATTGTTCATAGATATAATCGACCATGTTTTTTGTGTTGTCATCGCGTTTTGCGAATACCATCATATCACCGGCGTTCAAAGCATCCACATCTTTTTCCGTCACGCTTCCGACTGCTCCGTCAAATACGACCGCCTGATAATATCTTGTAAAAAAGATGCGCTCACCCGTAGCGAAGTGCCCTACTGCATAAACCTCCGTCGTCGGAACATTGCTGGAATATGCAGAGATTTTTCTAGCGAAAGAGTGGATGTTAAAAGTAGTGATTACATTTATGTAATCCTCTAAATCAATATTATCTGCAACAACAGCCGCAACCTCATCGGCATCAAATCCATCGGCGGTTTCATCGCCCACATCCGAATCGGTTTCTATTTTGAGTCTGGTGTTGACCAATTTTTCATATGCATCGGCTTCGCGTTTTTTGTGCATGAAAAACCGGGTTTCGCCGTCGTGTAACAAAACAATAATAGCCGAGGCCGCACGGCATTTGAGCGGATTGAATCGTGTGCCCGCGAAATCTCCCGCAACGATGATTACATCATATCGTTCAGTAGCATTGAAGCGGTTTGCGGTCGTTATAGTTATGTTTTCAGCATATATGGCATCATCCGCAACGAGGATATCCATGTAATAAGCTTTCGGTACGATGATTGCCATCTTTTTATCGTTATGTTCTTCAAGCAGGTTCAAAAGAGCTTTATATTTGGGGCTGTCCGTCAGCACCGAGTGATACAGGCGGTCAACAATTTCGGCGGCTATAATGAATTGGTCGACTAGTTCTGTCGGCTTCTCCGCAAGTGTCCACAATTCTTTGAGCTTTTCGACGGGAGCAGCTGCTCTCACGGCAAACCCGTTCTGCCCAAATGCGCTATTCAATCGCTCCAACGGGAAAGCGGCCGTCAAGACAGTGTTTATCAGTGCATGTGCCGTAACAATAAAATCATCCTTGATTTCACTTTTTATATCGGAACGTCTTATGGCGAAAAGAGCGTTTTTCAATTTCTTTATTTCTTGCCAAGTGACTGCGCTTTCGATTAGGACAACGAAGACCTCGTTGTTGACGATATTTTCGACTTGGTAATTTAGTTCAAGGGTCAGCGGATTTATCTCTTTCGGCAACTCTGAGTTATGCAATAGGAATTCTTTTGTGCAGACAAATATCGAAGCTTCATCACGCGCCTCAATTATCTTTTGAGCGCTATCGGAATCAATGGTAGAGGTAATCGCAGAAAAACTCAACGATTTTCGCTCCAAGAGTTCGGCAAGCTCGCTGCTATCACTTGCTATATTATCAGTCCCTACCACCATGAATCCGACGGTTTTATTCCCGCTCTTGTCGAGCACCAAATCCCGTGCCGCAGATATTTTGGACGCGATTTTTAGTATAGGCTCTGTCTTGGCGGGATTTACTCCATATTGGTATTCTTCTAAATTCGAAGTGTAGTATGAGGCCGTGACGAGGTCAAGCAATCCGATGGATTTGCCATCGCCGTATTCTACCCGCACCCCATCGGCAATACGCTTAAATACATCCCTGTCCGTCACGACAACCACAGAAACACCGATGACGCTCGGCACTTCATCAACGGGAACATCGAATATATATGAAATGAAATCATTGCGGTTTGATTTGTTCTTTCGGATTCCGCGCCCGTCCGTGCGTGTAGACGCACCATTATATGGTGTTATGCCATACCATCGTGGTCTCGCTATATAGTTGCGTGCGTTTTGCTTATCTGGTTGTTCGAGCATAACATATTCGGCATTGTCAAAATCTGACGCATCAAAACGCCCCTGACTGTTCCGCGTAAAAAAACCGCGCCAGATACAGCGCTCTGCATCTTTCAGCACATATTGTCCGTCTTCAAAAGAACGTATAACATCCTCATGGTCTGTTTCGTTAAGAACCAAACACCCCAAAGCCGTTATTATAAAAGCCACCGCATCAAAACACACCGACCCAGTATGTTGAGCGACAGACAGAGAATGAATCCGTCCCTCGAATGATGCGGCAAAAAATTCGGCGTATTTGCACACGATTCGCTCTTTGGAAATCAACGAATCCTCGAAGTAAATATCACATTTTTCCATCAGGCGCAAAAAAGCCTGCCTGTGTATCTCGCTCATTCACACCCTCCCTGCACTTCACCCCGTGCAAGGATGTCGAAGCATCTACGCATAAATCGCGCCATTTCTTCGACCGCCGGGATTGTCACAGCATTTCCAAACTGTTTGTATTTTTGCACATTAGGCATGCCCTCGGGGAAAGAGAAATCGTCCGTACCGTCATCCCGCAGGAATCCATAGTTGACAAAACCCTGCAACTTTCCCCATTCGTTGGGCGTCATCACACGGATGCCTTGATTATTGAGAGGCGTCTTTTTTTCCTTTATTACCATTCCCGCAATACCCTCGCGAGGATCGCGTATCAGATTCCGCTCTCTGCCAGAGCCGCCGGTAGCGAGGATGGTGTTGGCAATCGGGTGTTCGATATCTGGCTCGTTGATAATTCTGTATCCAAAACCGTATCCTCGCCCCTCTTGCCGTTCGCGATGTCGGACGAGTGTATCAAAATACCCAGACGCCATGTAATATTTAGGTTCAACATTTCGTTCCAACAAGTCATTCAAATCTTCATAAATCCGATGCTCTCCGCCTGTCGGCAATTCAGTAGGCAAAAGTGCTAATCTGTCGGGATTAAAACGTTCCCTATCAAACCCGATAATATATGTCCGAGGTCTGTTTTGCGGAACACCGAAATCTCTTGAATTTCGCACGAAGTCTCTCGGTGTATATGTAGGTTCGCCATCCGCATTCAATGTGACACCAATTACCTTATATTTTAATTCGTTTTCAAGCGTTTCTATAATCAGTTTGAATGTTTTACCCTTATCTCTTGTCACAATATGGTCTACATTCTCAAGGAAAAACGCCGCCGGACGTGTGGCTTTCATAATTTTCGCGATATGGAAAAAAATCTGCCCTTTTTCCTCATTCTGAAAGCCCTCGCACAAGCCGACTCGACTGAATGTCTGACACGGAAATCCGGCAAGCAAAATATCATATGGAGTCTGACTGACAAGCGTTTTGAACTCATCGGTTGTAATATCGTTATTCGGGTTATCTCCGAATATATGCTGATATGTATCGCAGGCATATTTATCTATTTCGGCTGACAATACAGCCTCTGCACCCATGCCACGCTCGAAGCCCCGTCTTATGCCCCCTATTCCGGCACACAAATCAATAACTCTAAACGGCTGCGCTGGAGGAACCCTCAGTAATTCCTCGATTCTGTCAGCACAGGCTGTAAGGTTCTTTTTGATTTCTTTGCCCCAAAACCGTAAAACCTGCCATCCTTCGGATTGGAGTTTTTGTGTAACGGCAATATCTCTGGCGATATTTTTTTCGATTTTAGGTATCCAAAATTCCTCGTGGCTCTTTAAGTCTTTACGCTGATTCTCCCAGTCATATCCGTGCCAAAACTCGGAATCGCAAAATACGGCAATTTTTCGAGCAGGGAAAGCAATATCTGGCTTGCCTTCTATGGTTTTATCGTTAGCAACAAAGGTTGCTATACCTCTGTTAAATAATTCTTTACGCAAGCACATCTCAATCTTTGTATCTCGGTCGCGTATGCGACTCATATTGTAACTTATCTGCTCGTTGGTACGCTGAGCCACATCGCCACTCCCTTGTGTTGTATTAAGTGAAATGTTGCGGGCTAATTATTCGAGCTTGGCTGCCAGACTATGATATTATCCACCATTATAACAATATCATAATTTGGCAGAAAACACAATTGAAAAGCCAGACACAAAAAGATAACCGCTGTAGCCTGCACCGGCTACGGCGGCGGTTCGGATGTAGGATGCCTCAACTCTGCCTTGTCGGCTTATAAAAAATCTGCACCGCAAAAACCGTCCCATATTCCGATACTGCGACCCCGATGCCAATTTCGGTGTAATCTTCCCACAGGATGTTCGCACGATGTCCATCAGAGCGCATCTAGCGTTCCATCTGCCTCTCCGCTGTTCCGCCCTGTATGACGTTTTCGCCGTAGTTATGGTTCGTTCAATCCCCAGCACCGTGAACCATCGGGAATTTGTATCATCGCAGGTCTGCGAACGCAAAGAAAAAAGTCAGAATAACCGCATAGTTACTGACTTTTTTCAGTGGTGGACCCGAAGAGGATCGAACTCTCGACCTCCGCATTGCGAACGCGGCGCTCTCCCAGCTGAGCTACGGGCCCATATATATGACTTTACAATAATACTAAATAAATAACTACTTGTCAATATCTACCCCAAACCGGCACACGACCTCCGCACGAACGGTAAAGCGAAGCACACCGGCCATGGAAGGACATTTTAACATTAGAGTTCTAAAATTCTGCTGAAATATTTTAGAGGATTGCAGCAAATCATAAAA
>Ga0099364_10009319_pt1 | contig 13637 bp, 14 predicted proteins | sample TergutTh196P3_FD_73070 | JGI IMG/M metagenome (GOLD analysis project Ga0099364, IMG submission 73070) | Microcerotermes parvus P3 segment gut microbial communities from Pointe-Noire, Republic of the Congo - Th196 P3 | ecosystem: Host-associated > Arthropoda: Insects > Digestive system > Gut ...
GTACCCGAGGGAGTGGAGGAGCAGGTGGTCCCCCTTGGGGGGGGTGGAGACGCCCTCGAACTCCGCGCGAATCTGGTCCTCCCCCTCCGAGGCGCGGTCCCCCTGCCGCTCCAGCTGCTGCGGCGGGTCGATGTCGTGGTCCTCGGTGTAGTGGCGGATCTGCGCGCGGATCCTGTCCGTCAGCGCCAGCATCTGCTTCATCGTCTGCTCCGGTGTCAGCACCTGGTACCGCCAGGACCACTCCACCGAGAACGGCAGTTGGTCGGTCTTGGCCATCCACGGTTCGTGCGACTCGGGAATCGAGATATCCGCCATCGGCCCGACCGTCAGGACCACCACGTGCCGCACGACCGTCTGCGAACCCAGGGCTGACCTGACCTTCACCGAGCTGGCCAACGGTTCAGCCGTCCAGGCCACCGACGCGGTGAACTCGGCCAGGTCTGAGGTCGACCACTCGAACATCTCGACATAGTTCTGATGAGGGACCGGGCACCCCAGAGCGAAGCTGCGCGCCAGGAGCCACGCCATGTCGTCACCCACGGCCGGGATCGCCTCCAGCCCTGCACCAGCCATGACAGCGTCGAGCTCGGCTGTGCGCGCTGTCTGGTCCTGACGGGACCACAGGGGCGAGGTCCCCACGGCGACGCCGAGGTAGACCATCTTCTCCGCCAGGCCCCACGACCGCAGCATCTGCTGGTCGCGCTCCAGCACCACCGATGTCGCCGGTGACGGCCGCGGCGAGTTGCTCCAGGCCGCCGCCGCCCACGTCTGGACCGGGTAGGGCCGCTCGGTGACCCGGCCCCAGACCGTCCGCCCCGTCAGGTCGGCCAACTGCGCGGCCTGCGCCTCGATCAGGTCCTCGGCGTCCGCGACAGACCGGAACGCCCACATCTGCGGGTCCAGCAAGTACCACGCGACCGTCTGGGTGCCGAACCCAGACCGCCACATCGTGAGATTGTCCCTCACCTCGCGCAACCGCCACGCATTCATGATTCTTCCTTCCGTGACATATCCCCGGGGCCAGGCGCGTCGTCTGGCTGGTCACCGCACGGCGCCCCCGGGTTCTCCGGCGCCATGCTGTCGGTCGCTCCCCGGTCGTGGACCTGAGCCAGGGCTGCGGCGCCGATGTGCGGACTCCTGAACGAACGCCGACAACCCGTAGATACCGCAGGCCGTTCCAGCCGGATCCGGACGTTCAGCGACCCGGACCGGCAGGACCGGGTGCTCTCTCGCGGAGCGTTCGTCTCGTGGACCACGACCGCCAGCAGCGTGCCCAGCGGGCGTTCTGCCGATGTCCGGTCCACCGCCTTCGAGGTCACCCACCCCACTGCCAGAACCAGGAGTCCCACCGCCAGCAGCGAGTACCCGACTGTATTGGCCACGAACGCCAGACCCACGGCGAACAGCGCGGGTCCGACCACCAGGGACCGGTAGCGGAACCGACCGACGTGATACCCAGGAGGGCCCAGGTACGTCTGGTCCACGTTGTAGATCTCGTCGTCGTCGGGCAGGATCACGACTGCTCCCTGAAGAGGCCGACGGCCCACTCGCCCAGGGCTTTGCCTGCCTCGCCGTTGTTCACCGCCAGCGCGAGCACCATCGCCGCGACGACAGCGCATACCGCCACCGTCACGACCTTCGAGATCTTCCCTTTTGTCGCCGCCCACAACGCCGCGGCGCCGACGACCAGGAACAAGATCGTCACCACGTTGTCGCTGATAAACGCGGCCAGGCCCGTCGTGCCGAACTCCCCAGCAGCAGCCGGTAAGACTGTCCTCATGCTGTACCTCCTCAGTCGTGACGATGATGTCTCCAGCAACGGCCGGAGTATCACCAGCGTCGGCAATGTGATGACTCTACGACAAATCGTTACAGATCGGGCAGACACGCCCAAGTCGGGTGCAGTTGGCGCTTCAGCCAGAAGCGGGCACCTACGGCGATCGACCCCGCCTCGGCGGACTGAGGGTCGATCTGGGGGTCGATGACGGCGCCCGAGACCGACCGACAGCGGACGGCGGCGGACGGGTGGCTGGACCGTCGGGGCAGATATCAGCCGTGCTATGGTTGCGGGCGGCGGGCTGGGCTGGCCTCATAATCGTGAGGCCGCGGGTTCGAGTCCCGCTCCCGCTACGGCAGCAGGGCGTGTCCGTCGGTCGGTTCCGTCGGGGCGCCCTCGTCTGCGGTGGACACGGTACCGACAGCACGGCGCTCAGGCGCGAGAGGTGGCAAGAGACGATGGCCAGCAAGACCCAGGACGTCCGTCCGAAGATCACGCTCGCCTGCACAGAGTGCAAGGAGCGCAACTACATCACCAAGAAGAACCGGCGCAACGACCCCGACCGGCTCGAGCTGAAGAAGTTCTGCCCCCGCGACGGGCGGCACACCGTGCACCGCGAGACCCGCTGACCTTGGGCGTCGACCCCAGCTTCGTCGGCCGCACCTACCCGCCGACACCTCCCTACGAGGTCGCCCGCACCGCGCTCGCCGCGTTCGCCGAGGCGACCGGCGCCACCCACCCGGCCTGCACCGACGTCGACGCCGCGCGGGCGCTCGGCTACCCGGACGTCGTCGCGCCGCCCACCTTCGCCGTCGTCGTCGCGCAGGCCGCCGAGTCCCAGTACGTCGCCGACCCGGCCGCGGGTATCGACTTCTCCCGTGTCGTGCACGCCGACGAACGGTTCACCCACCACCGCCCGATCCACGCCGGAGACCGGCTGGTCACGGTGCTGCACGTCGAGTCGGTCACCGAACGGGCCGGGCTGTCCCTGGTCGCCACCCGGTGCGAGATCGCCGACGCCGCCGGGGCGCCGGTCGCCACGGTGCGATCCACCCTGGCTGTGCGGCCCCAGGACGACGGGACCCAGGGAGGGACGCCGTGATGAGCCGCCTCAGCGCTGGCACCGCACCGGGCACCGAGCTGGCCCGGCGTGAGATCACCGTGGACCGGGCCCGGCTGGTCCGCTACGCGGGCGCCTCCGGCGACTTCAACCCGATCCACTGGAACGACCGGGTGGCCCGCCAGGTCGGCCTGCCCGGCGTCGTCGCGCACGGGATGTGGACGATGGGCGCCGTGGTCGACGTGGTGGTCGAGGCCCTGGGCGACCCTGGCGCGGTGCTCGACTACCAGGTCCGTTTCTCCCGGCCTGTCCCCGTGCCCGACCCGGGCGCCGCGACGGTGCTCGTAGTCGCCACCGTCGGTGCGGTCGACGCCGAGGCGGGCACCGCCCGCGTCGACCTCAACGTCACCTGCGACGGTCAGCGCGTCCTGGGCAAGGCCCAGGTCGTGGTCCGGCTTCCGGCCTGACTCACCACCGGTCCGCACGCCCACTCCTGACGTCCGCCTCTGATGTCCGCCTCTGGGGGGTGGTGAGCCGGTCACGCCCAGGGTGGGAAGATGGCCCGAGGTCGTGACTCAGCACCGACGCCGCACCGGACGGCGCCCGCCCTGACCGGCCGTCCGACTCTTGAGGAGCCCCGCGATGGACACCGCTGTGCGCCGGGCCTCGTTGGCGGTCTTCGCGGTCTTCTTCGCCTGCGGCTGGGCCTTCGCCAGCTGGGCGGCCCGGCTGCCCGCGGTGCGCGACGGGCTGGGGCTGCGTCCGGACCAGATGGGGGTGCTGCTGCTGATCGCCTCCGCCGGGTCGCTGTTCGCCCTGCCGGTGTCCGGGCTGGTGGTGCAGCGGATCGGGGTGCGCCGCACCATCGGCGGCGGGGCGGTCGGCTATGCGGTGGCGATGACGCTGGTCGCCGTCGGGGTGCACCTGGGGGCGCTGTGGCTGGTGGTACCGCCGCTGCCGCTGCTCGGCGTGTTCGTCGGGATCTGGGACGCGGCAGCGAACCTGGAGGGGACGATCGTCGAGCAGCGGATGGGTCGCACCGTCATGCCGCGCTACCACGCCGGGTTCTCGCTGGGCTCGGTCACGGCCGCAGGGGTGGCGGCGGTGCTGGCGGGGCTGCACGTGCCGGTAGTGGTGCACCTGCCGGTGGCGTTCGGCCTGGCCCTGGTCATCGTGCTGCTCGCGCTGCGCTGGTTCGTGCCCGAGGGCCCGGCTGCGCCGGACGCCCAGCCGCCGTCGGAACGCCGGTCGGTGTTCGCTGCCTGGACCGAACGGCGCACGGTGCTGGTCGGGCTCGTCGTGCTGGGTGCCGCGCTGGCCGAGGGCGCGGCCAACGACTGGCTGTCCTTGGCGGTGGTCGACGGTTTCGCCACGTCCGACGCGATCGGTGCGGCAGGCTTCGGGCTGTTCGTCGCCGCGATGACGGGCGCGCGGTTCGTCGGCACCGGGTTCGTCGACCGCTGGGGCCGGGTGACGGTGCTGCGGGCGTCTGCGGCGTCTGCCCTGGTCGGTCTGGCGCTGTTCGTCCTGGCCGGGCCGCTGTGGCTGGCCCTGCTAGGGGTGACGGTGTGGGGCGTCGGGGCGGCGCTGGGCTTCCCCGTCGGGATGAGCGCCGCCGCTGACGACCCTGGCCAGGCCCCGGCCCGGGTGGCCGTGGTCGCCACGGTCGGCTACACCGCGTTCCTGGCCGGGCCGCCGCTGCTGGGGTTGTTGGCGCAGCACGTCGGGTACCGGATGGCGCTGGTGGCGGTGGCGCTGCCGGTAGCGGTCGGTCTGGCGCTGTCCCAGGTCGTGGCGCCGCTGGGTCGCGGCGGCGCGACCGGGGACACCCAACGCTGAGCCTGCTTGCATCTACCCTGCGTTGTGGAGTACTTTGTCGCCTACTACTCCGCGTGACCTAGTAGAGAGGCGGGTCGGTATGCCAGTGAGCATCTCCCCGGAGGTGATCAGGGGGTATGTCGACACCATCATCTTGTCGGTGCTGCTCGACGAGCCGTCCTATGGCTACGACGTGTCCCGGCAGATCGCCGAGACCAGCGACGGCCGGTACACCATGAAGGAGACCACCCTCTACTCGGCGTTCAGCCGCCTGGAGCGCAACGGTCTGGTGGCGAGCTTCCCCGGTACCGAGACCAGAGGGCGCCCGCGTACCTACTACCGCGTGACGGCCTCCGGGCGCGAGCACTACACCCAGCGATGCCACGAGTGGAAGCTGACTCGCGCCGTCGTCGACAGCTTCATCGACCCCACGAAAGGCGAATGACCATGGACACCATCGTCCAGTTCCTCGACGACGTGTTCCGCGGTTTCCCGGACACATTCGAGACAGCCCGCGCCAAGGCCGACCTCCTGGCCTCCATGACCGACCGGTTCGAGGCCCTGTGCGACGACGGACGGTCCGAGAACGAAGCGCTGGGACTGGTCCTGGCCGAGTTCGGCTCGGCCGACGAGCTCGCTGTGGGCCTGGGCCTGGTCAGCGACGCACCAGAGGTGCCCACCGCACCTGCGGACATCTCGGCTGCGGATGCCCCTGATACGGTCATCCAGGCGGCGGGTCCCAGGTCACGGCGGCGCAGGCGCTGGCTCGCCGCAGTGGTCGGCATCGCAGTCAGCGTCCTGTTCGGCATGTGGTTCTTGTGGTGGCCTGCGCCTGTTGCCAGGGCAGATGCGGCCGTGGTCGAGGCGCTGGTCGAGTACCAGCGATTCATGGTCGCGGTCCAGGTCGAGCAGAACGCTCCCGGGGGGGAGGCGCGCCGGAACGCCCGCGAGGTGACAGACAGCAGCCTGGCCGACTTCGACCGCAAGGCTGACGCTGTCCAGATGTCCTTGCTCCCACCCCAGGTCGCCGGCGAGTTCGACACGATGCGGACCGAGACCGCGGCGGGGCTGGCTGCGGCGCGTGAGCTGGTGGACGGCGGCGGTCGCGACAACGTCGAGGCGATGCGGGAGTACCAGAAGCTGTTCGGCTACAACCAGGGGTTCGTGCGCGTCTGGGCCGACCTCATGGATGACCGGTCGTTGGCCCGGTGGATCTATGCCCACGACGACGTGCTCACCTTGAGCGTCGCGATCGGCACCGAGATTCAGGCAGGTCAGGCCGTCCTGGTCTCCGTCGGCTCTGCGGAGGACGACGAGTACTACATCGCGGACGTCAACGTCGAAGGGTTCAGCAAGCACATCCAGTTCACCGACACCGCCATGTCGACAGCCGCCACGTCGATCGGCTACCTGGATGAGCAGCGCGACCTTGTCGACACGGTGACGGTCGTCCCGGCCGACGTCCAGCGGATGCGTTCCGACCTCCAGGGTGTGTACACCGCCCTGAACGTGGACCTGACCGCGTGGGTGAGCCAGACCGATGCGTGGCAGGCCAGTATCGCGGGGGTCGACCAGGCGATCCTCAACGGTGCGCTGGATGTCGCCAAGCGCTAGCAGGCTGGCCGCTACGGCTTACCCTGAACCTGTGACGACGACGCTGGCCCAGCTGACCACCCTGGGCGTCGGGGGACCGGTGGGCCGGTTCGTCGAGACCACCTCGCAGGCCGAGCTGATCGACGCGGTGCGCACTGCTGATGGTGCGGGCGAGCCGTTGCTGGTGCTCGGCGGCGGCTCGAACGTGCTGGCCGGTGATGCCGGTCTGGACGGGGTCGTCGTCCGCGACGCCCGCACCGACCTGGCCCAGACCGACGCCTCGGCCTGCGCGGGCACGACGCTGGTCGTCCCGGCGGGCGTGCCGTGGGCCCGGGTGGTCGACCATGCCGTCGCCAACGGGCTCAGCGGTGTGGAGGCGCTGGCCGGGATCCCCGGGTCTACCGGTGCCACCCCGGTGCAGAACGTCGGCGCCTACGGCCAGGAGGTCGCCCAGACCGTCGCGTCGGTGCGGGTCTGGGACCGGGCCCGGCAGGCGGTGCGCACGCTGCCCGTGGCCGACCTGCGTTTCGGCTACCGCACGTCCCTGCTCAAGGCGTCGATGCGCCCCTCCCCGTCCTCGCCCGGAACTTCGTCCCTCGGCGCGACCGACGACGGCTGGGGGCCGACGCCCCGGTACGTCGTGCTGGACGTCACCTTCCAGCTGCGCTCCGAGTCGCTGTCCCGCCCGGTCGCCTACCCCGAGCTGGCCCGGACCCTGGGGGTGGCCGTGGGGGAGCGGGCCCCGCTGGCCGCGGTCCGCGACGCGGTGCTGGCCCTGCGCGCGGGCAAGGGCATGGTGCTCGACCCGACCGACCCCGACACCCGCTCGGCCGGTTCGTTCTTCACCAACCCGATAGTCGACGCCAGCACCGCGGCGGCCCTGCCGCCCGACACCCCGCGTTTTGCCACCGACGACGGTCGGGTCAAGACCAGTGCCGCCTGGCTGATCTCCCACGCCGGTTTCGCCCAGGGCCACGGCCTGCCCGGCCCGGCCGCCCTGTCCACCAAGCACGTCCTGGCCCTGACCAACCGGGGCGGCGCCACCGCCGCCGATATCATCGCCCTGGCCCGCGAGGTCCGCGCGGGTGTGCACGCACGGTTCGGTCTCACCCTGGAGCCGGAGCCGGTGCTGGTGGCCTGCACTGTATAGGCCGCACCGCGGTGGTGTCGCACAGCGCCCACCGGGTCAGGGGTTGACGATCGCGTACACGCGGTTGCCCGCCACCGCCAGGTCGGCGACGGGAGGCAGGGACGACGTCACCGGGCCGGGGCCGAGATGGTCGAGACCGTCTCCACTATGGGTGAACACCCACAGCTGTCCGTCGGTGCGCAGGGCGTAGTAGTACCTGTCCCGCACCGCGACGACCTTCGCCACGTCGGTCAGCCCGGCGATCGCGACGGCTGCTTGGCTGTTCCCCTGCATGGGCACCGCCCAGACCGTACCGTCCCGCACGGTGACGAACGCCCACTTGCCGTCCGCGCCGACCAGACCCGTCACGCCGGTGACCTGCGGTACCTGGGTGGCGGTGACGCCAGCCTCGAAGTCGTCCCAGGTCCAGACGGTGCCGTCAGCCCGCAGAGCCGCTACCACGACGCCTTGCGCGACGATGTCCACCACGTCGGTCAGTCCGGGCACGGCCAGAACCGGGTCGTCGCGCCAGCTCCACTGCCAGACAGTGCCGTCCTGACGCAGGGCGTAGAAACCTGCGACCTTGGTGACACCGTCGATCCCGGCAACCACCGCCGGGCGGTGCTCGCCACCCCACCGCCACACCTGACCGTCGCTGCCGAGCGCTCCGAAGGTGTTGGGCAGCGAGACCAGGCCGGTCATCCCCTCGATCGGTGCCGGGTCCGGGTGGGGGTCGGAGTCCGTGAAGCCGTTGCCCAACTCGCCGTAGTCGTTGGCGCCCCAGGCCATGACCGTGCTGTCGTCGAGCAGGGCACAGACCGTGCCGGGGTCCCGCTGTCCGCTCGCCGCCAGCGATACCACCCGGTCGATATCTGTAGGCACGGCGACCAGGTCCCGGACGGTCTGCCCGTTCTCGTCGGCGACCTGCCCGGGCAGCCAGCTGACGACCGGTCCGGGGACCGGGCTGTGGGGCGGACCGGCCGGGATCGTCCCGCGCCCGGGCGAGTCCTCGCCCTCGATCACGAAGATCGCCTCGGCGGACGCCGTGGCATGGGTGGCCGCTGGCAGGGAGTAGACCAGCTGAGGCCAGCGCGGCGGCCGCGAGCCCAACGACATGGTCCACACCGAACCGTCACCACGCACCGCGTAGGTGTCCGAATCACCCCGGCTGTCGATGGTGACGACGTCGGTCAGACCCGTGACCTGGACGGGACTGTCCTTCTCGTCGTAGGGCAGCCTCCACAGCGTCCCGTCCCGGTGCAGCGCCACGTCGTGCCCCAGCCGGGTGACACCGGTCAGGTCCGGCACCTGCCTGGCCGGTGCCGGGTCGGCGCAGTCCTGGTCCCAGGTCCACACGGTGCCGTCCTGTCCCACGGCCACGTCACCCAGGCCCCAGCCCGTCCCGATCTGGACGATGTCGCTCAGCCCGGCGACGGTGGTCGGCTTGGGGCACCCGTAGCGCATCACCGTGCCGTCGGCCCGCAACGCCCCGAAGACGCCCGATCGACCCGGAGAGACCTGGGTGACACCCGAGACACCCTCGACCTGACGCGGGACCGACGGATCGCCGGTCTTGTCGTCTACCTCGTCGTCGGCCTCGTCCTGAGACCTGGCGGACCACGCCCACACCGTGCCGTCGGCTCGAACCGCATAGACGGCACCTACCCCGGCCTCGCCGATATCGTCCCAGGTCGTCAGGTCGACCACCTGTGACAGACCCGGCACCCGGACCGGCGCGTCCCGGTCGGTCGTGGTGCCGTCACCCAGCTGGCCACGGTCGTTGGCCCCCCAGGCCCAGACCGTCCCGTCGCCCCGGACCGCGAACACCGAACGGCCCATGGTCCGCACCATCACGGCATCGTCGATGCCCTCGACCTCGACCAGGACCTCGTCGCGCGCCGAGCAGTCCTCGGGCCCCGCGTCGTGAGCAGGACCGTCACCCAGCTGCCCCTGGCAGTCGCGGCCCAGAGCCCACACCGCACCACCCGCGCGAGCCTCGAACGGCGGCATGTCGATCCCACCCCTGCCGCAGCTTCTGACGCTCAGCACCAGCACCAGCACCAGCACGCAACCGGCGACTACCAGCAGGCGGCGCCAGAGAGTGCGAGCCGCGACCGCCCGCCACCGTCGCCAGTTCACAGCCCGTCTCCGTGGTACCCGGCGGCGAACTCGGACGCCATCGCACGGAGCTGGGCCTGAGTGGTGGCGTCGGTGTGGTCCAGCACGTCGATCGCCGCCCTCAGATTCTTCTCGCCCTCGCCGACCTCCCATGACAACTCAACCACCAGGCTCGCCAGCAGGTCTGCCAAGGCCTGGAAGTCCTCGGTCGGCCCGGTGCGGCCGATCCCGATCTCGTAGTCACGCTCCACCAGGCAGCGCCTCCTACCCCACGGGCCAAGCGGAATCCCGCCGACCATCGTCGCACTCCCCTGGGCACGGCGACCGGCCCAGTCCAGACTGCCGGAAATATCGGACATCAGGCTGTAGGCCGTATCCAGAGCCGACTGCTTCGGACGTCCCGGCAAGCAGACACTGCGGTGTAAAGATTGTCGACATACTCCTTGAACGTATCGGCCATACCTCCCACCAGGTGCGGAGCGATACTATGCTCGGCGTCGCCGTTCACCCAGTCCTGCAGTCGCCCGACGTTGCGCACCAAGGGGTCCTGACCCCCGTCGGGCGCGGTGCTGTCGAATGCCGCAAAAATCTTCTGCCACTCGTCGACATGCTCCTGGATCGCGTTCGGGTTGGGAAGGTCACGCCACTTGTGGACCAGACCGTTGACCCGGCGCCTGATCTTGTCGAACTCGGCCTCGAAGTCTTTGGCCACGTCGTCGGCGTCGCCCCAGTCCTCGCCCTCGTGCAGCGGCACCCCTCCTCCCATGCCGTGCTCGTCCGGACGGGTCAGCCAACGGCCGGTACTCATCCTGTTCTCGTAGTGGTCACCGACGAGTTTGAACGCCGTGCCCCCGCAGACGTACGCATCGATCGCCGACCTCCTGAGCCGACCCACCAGATCGTCGAAGTTCTCGTACCCGAACGGAAAGAAGATCGGACCCACAGGCGGATCCGGAAGCGGCCTCACCATCTGACCATCCCTTCGACCGGACCTTTGCGGCACACAGCCGCAAAGACCACCGTGACGTTACGTCCCATCGCTTATTCCTCCTCATCGATGCCGCAGGCTGGGCGGCAGGTGCCCTGCTCGGCCCGAACCGCCCGGTCCCTGCTACTGCCGGAACTCCAACGCATTTCTCGCTCCCTGCTCACGACCATGCCCATCGTCCTGCCGCCGACCACACCAGGCGGACCGAACCACGACGACCAGAAAACCACCCCCACCGCCGCACGAACCACCCGGTCACCGTATATACCACTGGCAACCGCACTCTAGCCCACCCAGGTGACAGAATCAACCAAACGACGAGACTCACATAATGTGCCCGCGTGGCGGGTGCCCGTGCCTCACGTGGAACTGCCCGCGAACGGGTGGGGCGCGGCAGGCTCTGTGGGCATGGGAGACGGTCTGTCGATGAGCTCAGCCGCCAGATCGCCAAGGTCAGAGCCGAGCGGGTCAAGTGGGCTGAGTCGGCCATGGACGAGACCGTCCCGGCCGACATCGCCCGCGACAAGCAGACCGAGTTGGTCGCACGACTGGTGGAGTTGGAGAGAGCACGGAACGAGGCGGCGTCGCTGGCGACAGGTCGGGCTGACGCCTGCGAGCGCGTGCTGGCCTTTGTCCGCCAGGGAGCGGGCGTCTACGCCGATGCTGGTCCGGCGACACGTCGGCCTACAACCAGTACGTCTACGAGGCGATCACGTTGGACGCCGGTGAGGACGATCGGATCGGTGCCAGCAGTGTCGGGGCTGAGGCGATCAAGACCGAGGTGTTCGCGGCGCTGGACGAACTGGCCGAACAGGTGGCGACGGAGGCGGACTCAGCGCCTGGTGGCAGCAGCGGGTCGGGCGTTGCGGCGGGCTCGGCTGAGGGCGGCTGGCGGGCACCGCGCGACCAGATGGACCACAAAACTGGACGGTTACGACTGGCTCGAACTTGCGACCACTCGGACCACAACGGACGTGTCGCTGGACGCAAACAGGCTGGTCAGTGGGCACGATTCACGGCCACTGACCAGCCTGGGGTGGGCCATGGTGACCCCTGTTCGAACAAGGGTCGGGTGGGGTGGGGTGGCTAACGGGACTTGAACCCGCGACCCCCTGGACCACAACCAGGTGCTCTACCAGCTGAGCTATAGCCACCGTGGACCCGCACAGGCGGGTCGATCGATCAGTGTAGCGGCTCGCGGGCTTGGTCTCGAACGGTTTCCAGCCGGGCGGTCAGGGCCTGGACGAACCGGTCGACCGAGCCGGGGGCGTGGCTGAAGAACAGGGACGGTTCGATGAGCTCGACCTCGAGGAGCAGCGGGTTACCGTCGTTGTCGGGGATGAGGTCGACCCGGGCGTACAGCAGGGGACCGGTCAGCTGGGGGAACACCGCGGGGAGCTCGGCGATCACGCGGTCGGCCAGGTCGCGCTCGGCGGGCGACGCGTCCCGGGCCTCCATCGTCTCGTCCAGGTACAGGACGCCCTGGGTGTCCTCGGGTCGGAACGGTCCGTGCAGCAGGGCCGCCTTGTGCACCGAGTGGCTGAACTGGCCGTCGACGTACACCAGGCCCATCTCGCCGACGGTGTCGACTCCGGACAGGTAGCGCTGCACCATGACGTGACGACCCACCCCGAGCAGGTTCTTGGCGTGGGTGATCGCCAGCATCCGGGACGGGGTCTGGGAGGCGTCGTAGCGGCCGGTGTCGCGTGAGCCGGCCGAGAGCGTCGGCTTGATGACGAAGTCGCCGAAGGCCGGGAACCGGGTGTGGATGCCCCGGGCGTCCAGCTGGCGCTCCGGGTCCAGCCAGATCGTCGGGACGATCGGCAGCCCGCGCTGCTCCAGGTCGCGCAGGTACACCTTGTCGAGGTTCCAGGCCACCACGTCGGCCGGGTTCAGCAGCGTGGAGGTGCGTTCCACCCGGCGGGTCCACTCGGTGAACTGCGTCGGGCGGGACGTGTAGTCCCAGGTCGAACGGATCAGCACGACCGCGTAGCTGCCCCAGTCCACGGTCGGGTCGTCCCAGACCACCACATCGCTGGGCACCCCCGCCTCCGCCAGCGTGGCGCGCAGCCGCTGGTCCTCCTCGTGCAGGTCAGGCAGCTCGGCGCAGGTCGCCAGGGCCAGTCGGGGTGTGGTTGTCGTGGGGTCGCTCACAGAGGAGAAGTCTATCGGAACGGCCGGGCCCGCGGCCGACCGAGGCTGCGCACGGGTGTGCAGGATCCCGGCTCGAGGCCGGTGCTGCGTGGGACTCCGTGCCTCGGCGAAGGCGGCCGCCAGTCGGTCCAGATCACCCGTGTGCACCAGGTGGGGCGGCGTCCTCTCGGGACCCGTCCAGGAGCGCCATAGTATGTCCGGCATGAAGGTCGGCAGGTCACGGCGCGTCGTTCGCGGGCCTGCCACGCTCGTCGTGCTGTCGGTGACGCTGGTGGGTGCGGCCTGCACGCCGGGACCGGCCGGTTCGACCGAGACGTCCGCGAGCGCCACCCAGGCACCAGCGACTCCCGCGGCAGAGCCGTCCCTCAGCGCCCCGGCACCGCCGGACCTGCCGGTCCACCAGGACCTGCGCGAACAGTTCCAGCACGGGCCGAAACCCGCCGAGTACCAGAAGTACATCGTGCTGCACGACACAGAAGGCACCGCCAGCCCGCCGGAGGTGATCGCCTCGTGGGCCGCCAGCGACCGGATGGTCGCGGCGCACTTCGTCGTCGGCACCGACGGCCAGGTGTGGCAGGCGGTGCCGCTGGACGTCATCGCGCACCACGTGGGGTACGGCGACACCGGTCACAACGAGGTCTTCGGGGTGCCCGAGGACGGCCGGGACGATATGCGCGGTACCAGGCCGATCGGTCGCTGGGCCGCGGACTACGGCATGAACTCGTACTCCGTGGGCATCGAGCTGGTGCACGTCGGCGGCGCGGGTGACTACCCGCAGGCCCAGCTGGAAGCCCTGGACCAGGTCGTCGCCCACGTCGACGGGTACTACGGGTTCGACTCGACGATCATCGACCACAAGGCGTGGCGGTCCGGCAACTCCGACACCTCCGCCGAGTTCGCCCCGTACCTCGAGGCATACCAGGAGCACCGCACCTACCAGTCGGACTAGCCGGGGGGGGGGGGGGGGGGGGGCGGGGCCGCCCGGGCGGCCCACGCGCCC
>Ga0099364_10009320_pt1 | contig 13637 bp, 9 predicted proteins | sample TergutTh196P3_FD_73070 | JGI IMG/M metagenome (GOLD analysis project Ga0099364, IMG submission 73070) | Microcerotermes parvus P3 segment gut microbial communities from Pointe-Noire, Republic of the Congo - Th196 P3 | ecosystem: Host-associated > Arthropoda: Insects > Digestive system > Gut ...
TTTGTTGACGCCTGATTCAAACCACGAATTTGGCTCCGCATCTTCTCAGAAACAGCGAGCCCCGAAGCATCATCACCTGCGCGGTTGATGCGCAAACCACTGGAAAGTTTTTCCATGTTCTTGTCAAGGAAAACCTGTGTCACTTTAAGTGACCTGTCAGCAAACATTGCGCTCAAATTGTGATTGATTATCATAAAAACACTCCTTTGGCATTTCCGACGCTGCTGTCCCTATGACAGCTAACACGCCGCGGCATCCATGCCGTGTTAAAAAATGTGCCTGTGAACCCTCGACCCACCCGTACCCGGAAGGGTGAGGGAGGAATCAAGTCATGGTGACCCAACGGGTGCATGATTTAATTCACCTTCATTTCAAGTATCGGAATCTGAAAATTGCTCTTTAGAGCTAAATGAGAATGTTGGGATTTATTGGTATAAAGCTTTTATTTACAAGCCAGTATAGCGGAAAAGTCCCTTGCCCTGGAAAATTTTAAGTCCTTTATCAATAAGTTCCATGGAAGCGCTTTCAATAAAAATGGGTAATCTTGCAAGGTCAGAATAAGCTGCTGCAAGAAATATAAAACTCTCAATGGTTTTAAGCGGCTCCGGGGATTTATCAGGATTAAAGGCAAGGATTTTAAGCCCCTTTTCTGCCATATCCCTTGCATGGTCAATGGCATCTTCAAAATCGCCTTTGTCCAGGGCAGCCTGCATTGCAGACTGTAAAGGGGTTTCTTTGGTTTGGGTTTTGATGAATTCATGAATATCATCGACTTCTATTACTTGAGTTCCGCCCAGAAAGGTTTTGGTTTGATATGAAGGTATAAGCCTTGGTTTATAGTCTTTGGCTTTATTGGCTATGGCTGCAATATGGGCAGGAGTTGAACCACAGCAGCCGCCAATAATGTTTATGTACCCGGCCTGCATGCAGCTCTCTGCTGCTAAAGCCATGGTTTGTGGCGTGTCAACATAATGGCCTTGGCTATCAGGCAGGCCAGCGTTGGGATAAAAAATCACTGGGCAGGAAGCGTAAGAACATAGCCTTTCCAAAGGGCTTTTAAGTAAGTCCGCGCCAAAAGAGCAGTTAAGGCCTATGGCTATAGGTGCATACTCAAGCATGGCAACGCAAAAAGCCTCTATGGTCTGGCCTGTAAGAAGATGGCCGGTTTCAGACACAGTTGCCGAAACCATTACAGGGATATCCTGCCCAAGCTCTTTGGAAAGCCGCTTGATTGCACAAAGCGCGGCCTTGGCATTAAGACTGTCAAAAACTGTTTCTATCAATAAAAAGTCTGCTCCACCTTCAATAAGCCCTGATGCATTTTCATAATATGAAGCTTCCATCTCATCAAAGCTTATTTGCCTTATGTCAGGATTATCCAGATCCGGGGTAAAGATTAAGCTTTTTCCTGTAGGCCCCATGCTCCCAGCCACAAAACGAGGCTTTTGCGGGGTAGTGTATTTATCAGCAGCTTTTCTTGCAAGCTGTGCAGATGCAGCGCTAATTTTACGGGATAAATCTTTTAGACCAAGCTCAGCCAGGGATATTGGTGTGGCATTAAAGCTGCAAGTCTCGATTATATCAGCTCCTGCTTCAAGATAAAATTTGTGAATTTTGGTAATTTTATCTGGCTTTTTAAGGCAGAGAAGATCATTGCAACCACCAGAGCCATGAGCCTGTAACAATGACCCCATGGCTCCGTCAAGGATAAGTATTCTTTCAGCAATAATCTTATCAAATTCACCACGAATCGATGAGGATTTCATACAAAGTGATCCAGACGCTTATCTTCCTGGAATCCATTAAACCTGGCAATGGCATGGGAAGCATAGGTAGCTATCATAACATCCAAAAAAGTCCCTATGGATATCATGTAAAAAGCAATAGGCCTTAAGATTAAATACCCTGATTCATAACCCCTGCCGTAAAACATACATAGTGTTGCAAGGGCAACATAGGCTCCATTTCCAGGGCAGCTTGCCAAAAGAAAGGAAATTACAAAAGCATAAGCACCTATTAATATAACATCTACTGGTGTAATCCCAAGGCTGACATAGGATTGAATAACTACAATAAATGCAATGGCAGAGGTCATGGCGCTACCTGCCCGGCCAAATATGGAAAACAGGGAGACAGTTACCATGGAGGATCGCCGTTTAATTCCAAGATTGCCTTTTAAATGCCTAAAAACCACAGGAAGGGAGAAGTTAAAATCCCCAGAGAAAAATCCTGCAAATGCCTGCCCCAGAGAACCATAGGCTACGAGCCAGGGATTTACTTTGGGCTTTATTAAATAGAGAAACAGCGGAAGTATACCAAATGCCAATATTACGCTGAAAACTCCCAGCAGTATAATTATATCTCTGAACATTTCTGTATTAAGAACATTATGAAACCGTAAAGCCCAATAAGCACTAAGGGCTATCATTACAATGGCCAGGATCTCGGTAAAAAAAGAGGTAATATGGTAAAAAATTCGCGAAAAAGAATCTAATAGTAAGAAAATATTTTTTTTATAATTCTTCTCGTAAGTAAGCCCAATACCCAGAAAGAAAGCAAACACATAGACAGGCATAAGATATACACCATTGCCAGTCAATGCTGCAAACATATTCGACGGGAAAATATCAAGGATATTATTTGATATATTAAGAGAAATTGCTTCTGTCTGTTGTTCGATAAAAATGGGAATTCTTGACGGTGTAAATATCAGGGTGACAATAATCCCGGCAGCTATTACAAAAAGCGCAGAGCCAATAATTACAACAAAGGTTTGAAGTAAAAGCCGCCAGAAACGGTTGTCCTGTCGCAATTCAAAAATAGCAATGGTCAGCGAAAAAAACAGCAAGGGAACCAGGGCATACCGGCCAATGCCAATCGCAAGCTGTTCCACCCAGGCCAATGCATCCATAACACCCTGGTTATTGGATGGCAGAAGTACTCCAGCAACAATACCTAAAATCGAGCCAACAAAAAACTTAAGCCATATTTTCATTTGATAAGCATACTTGAAAGCCCTTGATTCATTCAAGCCAGGGTAGAGGACTTTGTAGGGGTGACAGTCACCACTTAACTCCCTTGGCGATACTCAATAACTTTTCTTTATACTCAATAGGTACTGAAACTGTCTTTAATCTTGATTTTTCACCTTTTAGAAGGAAAATATCCCGCTTAGGGCAGTTTAACACTTTTGATAGAAATAAGCACAAACCTTCATTTGCTTTTCCTTCTTCTGGCGCTGCGGCAATACGAATACAAAGACGTTTTTCTTTAATACCAGTAATTTCGTTTTTAGAGGCTTTGGGGGTTATTTTAAGGTTTATGTGAATTGTGTCATTGTAATATTTCACCATAAAATCTTATAGCAAAACCTCAACATCTGCCAAATCTTTTGTTCTGCCTGTAGCCTTTTTATTGGTAATCATAGTAGAACGGGCTTTGTGGGTGATCGGCATATACACTATATATAGTGGTGGCGTATAAGATACACGCTACATATAGCGTGGGTGGTTGCAGCAAAGAGCTGCAACCACCTTTTACTGGATTATCTTTTAATTAAACGTACAACAAAGAGAAGCAGACATGCGCCAACCAGACCAGCAATGATCTGTCCGAGCAAGCCGCCAATTGGAATGCGTAAAATGCTGAAAAGAAATCCACCGATAACACCGCCAACCAGGCCAAGAACTATACTCCATACCCAGCCGAGGCTACCGCCCATCAGAACCTGCGCCAAAACGCCAACCAATAAACCAATCAACAAAGCAATGATAATACCCATTTTGTACTCCTTATAAAATACTATTTATATAATTAAATTTAATTTTGAATCTCACATTAGTCAAGTATTTTTGTTTAATTTATATTTAATGTTTCACGTGAAACAAAAAAACCACTCTATTTTCAATAATACTACAAATTAAACATCAATAGCTTTGGCAGGGCATATTTCGTGGCAGCAGTAACAGCGTATACAGCGTGGGGGATCTATTTCAACCTTTTTCTGCCTGGCTTCCCCTGTATAGCTCATCGCCTCGGAAGCGCAGATTTTTATGCAGTCACCGCAAAGGATGCAAAGCTGTCGGTTTATAGTAGGTATGGGGTTAAGCGAATCACGCAGCTTTTTTATGGGTTTTGGGAGTATAAAATCCACAAGCTGGGAGCCGGATTTTTTAAAATGAATTTTTTCAAAGTCAGGGATTTTTAATTCATCTGGCTGAAAAAGAGGGTATTCAATCTCGGAAAAATCTTCCATCCAAAAACGTCTTTCAAGAGCTTCGCTGTTTGTGGGGATCCTGTCCGGCGGGTAACCCATGATTATACAGGCTGCCACATCCATTGCCAGGAAGTTTGATGAAGCTAAAACTGCCCCCACTTCCCTGGGGGTTCCGGAGCCAGGGCCCTGGCCTTCCATGCCTATAACTGCATCCATAAAAGCATAAACCGACTTATTTATGGCCAGGTTAAGGTCAACAATCATGGAAGCAAAAGCTTCTCTTTTAGGATAACGTGCATGGAAGGGGCTTTTGGCAATAGAAGGTACAAGGCCAAACATATTTTTTAAAGCGCCGGTATAATACATAAGCTGGTGGGTTTTGAACTTGGGTATATTAATAAGTAAATCAATTTCTTCAATAATATTACTAACTGTAAAACGGCGGTGGGTTTTTGCTTTTGGATAATGAATTTCCATCTTTCCCTTGGTAAAATCAATCCATTCTACTTCGTTTTCGTCAATTATATCCATTAAACCCGAATTCCTGGGAGTAAAATTCGGACCCTGTAGGCCAGGGCTGTCACCCACAAGTATGCGTGAAGCACCCCATTCCCAAACTAGTTGAATGACAGCATCCAGAAATGCTGGGTGCGTAGTAACAGCTTTTTCCGGTACAGCATCCATGAGTATATTGGGTTTTAAAAGCACTGTTTTGCCGGAAACTTCAGGAATTCCTGCTGCTTTTGCCGCATTTTTAAGGCTGGGAACCAGCTCTTCAAGATAGTATGAATCGCATCTTTCTATGCCGACTTTTGTATTTTCACTATAATTAATGTTCATATTATATATAATATGCTATTCTTGATAAATGAACAATGAACATTTAATAAACTTATTGCATAATATTGGTATTGCTGCAGGGATAATTTTAGCTCAAATAATTGCAATAGTATTAATATGGCTGCTTTTTAGGATAATCTCAAAACATGTTTCTGCAAATGCCCATGCCCGAATAAAGCCTTTAACAATCAAAAAAATGCGTCTTTTGACAACAAAGCAGATAACTCATTTTATATTGTTTTTGCTTCGTATTTTTAAATACATAGTCACTATAATATGGCTTTCTATTTCAATACCTGTTATTTTCAGCTTTTTTCCGCAAACACAAGGACTGGCACATTCAATTTATGAACTTATTTTAAATCCCCTAAGAAGCATTGGTGAAAGCATTGTACGCTATATTCCTAACCTGTTTACGATCATCATAATCCTTGTAATTACAAAATATGTGCTTAAGGGATTGAAGTTTTTTTCTGACAGGATCACTCATAACAAATTAAAAATCCAGGGCTTTCATCATGAATGGGCTCATCCGACATTCAATATAATACGATTCCTGATTTATGCCTTTACAATTGCCATGATCTTCCCTTATTTACCAGGCTCTGATTCCAGGGTTTTCCAGGGTGTCTCTGTTTTGATTGGCATAATATTTTCTGTGGGGTCAAGCACTGCAATAGGGAACCTGGTTGCAGGTCTTGTCATAACCTATATGAGACCTTTTAAGGTTGGCGATTGCATTCAAATTAAGGAAAACATTGGGTTTGTGGTTGAAAAAAACCTTATGGTAGTAAGGATAAAGACACATAAAAATGAATACATAACATTTCCAAACTTGCAGGTTCTTCAGACAAGTGTGATAAATTACAATACTTCTTCTGATGAAGATGAAGAAGGCTTGATCCTAAATGCCGAGATTACATTTAATTATGCGACACCCTGGCGCACTGTCCACGAGATTCTTATAGAAGCTGCATTGAAAACAAGCTCTGTTCTGCACAAGCCAAAACCCTTTGTTTTTCAAAAAGCTCTGGACGATTTTTATGCCAGATACCAGATAAACTGTTATACAAAACAAATAGACAAGATCCCAAAAATTTACACAGAGCTTTTTGAACATATACAGGATGGTTTTGCTGCTCATGGCCTTGATCTGACTGCCCCTCAATACAGGATCAATCTTTCAGAAGAATCCCGGGGCAAGGGCCCCTGGGTTGATTATGCGGCTAAAGATAAATAGCTTGTATTACAATTTGTATTACAAGATGTTGTCAGACGCCGTTCAAGCAAATTGCCAGGCAATGGAAACAACTACGGGGATGGTGATCATACAGAGCATGGTGGACATAAAAACAATGGAGCCAGCTTCTTCGGGCGCTATGTCGTAAAGAGAAGCAAAAATGGAAGTAAATAAACCTGCCGGCATTGCGGTTATAAGTATGGACAAGACAAAAACATGACCACGGAAACCAAGGAAGTAGTAAACCACACCTGCAATAAATGGAATTATTATAAGACGCATAAGTGTTGTCAGATAAACCTGCCAGCGTCCAAATATTTGCTTTACATTTGTTTTGGCCAGATTAATGCCAATTATGAACATGCATAAGACAGAAGTTATATCTCCTGTCATCTTAATACTGCTAAAAAGCACTTCCGGTAAACTTATGGAAAAAATAAAGAATATAATACCCAGTATAGTAGCAATAACACTTGGATTTACAAACAATCTCCAGCTGATGCGCATGGGTTCACCGCCAGCTGTTTTAACTTCTTTTGCTATAAGCCAGGCACACACAGAGAATGCCAGCAAGCTAAAGTTGATATTAAAAATAACAGCATGAAACATATACGAAGGCCCAAGTATGGCCTGCACCATGGGATAACCTATAAAACCGCTGTTTGAGATAATAATCGCGTACCTGTGTACACCGCGCTCAGGCCCTTTCATTCCTAAAATTCTGGGGTAAAAATAAGCGATTATAAAAGAAATACCATAGATGATAACTGAAAGCAACAGAACATGACCAGCTTCCTGTAAAAGCTCGGTGCTAAAAGGTCTAATAAACGATGAAAAAAGCAGAGCTGGCAGGGTTATTTTGACTACAAATGAAGAAAAAATAACAGCCATTTCCTGGCTGCATATCTTTAGTTTTGTACAAACATACCCTGAAATCATCAGTATAAACAAAATCAGGACATGGCTTACTGCTTCCATTTAATTATCCAGTATTAACAATGTTTTGGGGTCAAGCCTAAGAGCCAGGTTTTCCGGGCTTTCTGAGTCCCTGGAACGTGCCAATAAAAACTCAATATGGGCTTGCTTTGGTTTAAGGTCTACAATAATGTCAAAAAGCTCAGCGTAATCCTTTAATTGCAGGGGAATACCATTTTTGTCATAAGATGATGTTTCGCTGACAGTGCAGCTAAACCAGACAGAAAGCTTGAGCTTTTTGGCAAATTCCTTAATTTTGGATATATTGTCCCTGTCTTTGGCTGTAAACTTATAGCCGTCTATAATGACATCATCAGCTGCAAAACCGCCGTCTTTGATCAAAGCTTCAAGGCTTCTTAAAATTTGATCAACAGTAAGCCCATCCTGGTTAAACTTCATCAAAACCCGGTTTTTGACTATATCGTCTTTTATATCCTTTTCGTGCTCAAGATTTTTCTTTGAGATAAATTCACTAAAAATATCCTCATACCAAGCAAGAACATAATCAGTATGCTGTGTAAAGGATATATGAATAACCTTTTTACCCTGGAGCAGTTTGTCCAGGGCAATCTGAACCAGAACCGAAGTTTTGCCAATGCCGGACAGGGATGCAACTATGCCCAATTCACCGGCTTGTAATCCGCCTTTAATGTATTTCATAAAAACGCGGACAGGACTGCGCTGTACAAGCTCTTCCTTTACCATTTAACTATCCTTAAGATTTTTTTTCCTTGTGATTCTTAATCAAGGATTCTGATATACTTTGGGGAACCTTGCTGTATTTATCAAACTCCATTGTAAATTCAGCCTTGCCCTGGGTCATGGAACGAAGGGCAGTGGAATACCCAAACATTTCACTTAATGGTACTTCAGCTTCCACCCTTGAGAAAACCCCGTCTTCAACAGAGGATAATATAATACCGCGGCGCTGGTTTATGGAAGCAAAAATATTGCCCTGGAACTCTGTGGGTCCTTCTACAGAGACTTTCATTATAGGTTCCATTATACATGGCTTTGCCTTATTGTAAGCCTCCCTGAAAGCACCTATTGCTGCCTGCTGGAAAGCCAGGTCAGAGGAGTCTACAGGGTGGCTCTGGCCGTCATTTATAACGCAGCGTATGTTCAGAATCGGGAAACCAATAAGGCTTCCTTTTTTGGATGCTTCCCTAAAACCCTTGTCACAAGATGGAACATATTCAGTTGGAATGGTTCCACCCTTGATATTGTCTACAAATTCATACTCCCCGTCTGTAAAGGGTTCCATATAACCTGCAACCCTGCCAAATTGCCCGGAACCTCCGGTTTGCTTTCTGTGGGTATAATTGTAATCCGCGCGCTGGGTAATTGTCTCACGGTAAGCAACCTGGGGCATGCCTATATCCACTTCGCACTTGTACTCGCGCCTCATTCTTTCAACATAGACTTCTAGATGAAGCTCACCCATACCCTGAATAATGCACTGGTTTGATTCTGGATCTATATAAGTTCTGAATGTGGGGTCTTCCTTGTTAAAGCGGTTTAGGGCTTTTGCAAGCTGGTCTGCGCTTTTTTTATCTTTGGGGTTGATTGCAAGTGAAATTACAGGCTCTGGTACAAACATGGAGCTCATGGCGTAATTAAGGCTGCCTCCGCAAAATGTATCACCAGAAGCGCATTCAATGCCAAATAAAGCCACTATATCGCCGGGTCCGCCTTCGTTTATGTCTTCCATGGTGTCTGCATGCATGCGTACAAGCCTGCCTACCTTGAACTTTTTGCGGGCCCTTGTGTTTACAAGCTCCTCGCCTTTTTTTAAGGAACCCTGATATATGCGCACATAAGTAAGCTGCCCGTACTGACCGTCCTCGAGCTTAAATCCAAGTGCAACTGTGGGGTGTTTTATATCAGAAAAAAGCTCTGTCTGGGCTTCGTTTTTATCAAGGTCCATGGCAAAGTTTTTGACTTCTGTGGGGTCAGGCAGGTAGTGGGTTATGCCATCCATTAAAGGCTGTATGCCCTTGAACTTGTGGGCAGAGCCCAACATAACAGGGACAAAAGATTCTGCCAAAGTGCCCTTGCGTATGGCAGCACGGATCAGGTCTTCTGGAACCTTTTCGCCTGCAAGGTATTTTTCTGCAAGCTCATCAGAAAAAAGCGAGGCTGCGTCAATTAGCTCTTCGCGGTATTTTTCTGCATCCTTTGAAAGATGTCCTGGTATCTCTGCATAGCGGATCTCAGTGCCTTCAGGGCCGTCAAAATAAACAGCCTTCATGGTAATTAAATCAACTATGCCTTCGAGCTTGTCTTCAAGGCCAATGGGTATCTGTATCATCACAGCATTAAGACCAAGCTTGTCTCTAAGCTGGTTTTTAACCTTAAATGGGTTGGCACCTGTGCGATCGCATTTGTTAACAAAGGCTATACGGGGGACATTATAGCGTTTAAGCTGCCTGTCAACGGTTATTGACTGGGACTGAACCCCGCCAACAGAGCAAAGCACCAGAACCGCGCCATCCAAAACCCTAAGGGATCGTTCTACCTCTATGGTAAAATCAACATGTCCTGGAGTATCAATAACATTGATTTTGTGATCTTTCCAGTCAACCTGCGTTGCCGCGGACTGAATTGTAATGCCGCGTTCCCGTTCAAGCTCCATGTGGTCCATGGTAGCGCCGACACCGTCTTTGCCCCTAACCTCATGCACAGCGTGAATTTTCTTGCTATAAAACAAAATTCTTTCTGAAAGAGTTGTTTTCCCTGAATCAATATGAGCACTGATTCCAATATTCCGCATTTTGCGGATAGATGTCTTTTGATTATCAATAGAAGCCATAATATGTTATAATATAGTAAGCTTTTCAAATAATTTCAAGCTTTTTAGCTTTTTTCTGATTTAGAATTATTTGTTTTTACAAGTGCTTCCATAAAACCATCAAGTTTATACCCAGATGCTTTTTCTGCTTTTTTAAGCTGCTTGAAAATCGATTCCATGAGCTGGCTTTTTGTTTCCGGGATAAGGAATCTCTGAATCCAGAAGATCGCTTCTTCAAACAATTCCTTATTAAACCAGGTGACTCCGTCAAAATGATTTAAACCAAATACATTATTAAAATCAGGTGATTCATAATTTTCAAGAATAAAGGCTGTGATGATTTTGCCCACATCTTTGGCTTCATCTTTGGTTTTTGAAACAGGTTTCTTTGTAACAGGCTTTTCAAAACCAGCTTTCTTGTCTGACTTGGGGGCAGTTCTTTTTAAAACAGCTCTGGAAATTTCCACTATGCGGTAGGCCTGGCTGTGATCCATGCCAAGGTCTGCAAAGATATTTTGAAATTTACGGAAGAGCAGCCAATGTTCAGCAAGATGTGCAGCTTCTTCGCCGCTTGAGTTGCCAAGTATCTGGCGTAAAAGTCTTAAGATGCCGTAAGCCAAAACTGGTGCAAACTTACCCTTGTCAGTAAGTTTTTTGTCGCGCAGGTTTTCATTTGTAAGAAAACACTCCAAATAATCAGAAAAACTTTTCCAGATTTCTTCAGGATTTAAACTTGGTATGCTTTCTTCTTTCTCAAGTATTAAAAATGGAGGGTAAGCTCCTTCAAAGCCATAAATGTATTTATGCGCTGTTTTTGTAAAATCAAGGACTGGTTTTTTAAATCCTTTGATAAAAAGCTGTGGATCTATATCAGTTTTAGAGGTTTTGTCTTTTGAAGTTTTTGCTTTAGGAATTTTTATATTGAATATTTCCTGTAAAGGAGCATAAAGCTCTCCAAGGTAAATATTAAGCACAGCCTCGTTGATGTCATGGACACCCCTGCCATTAAGTTCGTGGTTAAGCCTTGCCCACCTGGCATCCCAGCTTCCGTTTACAGCTCCTTCCCTGTCACAAGCCTCGTGTATGTCAATGTAAACCTGGGCTTCATAGCCATTAAGGCTTACAAAAAAACCGCCTTCTGCCAATGCTTTGGAAGAACGTATAAACCAAAGACCGGATCTTTGCTCGTGGAACAAGGTAAAAAACCTGTCATTGTTATTAAGACCAAGGGCTGCAACCAGATCATCCTGGCGGTAGGAGCCGTCTTTTTGCGGTATGGCAACAGCTCCCTTTTTAACCCAGCCAGCAGCCTGGTAATAACTGTTATTGTAGAAAACCAGGGCTCTTTCATTATTACCCGGAGCAGCGCTGTTGGAATATGCAAAAACATTTTCGTTTATATGCCCTTCTGCATTGATAAGATCAAAAAACACAAAATTGGCACTGCCGGAAAAAACATATCTCTTTTTCATTAAGGGAAATATCTCGCGCTCGTGGCGATCAACAAGGTAAGAATCAGGAGTTTCTTCATAATAAGAGCGCCTGTATTCCATGCCGTACTTTTCCTCAAAGCCTTCGATCTGACCATGACCGAACATGGGAAGCCCTGGCATGGTCACAAGGAGTGTGGCAATGCCAAAGTACTTGTCACCCTTGCCAAACTGGGCAACTGCAGTATCTTCGTCAGGGTTATTCATAAAATTAACAAAGCGTTTTAAAACTTCCGGGTCAAATTCCAGGGTGTTTTTTATGGTTGCGCGGTATTTGGCATTGTCTTCGTTTTTAAGCATATTCATAAATGCTGAATTATAAACGCGGTGCATACCAAGGGTGCGGACAAAATAACCTTCCATCATCCAGAATGCTTCTGCAAGCAGCAAGGTATGTGGAGCTTCGCTTGCACAGCGATCCACTACTTCGCGCCAGAACTCATTGGGAATACGGCGGTTAAACTCTTCAGCGCTGATAGCGTGTTCTGCGCGGCTTGCAATATCACCGCCCTGTCCAGGCGCAGGATACCAAAGCCTTTGTATGTGCCGCTTTGCCAGGGTCATGGCAGCGTCAAAACGCACAATGGGAAATTGCTGGCAAACACCGACTATTGTGCGTATAACAGCTTCCCGTGCTTCTGGGTTAAGAAAGTCTATCTGAGCAGTATCATTCCAGGGCATGGAGGTGCCGTCGTTCCCGTGGTAGATATAGCGGGTATGGCCTGAATGATTGTCTATGCGTTTAAAAACCACAGCCGCATCACTGCGATCAAAATAATGGTCTTCTATCTGAACAGTTATATCATCCCTGCCGGAAAGATTATTGCAGCTGTAATTGTAGGTTGGGAAAGGCGGGTAGGGAAGCTGAAGAAAACGATCCGGGTGTTCGATCATCCAGCGGCTGTCAAGTCCAGTATGATTGGGAACCATGTCAGAGCCTATTCTTATGCCTCGCCGGAAACAGCGATCCCTTAAGTTCGCCAAAGCACCCCAGCCACCAAGCTCTGAAGCTATATCATAGTCGTAAAGGCTGTAGGCGCTTGCAGCTGCTTCTGGATTGCCTGTCCATTGTTTTACAGTTTTGCTTGCCTGGCTTCTTTCCCAAAGCCCTATAAGCCATAACCCTGTAAAACCGCGGCGGCTTAGCTCGTCCAGTTCTGCATCCGGGATCTGGTCTAAACGGGTTATTTCATAACCATATTTTTGCGAAAGCTGATAAAGCCACACAAGGGTGCTTTTTGCCATAAGCACTGTGCGGGGCATCCATTCCTGGTCAGGAGAAAAAGCCTCGTACTCGTGTTCAAGCCAGGAATAATCAGGTGCTTCGGACGGGCCAGGGCCGCCAAAGTAAGGTTTTTCTTCTTCTTTGATAATATCAAGACTTGTAAGCAGTCTGCCTATAAACTTGCCAATTAAAAGCCCCCAGTTCTTGCGCATATACTCAAGCTGACCCAAAAGAGAGTCAGGGGATGCCAGGGCAGGCGCTCTTAAAAGATCCCAGAGGTTCATACCATCAGGGCCAAAAACAGGAAGGCTTGCAAGATGAGCTTTTAGCTCCTCCACAGCGCCAGGGTATATAGATTTTTTGGAAAGGCCTGAATCATCAAAAAGAAAATTAAATGGCTGAAATGCCGGGTTTAGGTTTGCCAATGCAAGGAGCAGTATTTCTTCAAGGCTTAGGGCTCTGCAGCTCTCTCCATGTTCGCTTGAAGCAAGGTATTGTTCGACAGTGGATTTTCCTGTGTATACTATTTTGGGCGGAAACTGCGTGCCAAAAGTATTGAGCAATCTGCCTGTTTCGTCCTGGCCAAGGTTCTGGGCTATCCTTTCAAGGGCTGTTTCAAAAACATCATTCTGAATCTGCTCCTTGTAAAGACTTACCATAAAGTGAAGTATCTCGTCTATAAGACCCATGGCATTGAGCTGCCCGGCCTTGACTGAAAGTCCTGGATTGCTTAGAACTTCGGGTCTGGAATTAAGCTGCATGGCAAGATTGCGCGCCTGCTTTATATCAGCGATGACCACGTTCCCGCTAAGGGAAAAGAGGCTGTCAGTTAAACCGCAGCTCTCCCGGACATCCTTTTG
>Ga0099364_10009321_pt1 | contig 13636 bp, 8 predicted proteins | sample TergutTh196P3_FD_73070 | JGI IMG/M metagenome (GOLD analysis project Ga0099364, IMG submission 73070) | Microcerotermes parvus P3 segment gut microbial communities from Pointe-Noire, Republic of the Congo - Th196 P3 | ecosystem: Host-associated > Arthropoda: Insects > Digestive system > Gut ...
CACAATACGGCTATGGCAACGTCGGGTAGTCAGTTTCAATTCGTTGAGATTGGCGGAGTCCGCTATTCGCACATTGTCGATCCCAAGACTGGCCTTGGCTCGATCAGTCAACATACGGTACGAATTACGGCTCCGACGGCGATGCAAGCCGATGCGTTGGCGACCGCCGTAGTTATTTTAGGGGAAGAGAAAGGGCAAGCGATGATTGATAAATTGCCGAACGTCTCGATGGAGAGGAAACTAGAAGAAATCGTTCCTGACTATTCGGCATGGTTCTAATGTGCTCTAGAAGGCCGTTCAAAAACCTGTTTGAGTAAAACGGAAAAACGTTATGGCCGCTAAATTTCCTGCATATTTTCATTCGGCCAATAAGCCAAATTGAGATTTTGAACGGCCTTCTACACCAAGTTAACAATGCCCTATTGCCCCTTGTTAATCAAGGCGAAAATTTCCGATCGGCTAGAGGGATTCTTGAGAAAACCGCCGCGAAGTGCCGATGTAACGCAAAGCGAACCCGGCTTTTTGACTCCGCGTATCGTCATACACGTATGCTCGGCCTCGACAACTACAGCAACGGCCTTCGCACGCAATTCCCGATATAACAATTCCGCAATTTCCTCCGTCAATCGCTCTTGAACCTGTGGACGATGTGAAAAAACTTCTATGACCCTCGCGAGTTTACTCAAACCAATCACCCTGCCGTCGGGAATATAGCCGACGTGAATCCGGCCCATAAACGGCATCAAATGATGCTCGCAAACGCTGTTAAAACTGATGTCCCGAATCAGCACGATGTTGCTGTAGTTTTCACTGAAGAATTTTTTAGTGTGTGCTGTGGGGTCTTCACAGAGTCCATTAAAGAGTTCCTGGTACATTCGGGCAACTCTGGCAGGCGTTTCACGCAGTCCCTCTCGTTCCGGGTCTTCTCCGATGGCGATCAGGATTTCACGGACAGCGTTTTCGATTCGGTTTTTGTCAATCTGTTTTTTTTTAGGTGCCATGGCGTCAAGGTAAATGATGTTTGTTGTTTTTATGTTTGTTGTTTTTATATTGTGTTACAGTATCCAAATAGCCGCAACGTTGAAGAATATGATTATCCCCGTCACGTCGACAAACGTTGCAACAAACGGGCTGGATGCCATAGCGGGATCGATTCCGATACGTTGAAATAATAACGGAAGCATAGAGCCGATAACCGTTCCGAACAGACAAATCAACATAACAACCTGTCCGATCACAAAGCCCAACTGCCAATGGGATATGTCTTTTCCCTGTAGTAATTCCGCTGGCGTAAAAGCGGCAAGAATACATCCTACGGCACCGAGGATGACTCCCAGTGCGAGTCCCATAAGGATTTCATGCCGTAAAACCCGAAACCAATCCCGAAGTTTTATGTCGCCTAACGCCAGCGACCGTGTGATTAGGGTTGCGGCTTGGGAACCGCTGTTTCCTCCTGTCGCAATGCAAAGCGGAATGAACAGGGCAAGAAACAAATATCCTTCCAGAGCCTCGTGGTAATGGGCGAGTGCCGAAAAGGTAAAGGAACCGCCTATAAAAAGGCATAAAAGCCACATAACGCGTTTACGCCATATCGTGAAGAAGGGAACTTCGAGATAGGCATCTTCGAGAGGCGAAATGGCGGCCATCATATGGGCATCACGCGTTGCCTCTTCGCTCGTTAGGTCTATTACGTCGTCGTGCGTGATAATCCCCAGAATACGGTGTTCGTCGTCTACGACGGGGATTGCAAGAAAATCATATTTCGCAACGACTTCGATGGCTTTATCTATATCATCTGTTGCTTTGACCGTAATCAAGTCGCGGTTCATAATGTCGGACATAGAAACATTGCCTTTTCCGACAGCGGCCAAGAGGTGCTTGGCCGACACGAGTCCGACTAAATGATCGCCTTCATCGAGGACATACAGATAATAGACGGTTTCATGAGTATCGACTTGCTTGCCGATTTCGAAAACGGCTTCTTCGACGGTCATTTTTTCGTGCAAACGGACGAAGTCCGAAGTCATTTCGGCACCGCACACACCTTCGGGGAAGGCTCGAAGACGCAAGACATCTCGGCGTTCTTCGGAAGACAATAACTTGATAATCTCCTCAGCGGTTGCGGTATTCATCGCTTGCAAGGCATCAACTCGATCGTCGGAAGGCAAGGCTTCGACCAATTCGCTGGACTCCTCACGCGGAGCGAATTCAAGCAGTTCGATTTGTGTATCTAGTCCGAAATAACTGAAAATTTCGGCCCGGGTCGCCGTATCGGCATGACGAAGGAGTTCCCATATTTCGTGTGCTTTGAGTCCTTCAAGAAATTCAGCAGCCCGAGCGGGATGGAGCGAATTGCAAAACTCTTGCATCTGTTCGACATCTTTTTCCGCCAGCATCTCTCGCAATTCGGGATGGAAGAGAGGATTGATCATGAGATAGCAAGAAAACTCAAATTGTATAAACGATATATCGTTCTATTATATCCGAAGGGCGTTTTTACCGCAATCTGAAAAGGGGGACATAGCAGTCTGTTGACAGTCCGATAACGAGTTTTTGGTCAAACGGGCAAGGGAGTCCCGCAATCGCCAGGTGGTGGGGCTTTTATGGGGCATTTATTAAGAGAACTCTAATCGGCGTCTGCCGACCAGCCCGCCCGGCAGGCAAGTGCCTGTCTTGTCTTGTCTGTGATTTCAACATATCGACTACCCATTTTGTGAAATACCTGTTAGCGGACGGCCTATCAAAACAGTACCGGAATTTTTTAGTCTTGTAAAAAAAGGAATTTAGTGTATAATCAGACGTGCTGGTGTCAAACTACGGATGGGTCGGCGAATTCTAACATGACGCTCCAATCGGACGGGCCCGGCACGTAGACCATGCCGCTAAACTGACATGGCCGCAAAAATTCCCAAATTATGCCATACGAACGGTTTTCTGACAGGGCACGCAAGGTGATGCAACTCGCGAACCAAGAAGCCCAACGATTTAATCACGAATACATTGGAACAGAACATCTCCTGCTTGGACTTATCAAGGAAGGAACCGGCATCGCTGCCAATGTTTTGAAAAATCTCGATATAGATCTTCGCAAAATCCGGCATGAAGTCGAAAAACTCGTCCGTAGCGGGCCCGATACCGTAACGATGGGGAGGCTTCCACAAACGCCGAGATCTAAAAAAGTTCTGGAATATGCGATGGAAGAAGCGAGAAATCTGAGCCATAATTATGTGGGGACAGAGCATATTCTCCTTGGGCTCCTTCGCGAACAAGAAGGCGTTGCCGCCCAGGTTCTGATGAACCTTGGACTGCAACTCGATGAAGTCCGCCGGGAAGTGATGAATCTGCTTGGCCACGGGATAGACCTTGGAGGCAACGTCGCTCTGGCCGACCATGAAGAAATAGAAGACGACGGCGATTCGGCTCGGGCAGGCAAACGAGATAACAAAAAAACACCCGCATTGGATAGTTTTGGAAGAGACTTGACCGAACTGGCCAGGCGGAAAAAACTTGACCCCGTCATCGGTCGGGAACAGGAAATCGAACGGACGATGCAGATTTTAAGCCGGCGGACGAAAAATAACCCCGTATTGCTCGGCGAAGCCGGAGTCGGTAAAACCGCAATCGCCGAGGGGCTTGCCCAACTGATCGCCGACGGGGAAGTACCGGAATTGTTGCGGAATCACCGTGTAATCGCTCTTGATCTGGCGATGATGGTTGCTGGAACGAAATATCGCGGACAATTTGAAGAACGCATCAAAGCCCTGATGAGTGAAGTGATGCGAACCCGACGGGTTATTCTCTTTATCGACGAACTCCATACCATCGTGGGAGCGGGCGGAGCCGAGGGCGCAATGGACGCCTCAAACGTATTAAAACCAGCATTAAGCCGGGGCGAAATTCAATGTATCGGCGCAACAACTCTCGATGAATACCGAAAATATATCGAAAAAGACAGTGCACTCGACCGGCGGTTTCAAATCGTTATGGTCGACCCGCCCAGTAAAGAACAAACCGTCGATATATTGAAAGGATTGCGTGACCGTTATGAGAAACATCATCACGTTCAGATTGTCGATGAAGCACTTCGTTCGGCTGTCGAACTTTCCGACCGTTATATTACAGGCCGTTGTTTGCCGGATAAAGCGATTGACGTGATCGATGAGGCCGGTGCGAGAATTCATTTGAAGTCAATGATGAAACCTGCGGACGTTGCCGAATTCGATGCCGAACTCGAAACGCTGGGTAAAGAGAAAGAAGAAGCCGTCGGCAATCAGGATTTTGAGAAAGCCCTGGTTCTCCGCAATAAGATGGAAGAGTTGACCAAACAGAAAAATGAATCGCTCAAGAAGTTGAAGGATCAGGTTGGAATGGTCGATGAGCCGGTTATTGCGGAAGTTGTCTCCAAGATGACGGGCGTGCCGCTGACCAGGATGACGATGGAAGATACAAAACGTCTCATGAACATGGAAGAAGAATTGCATCGCCGGGTTATAAGCCAGGACGAAGCGATTAAAGCGATTTCCAAGGCCGTGCGGCGTAGCCGAAGCGGTTTGAAAGACCCCAAACGTCCAACAGGCGCGTTTATTTTCGCAGGCCCAACCGGTGTCGGAAAAACGCTTTTGGCGAAAGCACTAACCGAATTTATGTTTGGGAATGACGGTGCCATGATACAACTCGATATGAGCGAGTATATGGAAAAGCATAATGTCAGCCGGCTTGTTGGTGCGCCCCCCGGCTACGTCGGTTACGAAGAAGGCGGGCAATTAACCGAAAAAGTCCGGCGACGGCCTTATTCCGTCGTTTTGTTGGATGAAATTGAAAAAGCGCATCCCGACGTGTTCAATATGATGCTCCAAATTATGGAGGAAGGCCGGCTGACCGATAGTTTTGGCCGGAATGTGGATTTCCGCAATGCCATTTTGATTATGACAACGAATGCCGGTGCGGAAGCCATCAAGAACGAATCTGCGTTCGGTTTCCAAAAACCTTCGGACGATGCGTCTTACGAGAGTATGAAAGAGCGAGTGAACGAGCAGATTGAAAAAGTATTTCGGCCTGAATTTGTAGGCCGATGCGACGATATTATCGTATTTCGGCATTTGACCGACCATGATCTCGAATCGGTCGTTGATTTGGAACTCAAAAAGGTTCGCGACCGCCTATTGGAAAAAGGCTTGAAATTGCTGTTAAGCAATGAAGCCCGATCGCACCTCATCAAAAAGGGCAGCAACTTGGATTTTGGTGCCCGGCCGCTCCGCCGGGCGATCGAAGGCGGAATAGAAGACCCGTTGTCCGAAGAACTACTCAAAGGAGAATTTGACGGCAAAGAAGTTGTATCGGTCAAAGTCAAAATGGTCGGCGACAAAAAGCAGTTGATATTTGAAGGGAAAATGTTTGACGAAGTCGATGAAACTTCTAAGGCAGATCTCAATTTGCTTTATGCGGTTCCGAAACGCAGTAAGGAGTCCGAAACTGTCGTGGAGAAACCCGAACACAGCGTCGGGTAAACTTCCGTGTGCTATGGAGCCGGCACGTTGTTATTGAGGCCGTTATCGGCTTTTCAGTCGCTCTCTGTCGCCTAAATTTGTTAGTCGGCGGCGAAACGGAAATTTTGGCGGCCAATTCGCCAATTCTCTCCCCCGACTGCCAGTCCGATAACAGGTTTTCGGTCAAATAGACGAGGGAGTCTCGCAATCGCCGAGAAGTGAGACTTTTATTGAGATAACTCAAGTCGGCAACTGCCGCCATACCCAACCAGTTGGCACACGCCTATTTTTCAATCCTTGAAGCGATGTCGGGGTAGTGTTCCAAACTTGTTGATGTGGTCGAAAATTATCCTGTAAAATGTGGTAATTTTGGCTATAAAACAACAATTTTGTAACACTGCCGATGTCGGCAACATTTTGGGAGAAAACCTTGTCGACGGAATGCCGTGTCAGGGTGTCATTGCCCGTGTGTCATTCCAAGCCCGGCATTTCCCATCATCAACGGCACCCGAATTGTCAACAATACCCCTTTTCGGTAAAGGTTTTCATAGGAACGGTGGAGTGTTTCAAGTTATTGAACCGGTCGAAATTTTCGACCAGTTCGTTTTTGTCCTCTTTTTCAAGGGAAATCACGTACCCTTCGGGGAATTTGTCGGGATTGTTTTTGACCGCTTCGTTGATCCGTTTCGTTTCTATGCCGTAAAACGCCGCCACGTCGTTGTCAAGAATGACCCACGAATCTCAATGACGCTACTTTCGATTGTTTGGAGCATGCTCATAGGCGGAGTCTATCAGATGGGGCGGCCAGCGCCAAGGCAAGTTTCGCTCTAATCCCGCCACGCCGTGCGGGAGTCGCTGCTGGGAAAGGGAGGGTACGGATCACTTGACCAATTTTCCAGACAATAACTCCCATTTTGCCATGTTGTATTCGCTTTCAGAAACAGCACCCTGTCTTTTCATTTGATGAAGATTGGATAATGACTCAAGTATCTGTTGCGACCTATCCTTCGGTGTTCCCAAAAACAATGCTTTGCCTCTTTCAAATTCCTCTTGCGTGATAATGCCGCTTGAGTATAAATCGTTAAGTTTTTGAATTTCCTCTGCTGTATTGACTGGTGCAGAAGTGTTTCCTGATAGACAAACCATCAGGTCGTTTGATAAAGATTGTTCGGTATATTTTGGAATATGATCTTTATTACCAATTTTCTTTTTCCTTTCGTCTTCAATAAGATTCCTGCCCAACGCCAGTACCTTGTTTCTCAATTCTGGATTTGAAGGATTTTTTTGAAGTTCTGATAGGGCATTTCTATATTCGGTTTCCTTTTGAGCCCATAGAATTGATTCTATGTTTGCAAATAAAGCAACTGACACCAAAGCAATCACTACGGCTGCAATAATAGCACCCGTGTGGAAATCTGTCCATTCGTTTGTGTTGAAAACTATTGTTATCGCAATGAGAATACTGATACATAACCCAACACACCCGCCTCCTGCCATATATTGAACTGTCTTGTTGAGCGGCTTGGTATTTTGCTGTTGGCCAATTCTACTCAACTTTTCAATTTTTTGTATGTCAATCGGGTCATAATTTTTTTGGGGCGTGGATGCGGATGAGTTGGGAGGTTTGGATGCCGGAATGGGGCCGGGAACGACAGACACATTCTGCCCTGCGTCTGCATTGACAAACTCCACACCTCCAATTCCGTGAGCATAATACTTTTTTCCTTCTTCGGTTTCGATAACGGTCTGGGGATTGATGAGTCCGCCCTTTGCCAACGCTTTTATTTCTTTGCCGGAGAATGCCCCTTTTTTCTCTCCCTTTTCGTTGTAGTAGAAGTATTTTGCCATCGATTTGCTCTAACCGCAATCTCCCCGGGAATTGATTCTACCCTTTCCCTCTTTTCTGGTCAAGATATTTCCGGTGTTTTTTCGCCCGATTCGTTCCTTTCGGTTTGCTTTGTGCGGGTTAGGGGGATTTTAAGGCTTCTTTTTTGTGTTTTTTAGTTGCCTTTTTAGAAGCATCAACCTTTTCCATCTCCTTACGACCAAGTTTCAACTGTTTGTGTATGTCCGGCAATCGACGCTCTACAGGAATGTCTTCGGTTTTTTGTCCCGTTGCCTCTTTGACCATTTTCCTGACTTGCCTGCCAACGTGTTGATGGACATTTTCGGCAATTTTTTGTCCGATACGCCCTTCGTCTTTGAGTCTGTTAAGCGTAGCATCTGTCATTTCGATGCGGAAAAGATTCGCCGCCATCTCATAACGTCCCATATGGTCAATCAATTCGTCCTTTTTGATTCCACGCGCGCTCTGCAAGAGCAAAATGTCTATAACTCTCCGACGCAGCCGGGGACATCATGGCTTGCCGCTTGCAAAATATCCCAGTCTTCGCTAGACTCTAGCGTATTATTCCTTTTACTGTGCACTTTGCAGTTCCAACTGTCCAATGAGCGAACTCCACGAGGAATGTGGCGTGGCGGCGATTTATCACTTCCCAAACGGCGGGACATCTTCGCTTTGCCCATCACAAGGCAAAGAATCTGTTTCTTTTTTAATGCCGAGAATGCTTCTCGACTTGCAAAATCGCGGGCAACTCGCCGCCGGGTTTACAACCTATTCGCCATTGAGAAAACAAATTCTTGATACCTACAAAGATATTGGAAACGTCTCCGAAGTGTTTCATACCTCGAAAAGAGAAAAGTTTATGCGGCTTATGAACCGATACGCCGGACGAGCCGCCATCGGACACGTACGGTATGCAACTTGCGGGCACGAAGACCGAACATATGCTCATCCTCTCGAACGGCATCATATCAAAAAACATAAATGGTTCAGTTTCGCCTTCAACGGCCAACTTGCTAACTTTGGTCAACTTCGCGATGCTCTGCTTTATGATGGAAACACGCACCTTTCCAAAGAATTTGACGCAGAAGTTATTTTGCATTATATCTGTGCTGCACTTGCGTCCCAAAAAGAGCCAGACATGGTGCAAGTCTGTAAATCGCTGTCGAATTTCTTTGAAGGGGCGTACAGTTTAGTCTTTCTCAATGCCTTGGGAGATCTGGTTGTTGTGCGTGATCCTTTAGGTTTTAAGCCGTTATGTTATGCCGTTGAAGGACCTTTGTTTGCGGCATCCAGCGAAAGTGTTGCATTGCTTAATTTGGGATTTGCCGCCGACAGTATCAAAATAGTCGAGCCAGGACAAGTTATTATCGTCAACGAACACGGTTTGCGTATCGAACGGTTTGCCGACAAAGTTCCTCATGCTCATTGTTTCTTCGAATGGGTCTATTTCGCCAACGTTGCCAGCGTAATCGACGGGCGGAGTGTCTACGTGTCCAGAAAAAACCTCGGAGCAGAACTTGCACGACAAGAAATTGAACTCGGCGATGTGAACATTGACGCCGATACCGTCGTTGTACCAGTCCCGGATACAAGCAAAGCCGCTGCAGACTCGATGGCCTACGCCCTGAAAATCCCCAGCGTCGAAGGACTTATCCGTAACCGATACAGCGGCAGAACGTTTATCGAAGAAGGAGTAAACCGTTCCAAAAAAGCGGAAACAAAATACACTCCGCTTCGGGAAGTGCTCGAAGGAAAAAAGATTTTACTCGTCGAAGATTCGATTGTCCGCAGCACAACAATGCGCACATTATTACAACGGATACGCAAACTCGGCCTCGTCAAGGAAATACACGTTCGAGTGGCGTGTCCGCCGATTGTTGCTCCGTGTTTTTACGGAGTTGATATGTCTTCGTATACAGAATTGTTCGTTCCGCAGTATATGAAAGGGATTCCGGTGGGCGACTGGAAAGTCTCCCGCGAAATAGAAAATCAAATGGCCGCTGATTTGGGAGCGGATTCGTTACGGTACTTGCCGATAGACTCGGTCGCCAACGCAATCAATTTGCCGCCGGAAATATTATGCCGGGCATGTATAACGGGCGAGTACCCCACTCCTTGGGGTAAGAAATTGGCGATGAAGGCGTTGGAAGATTATCAAAGTTTACTCAAAGACGAAACAGGGCAAACATTCGGTAATCCAAAACGCGATAACCTCGGCGGGATATAAAGGCGGTGTATAAAGAGGGATTCGGGTCATTTTGTCTCATGCCTTGCCCAGCCGGGCACAATAGAATTTTCAGTAAATTTCTATGCGGAAAAGTTTCGTAAAATCTTTGCTAAAAGGAACGGCAACCCCCAACAGGTACGGCATCAAACACCGGCGGTTGCCGGTAGAATTTGATATGCAAATTGCCGCGATCTCTGATACGCTGTTTGGGGGAGTGCTAAAACTTGTGTCGATCTACAGCCTATAAGCGCATACCGAGCCGCAACCCCATTTGGGACAGTTTTTCTTTCAATTCAGTCAAGGACACTTCGCCGAAATTGCGAAATTCCAGCAGAGTATCTTCGGAAAGCACAACGACATCGCGAACCGTTTTGATATTTTGATCTCGAAAACAGCCTGCGGTACGCTCATTAAGGCCTAATTCCATGACGTTCATCGTCAATTTCGCTTCTAAAATGGGGTCAAGAGCCGTATTGATACTCTTTGATTTTGCGAACACGTATGATTCCAGCCGGTCATATTGCACAAAGGGGTTCAGGTGTTTGCGGAGAATTTTAGCCCCTTCAATCATTGCCATTTCGGGTCCGACGGAACCATCCGTCCAAATTTGCAATGTCATTTTGTCGTAGTTCGTTTTGTGTCCGACTCGTGTTTCTTCAACATCGTACTGAACACGGACGACAGGGCTAAACGCCGCATCCAACGGGATAACGCCGGGTTCGCCGCCGCGGTCGTGTGCCAAGGCCAACTGTTCTGAGGCGGGGACATATCCCCGGCCGTTTTCGACGACCATTTCCATTTCGAATAGGACATCGTCGGTTAAGGTTGCGATGTGGTGTTGCTTGCTGACCACGTCAACCGACGCATCGCCTTGGATGTCTTCCGTCGTGATCGCTCCTTTTTTATTTTTCGATATCCGCAAAACTCTTGGTTTTTCATCATGCGATCGGACAACGATTGATTTGACGTTTAGGACGATTTCCGTTACGTCTTCGAGCACTCCTTGAATTGATGTGAATTCATGCAGTGCGTTTCTGATTTTGATGCTTGTAACCGCACCGCCTTCGAGGCTAGAGAGTAACACTCGCCGAAGACTGTTCCCGACGGTATGCCCAAAGCCCCGCTCAAAGGGCTCGACGATAAATTTGCCATAAGTCTCCGTTAAGGAGTCTTGGTCGCATGTCAATTTACTAGGGAGTTCTAAGCCTCTCCATCGAATTCGCATAAAAACCTCCGAAAAAAATATGTTCCTTTAAAATGTTTACTTAATCGAGCGCATTACATTGCAAGAAGTTTATCGAGGGGCATATAAACAGGGTGATCGGCCTCCCGACCGGCACGTTTATTTCCGTCATAACACACCGCAACCGGGTGCCGCATAAATACGGCTAAACAAGTTGGCAACAGGTTTTTTCGTCTTCATTGCACATCCCCCACACCCTCCCCGACTATTCTAACCGATTTCCGAATTATTGCAATTCCCCCTTCGTTAAACTTCGGAGAGGCAAAGTTCTTCTTCGATTCGTGCCAGTCGGGTTTCGATTTGGTTGTCGATGATTCCCTGTGCTGTTTCTAATATGCAACCGCCGGGAGAAATGGAGGCGTCCCCGACAATTTCGGTTTTGACCGAACGCGCCATCTCTTGAACTAACAAATCGATGCGAGGCCGAAGCGTTTCATAATCGTCCGCGTTAAGACGAATACGAAGCGATGCGCTACCCGTCCCTAATTCCAAAGACTCTCGCAATAACTTCACTGGGACATCCAGCATTTCCGGCAATTGCCGATCAATCGCCTTCGCAGCAATCGCTCCGGCGATTTTTACCGCACTTTGTTCCCAGTGCTGTAAAAACGACTGTTTAGCGACATCGAATTGTTCAATCATTGCCGTCAAGGCGGGCAACAGGGTTTCCAGTTTTGCTCCGAGTTGAATATCTGCTTCACGCTGAACTTTTTCGGCATAATCGATCATCGCCTTCATTTCGCCGTCGGCATATCCTTTGGTATGGCCTTCGTCAAAACCGGCTTTTTGCCCCTCTTCGTACCCCGTTTTTTTGGCTGTCTCTTCATCTTGCTTCAGTTGTTCTTTCAATTTAACGGCCTCGGATTCGAGTTGCTCCTTTCGAGTCTTGAAGTTTTCTTCTTCTGATTTAAGACGGTTTTGCAGTTCGTCAAGTTGTTTTCGGATCGTTTCGGTTTCGTTTCGGGCTTGGGTTCGGGACTGTTCCAATTCGTCTGCGGATTTTTTCAATTCGACGGCTGCATTTTTCTGGAGGGTTTGCACTTCGTTTTTGGCTTGCGCAATGACTTTTGCGGCTTCGGCCTTGACTTGGGCAATATATTGTTCTGCCTTATCTTCCAAATCTACGAAGTTGAAGGGAGCCAAACTATAGACAGGAGGCGGCAGGTTGGAGGCAGGAGGCATTCGACAGCCGAATGAATGAGGAAACAATGTCCGGTAACAACAGCCGGAATAATACAGAAATATCGCCGTTAGGACAATATCTAATTCCGAAATCTAATTCCGATAATTTTGATGGGACAAAATGAATTGGAAGTTATTAACCGTCGGAATCGGCCACATCGAAACAACGCCCGTTTTCTGCCCGTGTATAGCACAGCGTTTCCTGCCCGAACGTCAGGGTTCCGATAAAATGTGTTCCGTAGAGAATTACCGTTTCCTCTGAAATTTGCCGGTATGTGCCGGTATCAATTCGGCGAACCGACCCGCGGTTGCCGGAGACTTCGCCTTCGTACTCAAGATAAATCTTCCGATGGGCTGGTAATTTGGTTGCGCTGCACACAAAAGATGTTCCCGATGGACACTGCGTCGGAATCGACCAAGCCGCAAGGGCATCTTCCATTTCAAGCATCACGTCCCAGTGAGTCCCAGTCGGTGCTTGATGGAGCAAGATGACAAACCGGTATAAAACAGCGTTTTGGCGTTTAGTATCAAGGAAGATACCAGAGGTTGCATTTTTTGTGTCGATGTATTATAATATACCTCATATTTTTTGTTTTGTCTATCGGTTTGCCAACGTCGAACAACCGGTTCATTGACAGACTTTCATGAGTACAACGGATCAGTCAAGTTCCACGCCAAATGCCTTGCAGGTGTTCAATGAGATACCGGAAAACTTTGCGCTGAAGAATAAAATTACTGCAACGGCAGCATCCGAAACCTGGGAAGTTTTTGACCGGGTCAAAAAGAAGAAATGCTTTCTCAAACGGCTAAAATCGCCGAGTACCGCCGATATTTTAGCGAAATTTCAGGCCAACATCGTCCATTGGGAGCAAGTTCGCGAGTCGGCTCCCGAATTACCAGGCGTGTTTGCTCTTGGCCAGGATGATGCCGGCATTTGGTATATCCGTGATTCTCAGGAAGGAAAATCTTACACTGAACTTGTCCGCCCAGAAAAACCGATGCGAGAGCATGAAGCCGCCCGCCGGGTCTTTGCTCTGTCGGGAGTTCTGATTAAACTTCATCAGTCGGGTTTTTTTCACTTGAACATTAAGCCGAACAATGTTTATTCGACGGGTCTTGATCACGGCTCCGTCGTTGATCCCGACTTTGGGAGGATATTGGATGGGCAAATTGACATTACCCCTTTCAGTCAGACCGAGTTTTTGTCCCCGGAACAACGAACGGCCGGTGTTGGAGAAATCGCCGAACCCGCCGATGTTTGGAGTCTGGCGGCTTTGCTCGCTTTCTGCTTGACAGGCCTGACGCCGGACACGTTAGATACCGAACAGGTTCCCGAACAATTTCGCTCCTTGATTACTGCAAGCATGCAGGATTCGTTGGCGGATAGGCCGGTTTCTTTGGCAGGATTTCGTGCCGATTTAGAACAACTCGTCAAAGCGACCAGGCCGAGTTCTTTCACAGCGGAACCGGAGCAGCCGGCGGCAAGCACGACGGCAAACAGTGCGGCAAACGAAGAAAACGCCGTCGATACGGCCAGCGGAGAAATATCAAGCACGATGCCGACGGGTGTTATGCCGCCCGAAGCGACGTGTCCGCAGTGTCAGACCCCGATTAAAGCGATTGCCGATCGGGTTTGCCCGCAATGCGGACAT
>Ga0099364_10009322_pt1 | contig 13636 bp, 10 predicted proteins | sample TergutTh196P3_FD_73070 | JGI IMG/M metagenome (GOLD analysis project Ga0099364, IMG submission 73070) | Microcerotermes parvus P3 segment gut microbial communities from Pointe-Noire, Republic of the Congo - Th196 P3 | ecosystem: Host-associated > Arthropoda: Insects > Digestive system > Gut ...
GCTGCATAAACGAAGAATACACCGCAAAAACCGGCAGAAATCCGCCCGCCGCAAGCCCTCCCGAAAAAACCGCAGCGTGCCCTTCGGCGATCCCCACGTCAAAAAACCTATCGGGATATTCCGAGCGGAAATTTTCAAGCCCCGTACCCTCGGTCATCGCCGCCGTCACCGCGCATATTTTACTGTTAAGCTGCGCCGCTTTACAGATTTTTTCGCCGAAATTTTCGGAATATCCGTAAGCCGGCGCATCCGCGCCTTCAGCCACATCGAATTTGCCTACGCTGTGATATTTCAGGTCGCTCTGCTCCGCTTTTTTATAACCTTTGCCTTTTTTGGTATTGACATGAATAAACACGGGATTTTCCCGCGTTTTAGCCTCTTTTAAAACCGTCAGTAATTTTTCGGTATCATGTCCGTCAACAGGTCCCAAAAAATCGAAACCCAGCTGTTCAAAAAAAGTGGTGTGATAAACGGCTCTGCGCATCAGCTTTTTTATATGCTGCAGAAATTTTATAAAATATTTACCCAGAAACGGGACTGCGCCAAGTATATTTTTGGTTCCGCGCTTGAATTTATAATATTTTTTCGCTGTTCTTATATTTGCAAGATAGTCCGCCATAGCGCCTCCGGTTTTTGATATTGACATACCGTTGTCGTTTAATATGACAATAAGATTCCTGCAGTTTTTGGCATTGTTCAAAGCCTCATACACCAGTCCGCCCGTAAAAGAGCCGTCGCCGATAACGGCTATTATAAAATTACCGGTTTTGTTTAAAATATCAGCCTGCGCCAGCCCGATTGCCGCCGACAGCGCCGTGCTGCTGTGGCCTGTGCCGAACACATCGTGTATGCTTTCGCCGATTTTGGGAAAGCCTGAAATTCCGCCGAGCTGACGCAGATTATTGAACTTATCTTTTCTGCCCGTTATAATTTTGTGCGGGTAACTCTGGTGTCCCACGTCCCAAATTATTTTGTCTTCCGGCGAGTTAAAAATATAATGCAGCGCCGCTGTCAGTTCGACAATTCCAAGGTTCGAACCAAGATGCCCGCCTGTGCGCGAAATATTTTCAATCAAGAATCCGCGGATATCCGCGCAGAATAAATCCAGTTCGGATTCAGCCAATTTTTTCAGATCTTCCGGCGAATTTACTTTATTTAAATATTCTATATTAACCTCCCGCATATCTGCTATTTTTTTCTGCTGAAAAAATATATGATTTTAGAAGCCGCGTTGACTATCGCAGTATTGTTGTTGAGCGCGATACTTTTGCCGAACGCTTTGCCCCCGATGGTTACGGCGGCGATCAGCCCGGTGACAAAGAAACTTCCGGCAACGCTTTTATAATCTTCATAATCCGCATTTATAAACAGAGCCGCAGAAATAGCCGCCCCTGTCGCTCCGCTGACAATCCCCGCGATATCCCCGATTACATCGGAGAAAACGCTCACGATTTTTTCCGCGTTCCGAATCAGTTTTATCGCGTATTTCGCCGATTTTATCTTGCGCGCCGCCATGGAATGAAACGGTTTTTCATCCGCGGTGGCGATAGCGAGCGCGACCGCGTCAAAAAGCACCCCTATGCAAACAAACGCCGCAAGGATACCCAACGCCGCAAACAACCCGTGTCCGCCCGAAATATTTACCGAACTCGACAGCGCGGAAAGCGCGACCGTTATAATAAAACTTAAAACAAAAACCCCTGTTATCCATTTTAAGTTATATTTAGTTTTTAAGGTTTTTTTACTCATTGCTTACGTGTTTTAAATTATTGATTGAAATCCTGATAGAATTCTATTATGCGATCATACCTTGTTTGCAGGCGAGGTTCCTGTCTTTCTATATAGGATGCGAAATTTGTGCTTGCATTTGCGCTTAAAAGGTTGCTTATATACCAGCTGCCGCCCAAAAAATCGTCGTATTGGACGCCGATATCAAAGGTCCTTCCGGTAAGTATTATATCTATCATCTCAGCCGATTCTTCGTCTCTGCTGAATTTTGTTTTAAGCGCGACGTCGTAATACACGGGGGTCACCTGTTTATAGCCTTCCGCGCTCAAAGCCGATATTAAAATACCTGTCCTTTCGGGGTTTTCCAAGTTTGACGGAACAGCCATCAGAGTGCCGTGAAGGTCAAGGTATGTCTGATATTTTTCCTGCCGTTCGTCAAACAGCGGGAACGGCAGAAATCCAAAGTCGTCTTCCATATCCCTAAGGTTTTTTACCGCATTCACAAACATCGCCGTCACAACAGCGGCGTCTCCGTCGGAAAATATTTTCCAGTGGAAATCCCATAAACTAACCCCCCGATACTGCGGCGAATAGTCGTATATAACATATGAGCCTTCGTTTTCCCAGAAAAAATCATACAGTTTATCAATTATATTCGCCGATTTTTCGTTGTTGAAAACAATATCGAATCCTCCGGTGTTATTTTTTTTGGTTATGGGGTTGTCAAATGCGAACGTATACGTTGCGCCCGCGCTTAATGTGTTTGAAACATAACCGTAAAAATCATTTTCGTCACGTATGCTGTCATTGTTTAAATCGCGGTATAAATCTTTGGTGATTTGGCCAAGATAATCGATTGTCCATTGGCGGTTTCTCACTTTGTCATACGGAATGTCGATACCAAAATCCGCAAAAATCCGTTTGCTAAACAGCAGACAGTATGTGTAATCGAGAGAATTATATGATAAATCGCTGACGGCGAAAAAGGATTTGCCGTCAACGGTAAGGTTTTCGGTGGCGTTTTTTACCCACCAGGGTTTGTCGAAATCGATATAAGGCACATCATACCAATTGTAAAAAATACCGGAAGTCACTATATTCGCCAGCCCTACCGCATGACCTATAACCATATCGTATCTTTGTTCGCCGGCAAGAACAGATCTTCTGATCGTTTCACCGCTGCCGTCGTCATGGTCAGAGGCTTCCGCTTCTATTGTGATGTTGAATCTTTCTTCGACTGTTTTTGTACGGTTGTAGACCGCGTCGTCAAGAAGGTCGCCTGTCAGTTCCTCAACCACCAAATCTTTTGTGTGTTCGCACGATCCCTGGCCTTCTTCCCTTGTTGAGATGGTGAACACATATCCGCCGAAATCCATACCGGGAAGCTCGTCCGGCACCGACGCTCTCGCTTCGTTTTCGGAAACTTCGGCTGACTGCGCATCATTTATATCTTCGCTCTGACGGTTCTCCGGATCTGTATTTGCGGGGTCGTCGTTTGCCATACAGGAAAACAGCATTGCGGCCGATAAAAAAGCGCAGATTAATATTTTTTTCATAAATATGATTCTCCTCAATAATTTTCACAGTTTTATTTCGCGTTCCGCGATAAAGTTATATATATCTTTTTCATTCGGCAGCGAAGTCGACGCGCCGTATTTTGTCACTGTCAGCGCTCCTGCGACATTAGCGTAACGGCAGGCGCGCAGCGGATCTTTGGTACGCAGGTATTCCGCGGTCAGCGCGGCGGTGAAAGCGTCGCCCGCTGCGGTGGTGTCGACCACCGGAACATTATGCGACGGGATGTACTCGCTGAAAACCCCGTCAAACAAAAAACTGCCTTTATCCGAAAGTTTTAACACCACATATTTGGCATCAACGATGTTTTTCAGCCTCATACACGCTTTTGTACATTCTTCGGCGGTAACGGGGCTGATACCCGTGATCTGCGCGGTCTCGATCTCGTTGGGCGAGATTATCTCAACCTGTTTAAGCTGTTCATACGGAAAATCTTTTCTCACCGGTCCCGCATCGATAATCACCGGTATCTGCTGCCGCTGCGCAAATTCCGTGGCCGCCGCCGCAGCTCGCGGGTCAATTTCAAAATTCAGCATCACCGCGTCGGGGTAAGACAGAAACGCGTTCTCCACATCGTCGGGAGCGAGTTTTAAGTTCGCGCCGGGATAAACCACAATCCGGTTCGAGCCGTCGTCTTCCAAAAGTATCGCGGCAAGTCCGGTCGGCGCGTTCTTGTCCATTTTGATAAACCGCGAATCTATTTTTTCGCGTTTATACGCTTCAATAAGATTCGCCCCGTGCTCGTCGTTGCCCAGCCGTGCGCAGAAAACCACCTCGCTTCCCAGACGCGCGGCGGCGATTGCGGCGTTAGCGCCTTTGCCGCCGGGGATATAGCCGTAATGTTCGGCAATAAGCGACTCTCCCCTGTTCGGGACACGCGGCATACTCAGCACAATATCCATATTCGCGCTGCCGACCGCCAATATTCTCGGTCTCGCCATAAAAGCTCCCCCTCCCGCTAAAATTTTAAATTGTTTTTGAATTGTATCTTCTGCCCGCCAAAAATCACCTCGCCGGTTTTCTTGCAGTTATGGTATTTTGATATATGGGCAATTATTTTATCCGCGTCAGCTTTTTCCGCGGCAATCATCAGCCCCGCCCCGCAGTTAAAGGTTTTAAGCATTTCTTCTTCCGGTATGTTGCCTTTGTCTTTTATAAACTTAAACACCGGAGGAACCTCTATTTCTGCCAAGTCCACGCTTGCGCACAGCCCGTCGGGGATAATCCTGCTCAAGTTGCCCTCGATTCCACCTCCGGTTATATGCGCCATGCCTTTTATTTTTTTTGCCGAAACCAAATCCTTGACGGATTTATAATATGCGGTGTGCGGTTTCATCACCGCTTCGATAAAGGATTCCCCGTTAATTTTTTCTTTTGTTATTTCCGGCATCGTGTCCATAAGCATACGCACCAGCGAATACCCGTTGGTGTGCAGCCCGTTTGACGACAGCGTTATTATAATGTCCCCTTCGCTTATTGTTGAGCCGTCTATAATATCCTCTTTTTCAACAATACCCGCAATGCTCGAAGTCAAAACATATATGCCTTTATCAACCACATTCGGCTGCACCGAGGTTTCGCCGCCCACAAGCGTACATTCGTTTTCTATGCAGGCTTCGGATATGCCTTTGATAATCTTTTTTATAATCCCGGCGTCAGCCTCCCCGCAGACAACGGTGTCAAGCACCGCAAGCGGCAGCGCCCCCATCACGATAATATCGTTCACCAAATGGTTAATCATATCATGGCACACAGACTCAAAATACCCGTATTCGGCGGCCAGCTTCTGTTTTGAACCCGGCTCTTCCGCTTTTAACACAAGCACCGGGTGTTTGATATTGTCAAACTTTATATCAAACAAAGAGGCAAACGGACCGAGCCCGTTTAAAACGCGCGGATTCCCTGCGCCGACAAACCCGCTTATCTCGCTTTTTATCGCGTCTGTCTTTGTTATGTCCACCCCGGAGCCGCTGTAAGTAAAGTTTTTTTGTTCCATAATTATTTCTCCCGGTATATTTTTACAGATATTTTAACACGAAAATAAAAAGAAAACAATAATTTCTGATTGAAAATTTGTAAATTTTAACAAATCCATCCGAAAAATTTTCAAAATTCTATTGAATCCCGCATTTGTTTTATGATATATTATTGTTTAACGATATACCGATCAATTTATAAGGAATGGTCACAGTGAACAAAATAACCGTCAACGCCTCAAAAACTTATGATATAACCATCGGAACAGATATTTTAAACGAAGCCGGGCAGATCATACGCCGGGCAGCCGGCGGACAAACGGCGGCAGTCGTCGCGGATGACAATGTTTTTGCGCTGTACGGGCAGCAGCTGTGCGGCACTCTTTTAAAAAACGGATACCGTGTCGTGCGGTATATATTTAAAAACGGCGAAAGCTCTAAAACTGCCGAAACTTTTATCGCGCTCCTCAACTTTTTCGCGGAGCAAAAACTGCACCGCACAGACGCCGCGGTCGCGCTCGGCGGCGGCGTCGCCGGCGACCTTACGGGTTTTGCGGCGTCGTGTTACATGAGGGGCATAAAACTCGTACAAATTCCCACCACCCTTACAGCCATGACCGATTCATCGATCGGCGGCAAAACCGCCGTAAATCTCGCCGCAGGCAAAAATTTAGCGGGCTCGTTCTATCAGCCGGACGCCGTGATATGCGATGTTTCCCTGCTTTCGACATTAAGCGGGCAAACGCTTAAAGACGGTTACGCCGAAGTTATAAAATACGGCATGATTGCGGACAGCGCCCTGTTTGAAATGCTGTTCGGTAATAATTCAAATAATTCAGAAGAAATTATCACGCGCTGTATCAAAATCAAGCGCGGTATCGTGACGGAAGACGAATATGAAACAGGAAGACGCAAAATACTTAATTTCGGGCATACAGCAGGGCATGCGCTCGAACTGCTGAGCGGGTATACCATCCCGCACGGACGCGCCGTCGCCGCCGGAATGGCTGTTGAAACCCGCGCCGCTGTACATATGGGTATTTGCAGCGCGGACACTCTTGAACAGCTTCTGCGGCTGCTCCGTTTATATGAGCTGCCGGAAAACACCGATTACGGCGCGGACAGTATAGCGGAGGCCTGCCTGTCCGACAAAAAACGGGAAGGCGAGAGCCTGACCATGATTTTTCCGGCGGAAATCGGAAAATGCGTTTTAAAAAAAATCCCCGCCGGCGAACTTGAGGCGGTGATACGGTCGGGGCTTTGAAATGAACGGAATTTTTTCACTCGACTGCCCAAATCACGCCGCGTTTCGGGTCGGTCAAAAGAATACGCCCGTCTGCCGCCAACGCAAAATCAGCGGTGTAGCTGTTGGCAAATATCACATCTTCGGCGGTATATTCTTTTTCTATGTCTTCAAGCTCAAATTCCGGCGACGCTTCGCCCGCAAGCGTTATACTGTCGGCGGCGCCGCCGTCTTCCGCCGTGATTTTACGCAGCACATTAAAATCCCAGACATACAGCGCGCCATCGGCATACTTTATATTCAGCGGCATAAAAAACAGCGGAGCGCTGCCGTCTATAAAATGCTTTTCATTTTCTGCCCCCGCAAAATATCTCAGCTCCCCCTCCCTGTAATACTGTATAACCCCCGTCTCGGCATTGGACAAATACACCGTGCCGTCCGCGCTTATACTCAGCGCCCGTGTGCCTTCCGGCAGTACGCAGAGCGTGGTTATATCTTCGGTATCGAGCAGATTCATGGTTTTGAGATACACCCCGCCCAGCACGGTATTGCTTTCTATGTAATACATAAGACCGCCGCCGGGTAAAAACGCAAAGTCCTCGATATATGTGTGCCCCGCATTTGATATATATATTTCTTCAACCGTGCTGAACTCCGCAGCGGCGTCTTCAAGACGGACAATGCCGTAATTATATGTCCCGTCAAGCTCCTCCCACTCGCGGGTCAAGATATAAACCTCATTCCCTCGGCAGCGCACAACCCTCGGAGTCATATAAAACGGCTCGATTTCAACGCTTTCCGCCGCACCGTTTTTTATCCTGCGTATAAATCCCGAATCGGTTATATATACTGTTCCATCTTCGGATATACAGATACTCTCCGGCGACACAAACTCCGCTTCGCCGTCCAAATGACCGTCGGTGTGCGCGCGCTCCTCAGCCGTTCCGCCGTAAAGCGTAACTTTACGCCCGCGCTCATACCTCTGCGCTATATCCGTCATTCCGTTTACCGGCTCAACCACGTTTACATAGAGCTCTATTATGTGGTTTTCATATTCGCCGCGGATCACCGTCCGCCCCAAATTAAGACCGATAATCCTGCTTCCGTCAATCTGCGCTATGCTGCCGTCATTTGAAACCCATATTATGCTGTTCGGGTTGATTTGGGACATATCCCCGCTCTCAAAAATTTTGTTCACCGCAAGTTCACTCGTCTGCTGCAGACTCAATGTGACATACTGCGGGTCAACAGCCAGAGCAAAAACCTCGGTGCTTGAACGGTCCAGCATATATAACCCTGCGGCGAACAGCACCGCCGCTGTAAACACAGAAGCCGCTATTGTTATAAATTTGCTTCTCTTGTTTTTTTTGCCGTTTTTACCGCCCGGTTCCGGCGCGGCTATAACGGGCTTCCGCTCTGCGGCGCTGTCCCCTTCATTTTTCGCTTTCAGCGTATTTTTTATTGTTTTAATCAATTCCTTAAATTCCGTATCGTTTGGCTGCGCATCTATATAATGCACGTTGGCAAGCAGAAACTCTATATCATCATTCATTTTCACATCATCGAGCCGGAACGGGATAACAGTTTTGCCGTAACGCATAACGGCTCTCTCGGTTTCCCGCAGCACCGCAGGCGAATCATTCGATTCAGCGGAAAAAATCAAAAGGAACAGCGCGCAGTTTTTGATCCCTTTGATGATCTCCGAAGGATATGATTTACCCGGCGTAACATCGCGGGGAGCTATCCAGCAGCGTATATTATTTTTTTCCAGCGAACCGCAGATCGCATCGGCTGTGTTCTTATTTTTCGACGAATGGCTGATAAAAACATCATACAGCATAAAAAAATCCCTCAATTCAATCAATTTAATCAGTTCAATAGATATTTGTTCACTTATTATAAAGGAAAAATCCTGTTTTGTCAAGTATAAATATATCGGCCCTGAAAAAAAAATCTTTTGACAATAAAACTTATTTTTATTGAATTTTATTTATATATATGATATAATATATATAAGAAACTTAAAATAAAGAGAGGTTTATGTATGATTTACGAAAAAATATCACTGTTTGACGATCGGCCGCATATAACGCTCACAAGCTATGTTTCGGAAATTTCGCCGGAACTGCGGAACTATAAAAAAGCCGCGGTGCTTGTTCTTCCCGGCGGAGGCTATCACATGACGAGCGACCGCGAGGCCGAGCCTGTCGCCAAAGCATATTTCGCCTCAGGGTTCAACGCGTTTGTGCTGCGGTACTCGGTAAAAGCCGAAGCCGCCGGTTACGCGCCGCTGACCGACGCGGCGGCGGCAATAAAATTTATCCGTGACAACGCGGAAAAGTATAATATCGACAAAGATAAAATAGCCGTCTGCGGGTTTTCGGCGGGAGGGCATCTCGCAGCAAGCATCGGCACCCTTTGGAAACTCGGCATACTCGCCGAAAAGCTGGGCTGCAGCAGCGATTATATCAAACCCAACGGCATGATTTTGGGATATGCGGTCATCTCTTCCGAGATTAAAATACATGAGGGTATACTCGGGCTTTTGACGGGCAAAGAAAACCCGTCCAAGGAAGAACTCGACAAATTTTCGCTTGAAAAACACGTAGCCGAAGATACCTGTCCGGCGTTTATCTGGCACACCGCCGACGACAAAGGGGTTCCCGCCGAGAACGCGCTTTATATGAGCGAAGCGCTCTCAGCCAAAAAAATCCCGTTTGAACTGCATATTTTCCCCAGCGGCGAACACGGTATATCGCTTGCGACCGCCGAAGTCGCGCCCAAAGATGAGATGATTATGCCGTATGTGGGGCGCTGGCTGGATTTTTCGGTAAAATGGCTGAACGAAATATTTAAAAATTAATAAAATAAAAGGAGCAGATGCAATTATGTGGGGTAAAAAAGATACTGAAGATAACACAAAAAAACCCAAAACAGAGCAGCCGCAGATCATCGCGGAAACAGCAAAAGAAATAAGACCGCCGCAGAAAGAAACAAGGGAAGCAACTAATTTAAAAACGGTGAACACCGTGCTTGGCAAGGGTATGCGGATGGACGCCACTATGCTTGCCGGCGAAGGAGTGGTGCAGATAGAAGGCGAATTCCACGGCGAAGTGGATATAAACGGCGAGCTGGTGCTGGAAAAATCCGGTTATGTAAACGGGAATATCAAAACCAACATCGCCTCTATATCCGGGAATGTGACGGGCAACATCAAATGTTCCGAGCTTCTCCATATCACGCAGACCGGAAAAATCAAAGGCGACATAGAATGTACTACGATTTTGATGGATAAAGGCGCGGTATTTATAGGGTACAGCAAAATGGCCGATACCGAGCCCGAACCGCCCAAATCCAAAGCCGCGGCCAAATCCGTATCCGAGCTCGAATCGTTTATAATGGACGAAGAAAAAGAAGAAAAAGAAGAAAAAGAAAACTCCGAAAAAAAAGAACAAGCCGGAAATTAAAAATCAAAAAAAAAGCGGGGAGTCCCCGCTTTTTTTATGCGTTTTTATCAGCAAATTCAAATGGACATACGTCTTGATATTTCGTATAATTTCTTGATATCCGCCTGTTTTCTTGCTATATGTTCGTTTATATTTTTTTGGTCGGCTTCGCCGAGCTTAAAAAACTCTTCATCGCTGAGTTTGCCTTTATACCGTTTATCGAGATTCTGCGCGTACTCCATATCTATATCGATAACTTTATCGTCTTTAAAGCCTACTATAAGGTTCTTTTTGCCTTCGAGTATAAGCTCAACCGCCCGGTCGCCGAGCTGGGTCGCCGCGAACCTGTCCCTTAAAGTCGGAGCGCCCCCTCTTTGTACATGGGCAAGCCTCGCGAATCTGGCGTCAAAACCCGCGCCTGCCAGCTTTTTTGTGAGAAGTTCGGCATAATCATCCCCCATACCCTCGGAAGCAAGTATTAAAAAGTTCCGCTTGCCGTTTACTTGGCTCTGGCGCATACCCTCAATCATTTCGGCTTCTATATCTAAAAGGCTGCAATTGTCCGGACCCAGCCCGTTATGGCATATTTCCTTTATCATTATGCCCGAAGCGCCGACGGCGATCCCGCAGTTAAGTGCGATCAGCCCGGCATCCCTGCCCATAACCTCCACAACGCTGCAGCGCGCGTGGGATTCGCTTGTATCGCGCAGACGGTCAACCATATCAATAACGGTATTCATCGCCGTATCAAAGCCTATACAGTAATCCGTCGCCGTTATATCGTTGTCGATCGTGGCGGGTATACCGGCTGTAAGGATACCTTTTCGGCTTAAATCCATGGCTCCTCTGAATGTACCGTCGCCTCCGATCACCACAATTCCGTCAATTTCAAACTCGGCGCAGGTGTCCGCGGCTTTCTGTATGCCCGGGTCATATCTGAATTCATCGCACCTGTCAGAATACAGAACCGTACCGCCCCGGTTTATTATGTTGGAAACAGACCTCTCGGTATATTCAACAAGCTCGCCGTCTATTAACCCGCGGTATCCTTTAAGAATACCCATAACGCGGATCCCGCGCGAAACCGCCGAACGTGTGACGGCGCGCACCGCCGCGTTCATACCGGGCGAATCCCCTCCTGACGTCAAAACCCCGATTCTTCTGATGTTTTTTTTGTCCGCCATAATTTTTTTCATACCCCTTCCCCGATTATATATATATATGTGTTTTATATGTTTAAAATACCAATTTTAAAAATCATCGCTGTCGTTGAGCGGTATAATTTTTTCGGCGTCATCTTTTTCGGACTTGCCTGAAGCCGCCGTCTGCTGCTGAGATACCCCCGTCAATGCCGCAGATTCGGCTTTTTTATCCGCAGAAACAGGCGCAGCTTTAGAGGCCGGCGTCCTGCTTGCCTCTGCCGCCGGTCTTTCCGGTGCGCGCCGCGGCCGCGGCGCTGCCGCAGGTTTCGGCTGCTCTGTATTGCCAAGCGGCTGGGCGGGGGCAGGGGCAGAATCCCTTAAAATTCTTCCCGCCTGTTCAATAGCCTGATCGAGCAGTGCGAGTTCATCTTTCATACTGCTGCTCGAAGCGGCGTTCTGCTCCGCTACGGCCGCATTCTCCTGCGTCACTTTTTCCATCTGACCCACCGCCGAATTGATCTGTTTAATGCTGACCGTCTGCTGTTCGCTGGATAAATTCACTTCAGCTATGAGCTGGCTTAACTGCTGGGCTTTTTCCATAAGATCGCCGAGTGTCTGCGACACTTCGCTGCTGATCTCGCGCCCCGAGTTTGTCAGCGATATATTTTTTTCGATTATATTTGTGGTATCGGCGGCTTCTTTTGTGGTTTTCTGCGACAGATCGCGAACTTCCTCGGCGACTACGCCGAAACTCCTGCCCGCTTCGCCTCCCGCTCTCGCCGCTTCAACCGTCGCGTTGATCGCCAGAAGATTTGTCTGGAAAGCTATACCGTCTATAGCTTTGGCTATTTTGCCGACTTTATCGCTCGATTCTTTTATTTCGTCCATCGCTTTGATCATATCCTGCATCTGTTTTACTCCCCTGTCCGCGATCTCTTTGGCAGTTTCGGAGATTTCCGCAGCGACACGCGTATTCTCCGCATTATGCGCGATCATAGACTCGGTTTCGTTCATTGTGGCGGAAGTTTCTTCTATTGCCGCCGCCTGGCGCGAAGAACCGCTCGCAAGATTCCCGGAAGATTCGCTGAGATGCAGCGCGCTTTCGCTTATTGAGAGCGTTGACGATTTAAATTTAGATATCAAATTCTTAAAATCATTTTCAATCGACACAGCCAGTCTTATATTGAACACAAACAAAGCGACGGCGGAAACAGCTATTATAATAACCAGCCGCGCCGTACCGGGGGGCAGTAATATAAGACCGATGATCCCGCTTATTATTGTTGCGCCGAGTATCATAACCGTTGTAGTCAGTACTCTGTCAAAAATTTTTTTTGACCCCATAATCTTCTCTCCTTAAAAATTTTTCAGGATTTTGTTATCTGATTTTAACAAGCCTTTCAGCTATGCGGACAGCATCCTCAAGGTTGCCTATTTCATCCTGCATGCTGTGGCTTGCCGCCGAAGTCTCCTCCGCTACAGCCGCATTTTCCTGCGTTACCGTTTCCATTTGGGTGACAGCGACATTTATCTGTTTAATACCGCTCGCCTGCTCCTCGCTCGCCGCGTTTATTTCGGCGATCAGCTTGTTGAGCTGGCTTGTCTTATCGGTTATCTGCTCAAGAGACAGCGACACCTCGCGGCTTATCTCGCGTCCGGAATTGGTGAGTGATATATTGCCGTCGATGATCTCGGCGGTGTTGGCTGCGGCGTCGGCGCTCTGCTGTGCAAGATCGCGCACCGCCTGGGCGACCACCCCGAAACTTCTGCCCGCTTCGCCCGCTCTTGCCGCTTCAACCGTCGCGTTGATCGCAAGTAGGTTTGTCTGGAACGCTATATCGTCGATTGTTTTTATTATTCTGCCCACTTTATCGCTTGAATCCTTCATTTCTTCCATAGCGCGGGACATATCCTTCATTTCGGTCATGCCTTTGTTCGCCATATTTGTGGCGTCAAGCGCCAGCTGCGCCGCAACGCGCGTATTTTCGGCATTCTGTTCGACCATAGAGGATGTTTCGTTCATTGTGGCGGAGGTTTCTTCTATTGCCGCCGCCTGACGCGAAGAACCGCTCGCAAGATTATCCGAGGCTTCGCTCAGCTGGATCGCCGAGGCGTTGATGGTGCCTGACGACGCGCTGAGCTTGTTGATTATTTCATTCAGCGTCTTCTCTATCCCGCCGGATATATAGAAAGCGATAAAAAGCGATAACAGTATCACTATGACAACCAGTATAACCTCAATCACGGTCGAAACCTGTGCCACCCGGTTAGCGGCATCATTCGCTTCCGAAGCCGCGACCTCTTTTTGTGCCTGCATATTGTCCAGCCAGCCTGTGATAGGCCCGGCCGCATCCGACATAGGCGCTATAGCCGCGGTGACGCGCGGTCCGCGCTGGCTGTAATCGGCATTGTTCACCTCAACGTCGATCACGCCGTAAAACACCGCAAGAGCCCCCTCATATACCTCTTTAAGCGCGCCCATTCTGTTAAACTCTTCCCAGCCCGCTTCGGTCACCACCGTTTTGG
>Ga0099364_10009323_pt1 | contig 13635 bp, 16 predicted proteins | sample TergutTh196P3_FD_73070 | JGI IMG/M metagenome (GOLD analysis project Ga0099364, IMG submission 73070) | Microcerotermes parvus P3 segment gut microbial communities from Pointe-Noire, Republic of the Congo - Th196 P3 | ecosystem: Host-associated > Arthropoda: Insects > Digestive system > Gut ...
CATTATCGGCAACTCTGGTTTTATCGGCAAGTTTATCGGCAACTTCGGTTTTATCGGCAAGTTTATCGGTATTCTCTCCGATGTTCTCTCCGATGTTCTCTCCGATGCTGTCACCGATTTTGTCACCGATTTTGACTTCGGTGTTATCGCTTGCCCACATGGGTGGTCGGTAGAATATCACCGTAAATCCGTAGTAGTCTGAAACAAATTTATACTTTACTCCCGCTTCTTTACACGCATCAGCAATGCGCTGAAAACCTGTACCGAATCTTTCTATATCTTTTGAATAATACATGATTTGCGCCAGTAATGGGTTTCGGTGTACAGTTCGCCCTTCTCCCTTAATATAGTCATCCGGCGTAAATCCGGCCGGGAAAGTGCCGGGGTTGTAAATCTCAATACGGTCACTAAAAATAGTAACCTCGTTGTTTTGGGGTGTCCGGTAATTCTTGTGGCAAAAACTATTCATCAGAGCCTCGCGAATAGCAACGTGCGGAATCTCCGGGATTTCCTTACGCGAAATCTGAGTACCGTCGATAATGACACGATAGCGCATCGTGTTGCGAATATACCGTTCGGCAATGTCAACAAGGTCAATGACGCGGCCTTCCGCACTGTATATATCGTTAAAAGTCAGTTTTTCCGTTGACGCAAAAATGGCCATTTGTATTTCAAGTCTTGGGGATTTCCCAAACATGATATCCGCCGTGTTGTTTAATACATCGTTATCAAACAACTTCAATCGGCTTAGAATGTCTTCAGTGTTTGTATATTGGTAATCAAGCCTACCCGCAACGTTTGCCTTGCCTATATACTTTTTCAACTCATCATCGTCAACTCCGGTTATATCTATGCGAGACGGGGACGAATCCCAACTTGATATCTGCTCGTGTTTCCTTATAATAAACATTTCAAGTTCATCCGTAGACATCTGCTTGTCCTCGTCCGCGACACGCATATATGCGCGTCCGTAAGCGTAGTAAGGAGGCTGATTTCCCGAAAATGCGACACGGATGCAATACTTGTCATCAATCGCCACCATGTCGATGGTGGGAAATATCTGCGGCTTCAAGTTGTCCGACAAAGCCTTGCTCACATCCCGCAAGGTTGCGTCACCTATTTGCTGACCGAGTACAGTACCGTCGTTTTTGATACCAAAGTATAGCTCGCCCTTGCCGCTCTTATTAAGAATAGACGCAACGGATATGACCGCTTCTTTCAACTCGCCGGTTGTTTTCTTAAACTCCAGCGCTTCCGTTTCTTTTCCGAATATCATTGTCATACACCCGCCTTTCCATAACGGTCAATGCGCCCATTTCTTTGTTGAACTGCGCCATCATACTCTTTACTGTGACGACCAAAATACGTTTGCCCTTTCCCCTCGCGATAAGTTCGGAAACCAATATGCCCGCTTCAAGCGTTTTGCCAAGCCCAACGGAATCCGCAATCAATATCCGCTGGCGCGTTTTTTCGAGCGCAATCTGAGCAGGCAGTAATTGAAATGGCATTGTGTCCATTGCCGCCTTACTCCCGATGTGAAGCGCAGTATCGGTAGGGGTTTTCTGTCGCCAGCCACTCTCAATAAACAGGCGTGAACGCAGAAAAAATGGTGAATCGTCGGGGATTAGTTTTATTTTCGTCGGGTCAACTTGTTCGATGCACTCAATATCCGTCAGGAACATTGTGTCATAGTCCTTTACGAGCGGCGATATACCGGTGCAATGGAGGGTCTTGTTGCCGAGCGCGTTTGTTTCAACCTTTTTGACCATCCATTCTTCGTCCCGGATTATGACCCGCATACCGGGTGCGTAGTCTATCTCTTTATAAGCGACATTCAACATGCTACCCCCTCATCATTATATGAATGACCATACTATTTTTCCTCAATCGGTAGTATTTCCATAATATCATCAAACGTGCAATCAAACGCTCTGCAAACGCGAACGAGAACATCCGTAGTTATATTCTCGCCTCTTGTCATCTTCATTATTGTTGAAGTGCTTATGTTTGCATAAGTGGTCAAATCTTTCTTCTTCATATCTTTGTCAATTAAGATTTTCCATAGCTTCTTATAACTGATGTCCATCAAAGCACCTCACCTTAGAAATTTGATGTAAACTTTGTATCCATAAGTATACCGAATACAAGTATGTTAATCAAGAAGTAATGTCTTTATCGCATAGTTGATTTTCCTTTACGCAAATATGCGTATCGCAAAAAAGCAATTTGCGATTCTATTTTGCTTTTACTGTGATACAATACCCCACTGACCACTGACCACTTGCGCTCCGCTGAGCGCACTGCCTAACCTCCAAGCAAATGTTGGTCGTACTCGAAAAGGACGTTGTTGATCTCAAAGATATCGTACTTTTTGGATGTGATGAAGTACTCTATTATCACGTCGAACACCACGCTGCGCGAAAGGGCAAACCCCGCCCTTTCAAGCAAGTCGCGGGTTTCGGCAAGGGACAGTTCCAAGGCGACGGCGAGGGCTACTGCGGTTTTTTTGCTTGGCATGTATCCCCTGCCGGTGCGGATTTTTGAAAACAGCTTGCGGTCAAGATTGGCGTTTTTATACACCTCCACGTCGGACTTGCCTTTCATGTCTATCAGCCGCAGAAGGGTGTCCGAAAATGATTCGTCCAGGCGCCCCACAACATCGTCCAGTTTCCGCATTTGATGTGAAACCGGCGGTGTTTTTTGTGCGGACAGCAGCGAGGCTTTCGGGGCCGGCCTCTCGGACAGGGTAGGCGAATATGCTGCGTCGAATATATCTTGCTTTAAAGTTTCTTAGCTAACCTTTAATGACTCAGCGAGTTCTATGCGTTTTTCTTCAGGGAATAGCGCGACAGACCTTACGGCGGCCGATTCTTCAAAGGAGCCGCTTACAGCCCGCGGGGGTGTCCGTTCACGGCTGAAGCGAAAGTTGCGTTCGTCAACATAGTTTTCGCTTATAAAGGCCTTAACTTCGCCGAGCAGCTCACTTGACAGCGCGAATGCGGCTTTGTCAAACACAACAAGTGAGACATCCATATTATCTTTCATCAGCCATTCGCTTATCGCACTTGTCGCTACGCTAAGGGCTTCATCCTTTGGATACCCGTAAATGCCGCTTGAGATCAGCGGGAACGCTATGCTCTTGCACCTGTGCTTTTTTGCAAGGTCAAGAGCGTTTTCATAGCATGAGCGGAGCAGTTTTTCCTCATTGTGCTTGCCGTCACGATAGACCGGCCCCGCAGCGTGGATTATGTATTTCGCCGGAAGGGAAAAGCCCTTTGTTATGACAGCTTCGCCCGTTTGTATCGGCGCAAGGCTGTTGCAAGCCCTTTGAAGCCTGTCTGCGCCCGCCGCGAAAAATATCGCGCCGCAGACGCCGCCGCCCGCTAAAAGATTCGTATTAGCGGCATTAACGACGGCGTCAACTTCCATTTTGGTGATGTCGTTACGTATGATGGTCAGCGGCATATTGTTCCCTCCTGCGATAAATGAAATCAGTTCAATTATAATGACCAGGCGGCAAAATTTCAATACCCTGACAACAATATAGTCTTCCGAGCGCAAGGGTGTGAAGTTACTTCATGAACACTCGTATTACTTACTGCCTTTGCGCTTTTTGTAGTCCGACTTGATCTTATCGCCCCAACTGTCAGAAAATGTCGCGCCGAGGGGCGCTGCCCGGTAGCATGAGACCGTCTCGCTCAGGACGTTGTAATTCAGCTCGATCCCGGCTCTGTCGTTGTGGAAGTTCTGCGTGCGGTTTCCGGCTATGCCGAAGCGGTCCGCCACGTCAACGGCGTCGATATTTGCGCCGAGGAAGATAAACTCCCAGCCGTACTTAGACTTCTGGTGTTCGATCATCGACTTTATCTTGTCATAACTGAATTCCCGGCTCGCGTTTTCCATGCCGTCCGTGGTTATGACGAACAGCACCTTATCTGCCCGGTATTCCTCCGTTGTGTTTTTCTGGACGCCGCCGATCTTGCCTATCGTCCTGCCCACCGCGTCAAGCAGCGCCGTGTTCCCCCGCACGTAGTATTCCTTATCCGTTATCGGACTGACCGCCTTGAGGTCAATACGGTCGTGCAGGACTTCATAGCGGTTGTCAAAAAGGACAGTCGTGATGCGGCAATCCCCGGGTTCCTCCTGCTGCTTTGCGAGCATGGAGTTGAAGCCGCCGATGGTGTCGCTCTCCAGGCCGCCCATCGACCCGCTGCGGTCGAGGATAAAGACCAGTTCCGTTTGATTATTTGTCATTTCAGTTTTCCTCCGTTCATTATTTGGTTATAACCGGAGTATAACACCGCACCGGCGCCGGGTGGTCGCTTTGAAAGCGACAAAAAACCGATGCCGGTGCAAACGCCTTTCTTCCGCTTTTCTTCCGCTTCATTTCTTCCGCTTTTGGTGAAAATGATGGTAAATGTGAAGGCGCTGTGGTAGAATAGGTAGAATAGGTATATTTGATTATCGTAAAGGATGTGATAATTTAATGGCGCACTTCAGGGTCAGCTTTTTTTCCGCGTGTTATCAGCGGTTGGTGCCCGTGAACATCCTGCTGCCTGTCGACACGCCGCTCCCCCCCGGTGTTGTGAAGGAGTTCAAGCCGTTTAAGACCTTGTACCTTCTGCACGGATACAGGGGGAACTGTGACGACTGGCTGCACAACTCGTTGATCACGGAGATGTCCATGCAGTTTGATATTGCGGTCGTCATGCCTGAAGGGGTAAACGGCTTCTATGTCGATCAGCCGCGTTCCGGCATATATGGGAGCAGGTTTATCGGCCGCGAGCTTATAGAGTTCACGCGCAGGACATTTCCGCTTTCAGACAAGCCCGAAGACACCCTTATTGCGGGGCTTTCTATGGGCGGGTATGGAACTCTGTACAATTCATTAAAGCACGGCGGCGTCTTCGGGCATGCTATAGCGCTTTCGACGCCTGTTAAGGTCCTTCGTTATGAATCTGTGCATGAGCCGAAGGATCTGGAGTTCAAGCTGACGCCCGGGTTCTTTGAGGCGCTTCACGGGGATCTTGCCAATATCAACGAGACGGATCGAAATATCGCAATGTTCGCAAAACAAGCCCTGGACGCAGGGCGCTCCGTTCCAAACCTTTATCTTGCCTGCGGATACAACGATTCTCTGGTCCCCGAAAACCGCGAACTGCATGAACAGTTGCGCGGCATGGGATTCCCTCACTTCTATGAGGAGGGTCCCGGTACGCATGACTGGCCGTTCTGGAATGAGTTCTTGCGGCGCGGACTTGTACACGCGCTGGGCGAACCGGAACTGCCGCCGCATCCGTTTTGGATAGAGGGAGGTCAGTACGCATGGCAATAATAAACGCGAGCTTTTTGTCCGACTGCCTGAAACGCAAGGTGTATTTTAACGCGATACTGCCAACGGATCCCATGTTGCCGTGGTCGGCGCGGCTTCCGCTCAAAACGGCATACCTTCTGCACGGTTATACCGGCTCGTGTGACGACTGGTTTATCCGGCATTCCCTCGGGCAGTTGTCGCAGGAGAACAATCTCGCCATAATACTGCCGAATGCCGAGAATCACTTTTATGTGGATGATATGCAGCGCGAGGATATGTATGGCGAGTTTATCGGCCGCGAACTTATTGAGTTTACGCGTAAGGTTTTCCCCTTGTCAGACGCCCTTGAGGATACTATAATCGGCGGCATTTCGATGGGGGGATACGGTTCCCTGCGCAATGGCATGAAGTATAATGACGTGTTCGGATATATCGTGGCAATAGCTCCGGCGCTCATCCTGCGCGAGATCGCGGATCCTGAGTTCCGCCCGATTATCATCGGAACCACCCCCGGATACTATGAATCCGTATTCGGCGACCTCAAAACAGCAGCCGGGCGCGATATCGACGTTTTTTGGCTTTCAAAGAAGATGAAAGACGAAGGCGCCGCGTTCCCGAACATCTACTTTGCCTGCGGCAGAAACGACATGCTGGTCTTTGAGAACCGCCGTTTTCATGCTCATCTTACAGATTTAGGCGTCCCTCATACGTATATAGAGGATGCCGGTACGCATGACGGGCTTTTCTTCACGCCGCACCTTATGGACGGTTTTTCAAGGATCGCCCTTGACCGTGTGCCCCCGCAGCAGAACCCGCTTTGGACAGATTAGCATATGACACTGAACATTGTATTGGTTGAGCCGCAAATTCCGCAGAACACGGGCAATGTCGCGCGGACATGCGCGGCGACCGGTTCGCGCCTTCATCTGGTCGGGCCGATGGGGTTTGAGATCGATGATAAGAAGCTCAAGCGGTCGGGCCTGGATTATTGGCACATGCTCGATATCTCTTATTATAACGATATTGCGGACTTTTTCTGCGCTGTCACGGACGGCGCTCTGAGCGCGCCGGGATGCGGGCAAAACGCGCCCGATACGTCCGCATATGAGTTTTATTACTTCACCACCAAGGCAAGGCGCATATACACGGAACCGCTTTACAGGGATAACGCCTACATATTTTTCGGCAGTGAGACAAAGGGGCTTGATGAAGCGCTCCTGTACCGCAACGCGGATCAGTGCATCCGCTTACCGATGCTGCCCAGGGCGCGAAGCCTAAACATGTCAAACGCCGTAGCTGTGGGGGTCTTTGAGGTTCTGAGACAATGGGGATTTCCGGAGCTATCGAACTATGGTAAGATGGCTGGCGAGACGGCGGAACCTTAGGATTTTTGTAACTACTCAGAACCGGTAGCGCAAGGTTCTGAGAATCTAAATGCTTTTTTGTTGACGCAGGCGGGTATCGGCAGTATACTGATGTTAGACAGGAGGTGCATCATGGAGTATGTAGATAAGAAGGATTTTGATGATTTGCAAAAAAAGTTTGAGCGCCTGATTCAGCAGGTGGAAACTCTGGCGGACGTAGTCAAAAGGCAAATGGATACGATCAGCAACCTTATGGAGACAGTCACCATACTCAAAGAGTCTGTAGCTAATGATCGTGATGAAGATATGCACAAGAGGGTGGTCTGGGTCGATGCCGGCGGTATCGCTCAGTGATCTAACCCCAGCCACAACAAAAATCCGATACTCTCGCCGATGATGGCACATCGGTACGGGAGTTCGGATTTTTAAGGTTTGGCAGGGGCAGAAGGGATCGAACCCTCGACCTACGGTTTTGGAGACCGTTCTTTAATAGTGGCTATATGCATTGGTATTACTAGGTTTTTTAGATTTTATTTTTTCTTTTTGTACCTTATTTGTACCTAGTCCGAATTTAGACCGTGGAAAATGGTAGTTATTGTAAACCAATTTTGGGTGTATTTTCAGTTGATTGCGTTATTAATAATGCCATGAATTGAGAATATAACTATACCGCTCTTCCCTATTTTGGTTTGAATAATTTGACTGCTTCGCGCAGTTCATCGGGAGTTAAGGAACACTCAATTGCGATCTGCTTTTTTTGCTCGTCTGCTTCGTTCTGCTTTTCGGCGAGAAGTTTTTTTCTGTAAGCTCTTTGATCGGCAATAGCAGTTTTCAGATTTTCAATTTCTTTGTCAACGTCGGCGATCCTTTGGTCAACTGTTTTTGGTGTAGCTTCTTTTTTGGCACGAGCCATGTAATAATCATTCCTCTCTTTTTTCTAAGTATATAATGAGGGCTGGCGCTTAGTCAACATTGATGTGATTATATCCCGCTCCCGCTCTGTGGCGTAAAATCTCAATAAAAGCTCCATGATTGAGAACATGAGCCGCTCCGGGTAGGGTTATATACCCAGCAAGCTTCTATGTTTGTCTATCGACAGGTTGTTGATGTTTTTTGGAAAATACGGGATTCTATATTGACAAGTCAACTACTACTCATTATAATAGTGGTGTGGAAACCCATAACGGTTACCACAGGTTGATGCTGACTAACTTAGTCGAGGGGAAGCCCTCAACCAGCCAATGAGCCGTCTGTCTGTAGCAGACGGCTCACTTCTTTTTGCGCTTGGAGCATATGCGGTCAATTATCTCAAGGATAAATGACACGATAATGCATACACTCACAATAATCTCTAAAGTGATTATGTATCAGCCTCCCTTCGGGTTATTATCCCGCGAGGGCTGCGTACACGCCTCCAATCCGCTCTCGCGGGATGTCAGGCAACCGTCTTTTATTGTGGGTTTCCACTGATTATATTTTACTGTAAATTGATTGAATTGTCAAATGATTTAAGGGATGCGCTGTAGTGGCGCGTCCCTTTTTTTTGCGATTTTTTATAGCGGTGGTGTTGAAAATATCGTTCAGAGTGAAAAGTGAATGCTTGTGTGTTTGGGAACGGAAAAATGAGATTCCGAAATGTTAAGTACCCCGGTAGGGCATCTTTTCCGTCACCCCCGCTCCGAAAACACCCCCGGCGGAAAACACCCCCGACGGATAGCACCCTCCGCCGGAAGTACCCCATGTCAACGTCACGGCGAAAAGTACCCCTGCGGGATGCACCTCCGAAGATAGCACCCCCCCCCGCTGGAAAACAGCCGCCGGAGGTCACCGCCGAACGAAAGCACCGCCGGATAGCACCCCCGGCGGAAAACACCCCCCGCAGACAATACCCCCGCCGGATAGCACCCCCGGCGGATAGCAACCGGCGAAAAGTACCCCCGGCGAACGTCACCCCCGACGAAAGCACGGCGGGTTATTCTGTCATTGATTTTTCAATTGCGTCATTAACAAATGCATTCAAGCTTTTACCTTGCTTTTTTGCGTATACCTGAATGCGTTCTTTGTTGCCTTTGGGAACAACTAATTGAATGCGGTCATAACGTTCTTTTAAGTTAGCGTCATTCCATTTTTTATTTGATTGCTTTTTTGCTTCGCTTAGTGGCAATTTCTCACTTCCTTTCTTTAAATCGTATGGCTAAATCTGCATACTTTTTTACTATACCATTCTAACATAGTCAAAGCACTTACTCAAGTGTACAATATGCACAAATACACTTACACAACTTTGTGCATAATTACATATTGACACGCACTTACACAAGTGCTATACTGGTATCAGATAAAAGATACTTGAAAGGACGTGACCGACCACCACCCACAAAAAACTGAATTAAGAGCCCGCTACTGAGTAAGCGTCCTCAGTTCGAGATTGTATCAACGAAACCCGTCAAGTAGACGGTGAGCGGAGAGCGAAACCCACGAGACGCGCAACAAGCGTAACAATCCTTGGTCTGTGAGTGATAGCAAGGAGGACAACAGAGAAGTTGAAGAAATTACGCCATAACACAAAAGCTCCGCCTGTAGCTAACAGGCCCAGCCATTAGGCAACAAATAATTATAAAGGAAGTGTATACCATGACAACTACAACAGTACCGACATTCGACATCCTTGACTATGCCGCTTCAATTTTTCGCATTCCGGCTCCGGCTCCGGTTCCCGTTGTGATTGACTTCCCTGAAGTCAACGAAGTTGACACCTGTGGAAAGCGAAAAAACCAAATACAGGTTTGAAACTACGCTATATACCGACAAGCCAGATGGTGACGTATGGGGAGAAAATGATGCTTTGTGGGAACTAAGTGTGATTCTGAACGATTCAGGCAATCTGGTTGTTGAGATTGACAATCAGCTTGAGTTTAACGATGACGGTACAACAAAATCTCAAACGCTTGTTGTCAGTCTTAGACGCTCATCTGCCATTTTCGGCGGGAGCAATAGTTATCAAATGAGCCTGCACCTATATGATGAAATGCCAGAAACGAAAGTGATTCTTCGATATGCCGACACAGACGTAGTAATCACAGAAGCGGATATGCGTAGCGGCTTATAGCACACCTCACTAATAAGCACTTGCCAACCTTCTGCTCCAAGTCAGCTTGTACCCAATAACCGAGGTTTTCTACAAAGTCGAAAGCGGGACGCTCCGATTTCGTGCATCCCGCTTTCAATGTTAGGCGTAGACTATTTCGTTTAGCATAGTCATTTCGGCTATTCTGTGAATTTCTGCCATGTGCGCCGCCCACTTTAGCCCATCGTCAGCTTTATTTGGTGGTGGGTTGAACACCAGCATATCCGACATGATGCTGTCGAGCCGCTCATGCGCTTTTGCTTGAACTTCGCGTAAATGCGGGAACAGTTTCTCAGTGAGTAGCAGGCGGTTGTACGTTATCTGTCTGTGGTTTTTGAGAAATGACCGCCGCATGGCTCCATATTTGGTGACAGGTTCGGTAAACTCCTTCGGCGGCTCGTTCAAGACTATGCAGCGCTAATTCACAAGCTGCTTCAAGACGGGATTCCGAATATGTTTTGCCCAGGCGTAAAACGGACAGGGATGGGTTGTATCCCTGTTCTTTTACGGCCACATTCGCAAAAATGCGGGCAATAACATCCGCTGTACAGGGACCAATCTTTTCTGACCATTTTCTTATGCGGTCTTCGCTCCACTCCGGCTGGCTGAATTGGCTTGGCATATCTTCTTCGTGGGTCGAATAGCGGTTACTGATGTAACTCGGGAATTTAGCGTGGGTCGCAAGCCGCTGCCCCTTCCGCCAGAGTTCAACCGCAGAATCGGAAACCTTCAGGTCGACGCTTTTGCCCACATGCTGATAGGGGCATGAATACCGATTTTTGGCATAAACCACGTGGCAGTCCAAATTCACCTTGCGTCCATATATCCATTCTGAGACTTCGTAAGGAATCGCCGGGAGCGGCTTTAGATACCGCTTTTCCTCTTCCTCAAAGATTTCCTTGCGGCTGCCTTCCCGTTTTTGAAACGGCTTGGCATTGTACTCCGCAAGCGCCTGAGCCACGGAGTGCTTTAGGCTCTCCAAGGAGTAATGCGTCTCATTTCGCAACTTTGCGATGACGGCGGTCGCGATTTTGCCGACGTTGCCTTCAACAGAGGCTTTCTGTTTGGGCTTCTTCACCTGCGTTGGCATGATCGCCGTGAGATAATGAAGCCCTAGCGCCTCGTACTGCTCATTGAGAATGATATCCCCTTCTTTTGGGTGGGAGATTATGCCGGTCTTGAGGTTATCACACACGGTACGGACTGCGACACCGTCAAGAAACTCAAACAGGCGCACATGGCATCTTAGCCAGGTATTCTGCTTCATATCCAGGCACGGCTCGACGTAGGTGTATTGGCTATATGGGAGCGATGCTACGAACAGATGCACACTTATCAGTTCGCCGGTGCTTTGGTCGACGTAGTGCATTTTCGAGCCCGACCAGTCCACTTCAACAGCCATCCCCGGTTTGTGGAGCAAGTGGTTCGTCAGCTTGCTGGATATAGTGTGTTCGTTGTATCCCTCGCAGAACTTTGTGTACCCCATGCTAATCTCGTTTGTGCTGGCGCATTTGTCGCGGTACTCCTGCCAGAGAAGCTTTAGCGTGACACCTACACTTTTCAATTCGTTGTGTACGTGCTCGTAATCCGGATCCTTGTACATCGTTTCAATCGCATGCTTATCCGGGTAAAACATACGGTAAACGGCTTCGTCCTCCATGTCTTTTACATCATCGAACCTGACTCCGAGCCTTGCAGCGATACGAAGCACATCGCTGACGGAGTTCTTTGACATATGTCGGGTAACGGCGATTTGGTTCCTCGACATATGCGCGGCATGAAGCTCTAAGATCAGCTTCACCTTGATTTTTGCGGCCACTTTTATGACCCCCTTCTGATAGTATTAGGAACTTTTCGTTCCTCACACTATTCTACAGAAGGTCGGCAACAAGTGGTATCATCGCGCGAATTGCTATGATATACTCATCGCGGAATCATCGTGCGTGCTGGCGGATCTCAATTGTGTACTGGTGGGTTCGCGCGCGCGAAATAATCACTCCCCGCCCCGCCTGAAGGGATAGTATACCGGAATCTGGGCGTTCAGGAATCAAGTAATTGCTCGTATACACAACGCATGAAGCACCGGAAGGGATCTTGGTCTGAAAGCGGCGGCAACAATATGGCCCGTATAATCAGCTATCGTGACACAATCGGTTTTGACGTAATTTTGGGCGTCTTGCCGGAACCGTTGCCGATCGAAGAGCTCGCGGCACCACTGTCGGCAGCTAAGGCTCCACAGTATGACTGTAATGGCTACGGCGCGGACTGGCTATATGCCCCGCTGCCGTTTGAAGAAGCCTTTAAGACAAATGGGCGTGAAGCTATAAGAGGACTCCTTAGGATGAAACCTGTCTCTTGTCTGTCATTCATTTAAAGCAGTTAACATCAAGCGCAACAACTGCGGCTACCCACGGGTGGGTGGGGATATGTTAGAGTCCTCATTTTTTCGTGGGGTGGGGAGCCGCGTGAGCGACCAATACAAAACAAACAAAAAATTACATTTTTTCGAGATTCAGAAAAACGCGCCTACTTTTGCTTGACAGATACATTAAGTACAGCGGGCTTGACTGCATAGATAGGTTGCTATATATTTATATTTGGGGGGTCTATCTTGAAAATTTCAAAAACCAGAGTAGTTGCGTATACTATACTTGGGAAAATCACAAGCATAGTTGGATATATTCTGGGTATAGTATCTTTGCGATTTTTTCTGCAAACGTTATTTTATGCGATTATCGCAAGTCAAGCTGATACGAATCCTGCCGGAACGGTCTATGGAATAATTTTCGCATTTCTACTATTGGCTTTGAGTATCTTTCTTATTATAAAAGGTTCCCAAATCAAAAAGATAATGAAACGTTTCAAACAGTATGTTTCTTTGTTTTCAGCACGGCACATGACCCTGCTTGATAATATTGCAATCAGAACAGCAAGTTCCGTCGAATTTATTAATAAAGACCTCCAAATGATGATTAGAAAAGGATTTTTTTTGAATGCAACGATCGATGAAGCTGCGAACAAAATAGTTTTTGGGAAAGAAACTGAGCATGGGCAAACAGCTATAGATTTGGTCACATGCTTTGGGTGCGGCGTAACCGGCGTTGACCCCGATTTCATTCATGAGGGCGTCTATTATTGCGAGCACTGCGCTGCTGTGGTTAAAGCGTTTTCATCATCCTAAGGGTGATTTTGAGATAAGCGTGACGGCGCAGTCTTGAACACGCCACCAAGCTGTGTCTTTTCACGCTTTTCCACGTTATCCTCCTTGCCCTACGGAAGTAGGGCTGCGTCGTCTGCCTAGAAAATCGCAAAAGACCACGGCTTGGAGGTCTACGATTTTTGAGCAAGATAGTTGACTCAGAGCTAGGAGCAGCACCGAAGGAATGCCTGTGGCCGCATCTGGTGATGCGACGACGCTCTGGGGCAAATAACGCAGCTCAAAAACGTGTTCAAGACTGCGCCGTCACGCAAAGTGTTTTTGTCCCGATAACGCTTAAAAGCCGCTTTACTTGGTCGCTTGCTTGGTCGGTATCTTGGTCGCTTACTGCAAGTCCCCTGCGTTCTTTCAAGTGCCGGAAGTTATAGCTTCATTCAATGTTTGAATGTATACAAATGAGAAAAATTTAGTAAATAGTACCAAATTATCTGCCAAATATCGTCTATTTTGTGCTGAATTTCGTTCAAAATAACATGCTTCAAGATATTGACATTAAAGTAACTTTATCCTTTACAATTTACGTAGGCTAGTCAAAAATAAACATAAAACCTGAATCCGTGAGACTTGCATGCATCTCAGCAGATTCTTGAACATCTGTGTGATCTAGGCGTTT
>Ga0099364_10009324_pt1 | contig 13635 bp, 11 predicted proteins | sample TergutTh196P3_FD_73070 | JGI IMG/M metagenome (GOLD analysis project Ga0099364, IMG submission 73070) | Microcerotermes parvus P3 segment gut microbial communities from Pointe-Noire, Republic of the Congo - Th196 P3 | ecosystem: Host-associated > Arthropoda: Insects > Digestive system > Gut ...
CACGGCGTCTTCATGGGTTCAATCACCGGTTCGGAAATTACCGCTGCGGCTCTTGACCTTGCTGCTGCAGGAACAGTCCGCCGCGACCCGTTCGCCATGCTGCCCTTCTGCGGTTACAACATGGGTGACTATTTCGCACACTGGATCAAACTTGGCAATAAAGCAGAATCCGAAGGTCATGGCGACAAGCTGCCAAAGATCTTCTTTGTTAACTGGTTCAGAAAGAACAGCGACGGTAAATTCATGTGGCCGGGTTACAGTGAAAACTCCCGCGTTCTGTCATGGATATTCGACCGTTGCAACGGCGTTGAAAACTGCGTAGAAACCGCCATCGGCAATCTGCCCAAACCCGGATCCATCGAACCATTCGGAAACGTATGCGCTGAAACAATAGCCGAACTTACCAAAGTTGACACCGACGGCTGGAAACAGGAAATCGCCTCGATACGCAAGGATTATTATCCCCAGTACGGCGATAGGCTTCCAAAGGTACTTTACGAAGAACTCGACAAGATCGAAAAAGAGCTGAACGCATAGAAAATAAGGGACTGGGGACTTTGGTAATACGCTAAACTGTCAAACAACAATCCCCATACCCCAGTCCCTAGCCCTCATGCCCCATTTTAACCAACAAAGGCATTTGCAAACTTCAAAAAATAACGTATAGTATATCTATGGATGATCGTAAAAAAAGAATAGAAGGCCTTGAGAAGGATAAACAAGAAGCTCGTTCTTCCCTGGATATACTGTTGGAAAATTTCGGAGAAAACCTGTATTCCCGTACAATTGATATGCAGGAAAATTCTGACGATATAATTCAATATAATATTTACCTAAAGGATATTGCCGATACCAATATCGCTATCGGAAAGGTAGAAGAAAAAAACCGCCGTTTCAGGGAACTTGAAGATACTATTGAGTACAAGGAACAGGAAGAAAAAGAGCGCTTAAAGGAATTGGCTGTTATTTACCGCAAACTGGGCAAGGCTTTGCTTGAGAATCACGCTTATGATGATTTTACTTCCATTTTCAGGGAACAGGCGGACGCTCTTTCCTCCAAACTTGAGTCCCTTGAAAGCCGTATTAAGGATCTTGAAAACAAAAATGGCGGTAATGTGTTTACCTGGATTGGCAAGAGCGCCCAGGGGCTGGTACTGCGTTCCTTCCTTTCCAAGGCGCAGGAAAGTCAGGAGCAGCTTTACCTCAATATTGGTGAGCGCTACAGTAGCCGCGAGCCTGTTTCCGGCGAAGAAGAAGCCGCCAGACTGCTTTCCGAAATTGAAAAACTTCGCGAAATATCACGCGCCGCCATGGAAGAGCTTGCATTATTAAAAGATGAAAAACGGATGATCTCTGCCGGATTTGGTATAGACGGCAACCCGCAAAAACAGATTCAAAACTTAAAAAATCACATAGGGCATGTCAGGGAAAACCTCCGCGCCCTGTACAAAAATTTTGGCGCTCAGGCATCGGGCATTATGGACTCGGAAATTCTTCCCGAACGCAAATATTTTATAGACACCATTGTTACTGCCGAAGACGGGGAAATTATAGGCAGAGCGGTAAAACTGAATCAATCAATAATTGATTATGAAACCGCCATTGCAAAACTAAGGGCATCGCTGCTGATTGACGAAGAAAACGTAAAGATCGAAAAATATAGCAGATCAATAGAAGACAAGATGAGCCGCATTGCCGAAATGGAAAAGACAATTCTTGAACTCAAGGAATGTGTCCGTGAGTCCGAATCTTATATACAGGAATTGGAAAAACAGCTATAAGAATGATCTGTAGAATTTGGGAGAAAGTGTATAATGGCAATTAAGAAACAGGTAAAGAAAACCAACGCAAAAACAAAGCCCCCCGTGAAAAAACCAGCCGCAAAAGCCGCACCGACAAAAGCCAAGGCCGCTCCGGCAAAAACTTCTCCGGTAAAAACCGCCGCAGCAAAAACTGCCACAGCAAAAGTTGCCGCAGCAAAAACTGCGAAAACCCCAGTCCCTTCTTCCCAATACGATGAATCAAAAATAAAAACCCTATCCTCGCTTGAACATATCAGGTTAAGAACCGGAATGTATATAGGGCGGCTTGGCGATGGGTCAAACCACGATGATGGCATATATGTTTTATTAAAAGAAATTATTGATAACGGTGTCGATGAATTTATCATGGGCAACGGGAAAAATATCGAAGTAACCATAAAGGATATTACAAAGACGGGAGCGGCAACAGTTAAAGTTCGTGACTTTGGCCGGGGCATTCCTCTTGGCAAACTTGTTGAATGTGTTTCGGTAATCAATACCGGAGCTAAGTATAACGATGATGTCTTTCAGTTTTCTGTCGGGCTTAACGGTGTAGGAACAAAGGCGGTAAACGCTCTTTCGGTTTACTTTAGGGTGGTTGCCGTGCGTAATGGCGAATTTGCCGAGGCTATTTTTGAAAGGGGAAAATTAAAAAACAGCCGCAAGGGTAAGCTAAAGGAAAAAATCAGAGATGGCACTATGGTAGAGTTTACACCGGATTCAGAAATATTCAAAGATTTCCATTTTAACCCCGAGTTTATCGAAAAACGTATGCAGAATTACGCGTATCTTAACGCCGGTCTTACCCTGTCGTTTAACGGCAAAAATTTTGTGTCTACACGGGGATTGTACGATCTGCTGCGCGAGCAGACAGGCGAAGACCTTCTGTACCCATTAGGTTATTACAAAGGCGCGCACTCGCCTAACGGCCAGCTTGAAATAGCCTTTACCCATACCAACAACTATGGCGAGGAATATTTCTCGTTTGTAAACGGTCAGTATACCTCGGACGGAGGAACTCACCTTTCAGCCTTTAAAGAAGGTTTCCTAAAAGGGATTCAAACCTTTTTTAAGAAAGATTACCGCAGCGAGGATGTCCGCGAAGGAACAATCGCCGCGATTGCCATAAAACTGAAAAACCCTGTCTTTGAAAGCCAGACAAAAAACAAACTAGGGAACTCGGATATACGCTCGTGGGTTGTGCAGGAAACCCGCAATGCCGTAGAAGACTGGCTGCACAAAAACCCTGAAGCCAGCAAAAAACTTGAACATAAAATTATTTCCAACGAAAGCCTGCGCACGGAGCTGAACGCCGTAAAAAAAGAAGCGCGTGAGGCCGCGAAAAAAATCACCCTTAAAATCCCCAAACTGAAAGACTGCAAGTACCACCTGGAAGACGGCAAGGATGGGGAATTATCCACCATATTTATTACCGAAGGCGATTCTGCTGCAGGTTCAATTGTTTCCAGCCGCGATGTCATGACGCAGGCAATTTTCGCCCTGCGCGGTAAAGTAGAAAATGTATACGGCAAAAAGCGGACTTCCATTTACAGGAACGAAGAACTCTTTAATCTAATGATGGCCCTTGGTATTGATAACGATGTTGAAGGTCTGCGTTATGCGAGAATCGTCATTGCCACGGATGCGGACTTTGACGGCTTCCACATTCGCAATTTGCTTTTAACCTTTTTTCTCTCTTACTTCGAGGAACTTGTAACCTCCGGCCATGTTTACATTCTGGAAACACCCTTGTTCCGTGTCCGTACAAAAAAAGAAACCCGCTATTGTTATACGGAAAAAGAACGGAACGAAGCCGCCGCCGCCCTTGGCTCGCAGAGCGAAATAACCCGCTTTAAGGGGCTGGGCGAAATAAGCCCCAAGGAGTTCGGCCAATTTATCGGTGAAGATATGCGCCTTGTACCCGTATCGGTTAACACCATTAAGCAGGTTCCGCAGGTATTAACCTTCTACATGGGTAAGAACACTCCCGAACGCCGCGAGTATATAATGAAGAATTTGATTGAGGACGCGGGGTAGGGGAGTCAGGAATGATCCTTGGATGTGGCTTTTTTGACCACTGTAAAATGGAGTTATGCTGTATGTGTGATGCCCTATGAAAAAAATCTTTTTACTGGTTCTGTTTCTCCATGCGGGTTTATTGTACGCGCAAAATATACGGCAAGCGAGAGTTTATGTTCCGCCTGTAACCGGAGTTGGCAGGCTGGGAGATAATGCATATTTTTACAGACAAATTTCCAACGAAGTAGTTATTCATTTTCATTCCTTGGTAAGATCGGCGCGCCTTTGTGATTTTATCATTAAGGGAGAAATTGAGCCTTATATTGGAGTTTCCAGAATTATCGAAACCGATTTTGGAGACAGAAACAGACCGTTGCTTGCCGGAAGGAGCGATATTGAATTTTTTTCTGTGGAAGCGCCGGACAATCCTTTTTTTGGACAGGCAGGGCTGGAAGATGAACTGGAAGAAGATGAATTTTTTCTGGATGAAATTGAACCAATTGATATTCACTACAGCGATGATCCTGATCAGGAGTTTCTTTTTTATCTGGCGCTTCTGGACAACATAACCGGAAATATTATCGCGCAGCAGGAAATTATCTATCTTTTTACGGATTCATCCGTAGACATATTGTTGTCTGTTATTGTTTACAATATGCTTTCGAGTATTCCCGATGTTGTAGAATATTATGATTGGCGTGACAAATGGTTTTTTGTAAATGCGAGTCTCTTGTGGTCTCCAAGGATTTACAGGGGTGACTATCAGTCAGTAAGTATAGGAAATGTGGGCATTGGACTTTCGGCGGAAAGCCAGTTTTTTTCATTCATGGCGCTAAGGATGGGCGTGGAATTGATTCAGGATTGGGTTGTTGTCTCCGAGACAACCGGAGAAGCTTATCGCGATATGATCCTTGAAATTCCTTTAGCATTAAAGTTGGTTTTTAAACTATCCGAAAACTATATGCTGGAACCATACGCGGGTTTAACTTATAATTTTTCCCTGCAGGGAATAACAAACCCATTCATTATCTCCTGGATGGGCGGTCTTCAATTATGCGTACAGGCAGGACCTGGCATGATAACCATTGATCCAAGGATTTCAATAGATATGGAACACTCTCAAATAATGAGTACTTTGCAGGAATATCACCGTTTTGTGCTGCACATTGGCATGGGGTATAAAATAGGCTTTTTTCCAAAAGGTGTAAGGCGCTGGCGCTGATACTTGTCTGATCAGGCATTGACCCATTTTTTATGCTGTTATACCATTATAAACAATGGCTTATATAAATAAAATTTTCGACCGTAATTTTCTTGAATACGCATCCTATGTAATTAAAGATCGAGCCATTCCCGATCTTGAAGACGGCCTAAAGCCTGTCCAGCGGCGTATTCTTCATTCCCTGTTCGAGATGGACGATGGAAAGTTTCACAAAGTCGCCAATGTAACAGGTCATTGTATGAAGTACCACCCCCACGGGGAAGCTTCCATTAACCCGGCGCTTGTGGTGCTTGCCAACAAGGAACTTTTTATCGACAGGCAGGGGAATTTCGGAAATCTCTATACGGGAGACGAGGCTTCTGCGCCGCGTTATATCGAGTGTCGTGTAACGCCGCTTGCCAAAGAGATTTTTTACAATCCCAAGTTGACGGAGTGGGCGGATTCTTACGATGGCCGCAACAGGGAACCTGTATTGTTCCCCGCGAAAATACCCGTAGTGATTGTTCTGGGTGTAGAAGGCATAGCTGTCGGGATGTCCACGAAGATTCTGCCCCACAATGTTATAGAAGTGCTGGAAGCGGAGATTGCCTGTCTTTCGGGTAAAAAATTTGAGCTTTATCCCGATTTTCCCACTGGCGGTTATGTCGATGTTTCCGAGTACCGGGAAGGTAATGGCAAGGTACTGGTACGCGCCAGACTGGATACATCGGATCCAAAACGCATCCTTATTACAGAGCTTCCGTTTGGCTCTACTACCGAAAGCGTCATGAACAGTATTGATACTGCGGCAAAAGCGGGCAGGATTAAAATACTTGGCATTAATGACTTTACAACCGACAAGGTAGAAATTGAGATTAAACTGGCGCGAGGCGTGTACGCGCAGGAAACTGTGGACGCGCTTTTTGCCTTTACGGACTGCGAACAGTCAATTTCTGTTAATCTTCTTGTAATAAAGGACGGTCTGCCGTCCGTAATGACAGTCAGCGATATAATCAAATACCATGCGAAGCAGCTTGTAAAAATACTTACCAAGGAACTGGAACTGGAAAAAAGGGAACTGCTTGATAAACTGCACCTGCGCACTCTGGAAAGAATTTTTATAGAAGAGCGAATCTACAAAGGTATCGAAAAAATGAAGACTGCTAAGGGTGTACAGGACGCAGTAATTTCGGGCTTTAAACCATTTATGAAAGAAGTAGGTCCACGGGGAGTTTCCGAAAGCGATGTTGATCACCTGCTGCGTATACCAATCCGCAGAATTTCGTTATACGACATCAACAAGGCCCGTGACGAAATGGATCAGATTAACGCGCGGGTTAAGGAAATAAACGGGCATTTAAAAAACATTGTTGCCTATTCTGTTTCTTTTTTAAAGGGAATTATAGCAAAGATTAAAGCCAACGAAGAAATAGGCGGGGGACAAAGAAGAACCATTGTCGGCGCGTTTGACAAGGTTATCGCCAAAGAAGTTGTCAAGCGTGATGTTGATTTAAAATACGACAGTAAAACCGGTTATCTTGGAACAAATGTATCGGGCGCGAAAATGTGCGAAGTCTCACCCTTTGATCGTATTCTCGCTATCCGCAAAAACGGAATGTACACGGTTATGGAACTTCCCGAAAAAACATTTGCCGGAGCGGACGCATGGTGGATTGGCGTTGCGGACAAGGATGTCCTTTCCAAAACAATTTTTACGATTATCTATAAGGAAAAAGATACAGGCTGTCCGTGTATTAAACGTTGTGTAATAGAAGGCTGGATAATGAACAAGGATTATTTCCTTGTTCCAGACGGGGCGCAGATTTTACATATCGACACAAGATCCAAATTTACATTTACTTTAAAATATGTGCCAAAACCAAGACTAAAAGTTCTTTCAGAAGATTTTAAGGCTCAGGACTACAATGTCCGCGGTCTGAAAGCCGGCGGAATACGGCTCGCAGCAAAAGAAGTTGCGAGAGTAAGCGTGGGAAGGAAGAATAATGACCAATAACGAAGAGATTGTTTTTGATGCTTCTTCGGGAATATCTGTGGAAGAACAAAAGGAAATACTTTCCAAAATAAACGGAATAGCGGAACAAAACCGCAGCCGCCTTTCGCGGGTTTCCGGTGAAAAGCAGGTAATCAAGGCCAAAAAAAACAGCGCCATTTTTCCTATTTTATTCAATATCGCAGCCATTTTAATTTTATGCGGCGGCGGCTTTTTTCTGATTTCGTTTAACGGAAAAAAGGACGCGCAGGTCAGGGAAGGGACAACTGTTTTTAACTTGACGGAGCGGGCTCTTATCGAAGAAATCCGCAGGGATACATCGGAAAAAATAGCGGCAAAAGAACAGGAAATAAGCTTGATTTCTTCCCGCCTGGAAGATGTAGACGCGCAGCTATTGCTCCTGCAATCAAGCAATATAGAATTAACTGCTGAACAGTTGACAGCGCAGGATCGGCTGCTTACCTCGCAAAACACTTACCGCGCGGATTTAATCGCCCTGCGCGAGGAACGTTCCCAGATACTGGAAGACGCTCGCTCAAGGGAAGCGAGGCTTCGCGCGCAGTTGGAAGAAAGAACAAGGGAGTTTACCGCCGCTCAGGAAAGAACTTCAAGCGAACTTGATTACGCGATGGGAGAGCTTGAACGCCTCGCTAACGATCAGGAAAGAATTGCCGCCATAGATGCGCAGCTTGCCGGCGGTCTTGTTTCCATCAGCGAATTTGTTCATCTGGGGCATTATGCTCAGGCGGCGTTGGCTGTAGATAATCTGCGTTTTTTATGCAACAACAATTCTGTCGCCAATGTCCGTTCGTTTCAGGCAAGAAGGGAATTTTACAATCAGGCGTTTGATTCGATGGAAACGATAATCAATGAGATGCGAAGGTTTCAGGAGATTAACAGTGGAGGGTGGGAGTTGTACGAAAAGAACGTCCAACTGGAAGAAACTGTTGCCGAAATGCAAAGAACCATTGATGCGTTCAGCGTCGGCAGTTCTGGTCAGGCGCGCCGTCTCAGCGAACTGGAAGAATCTGTCTCATCTCTGCGCGCCGCGAATGTTTCTCTGGAAACAACCGCCGCCGAAAGGGAAAACACGATAAGTTCTCTGCGAACCGAAAGGGCCAGCCTTTCCCAAACTGTGGAAGACCTTAGAACTGTCAACGCGGAACAGGAACAGGAAGTACTAAACCTTAGAAGCCGACTCTCACTAATCCAGCAGGCCATGCAGGAATAACTGCGAACAGCAAATCACTTGGATTTCATTATCTCGACCCCGTTCCAGTTAGCGGGTGGCGGGGCAGTGGTGTATTCAATGCATCTGTTGTACAGATTTTCCGCGTTAAAGTCTTTTGGTAAATAACCCAGGGCTTCCCTGAATTTTTCGGCGGCTTCGCGGAAAGAACGGTTGTAGTAAAGTTTCATGCCCTGATTGTGTACAGGCCATGCTTTCTGTTCACCCGGCGACAGGGATTTTTTCACGGTAAATATTTTTACGCCCTGTGTCTTGCCCTTTACAGCTACGGTGTCAAGGAGCCTGTAATTAAGACCGGCTGACGGGGATGTTCTTCGCAGTTCCTCAAAAAGATATTCCGAAATCAATATATCCGAATGATATGTCTTGGTAAGCCCTTCCATTCGTGATGCAAGATTTACGGCATCGCCTATTACCGTGTAGTCCATTTTCCGCTCACTGCCGATATTCCCGACAGTTACTTCCCCGTAATTTAACCCAATGCCTATTTGAAATTCGCACTTGTCAAGTTTACGCTGGTTTTTATTGAAAGCCGCGACCGACTCAATCATATCAAGACCCGATAACACCGATTGTAACGCATCATCTTCGTGTTTTTCCGGCGCCCCCCAAAAGGCCATGATCGCGTCCCCGATATATTTGTCTACAATGCCCTTTCTGTTATAGATAATATCAACCTGCCCGGAAAAATAACGGTTCAGTGAATTTACAAGATCGTCCGGGGCTAGACCTTCGGAAATGGTTGTAAAGGATCGTATATCGGAAAAAAGAATCGAAAGCCTGCGGTTGTCGCCGACAAGCATTTTTTCCGGCGAAGCGAAAAACCGTTCAATTACATCCTTGGGAACATACTTCTGAAAGATATGACGAATACGTTCTTCTTTTTTTCCGGCAAGAACAGCGTCAAACGCGTAACGCTTTATCTGTTTGTATGCCCTGTCCAGCTCTTCTGTCATTTTGTTAAATGTCATTGCAAGGTTTCCGGTTTCATCATTGTATTCAACTTCTACCCTGGACGAAAGGTCTGACTTTTCAATTATGGAATTCATCGCCTGCACAATTTTCCCTAAAGGCTTTGTGAGACGGCTTGTGATCAGGACAAGAAGCAATAGGGCGGCTATGGTAGCGGCGCACAGTGTAATAACGGTCTGAAAGGTGATATTTTTCGCGTCCCGGTAAAAAACATCTTCTTTTTCGCTTATCAGAATATGCCAGTCAAAAGGGGTAAAGTAAAAAGATTGAAAAATCCGCCTTTCCTCTCCAATTACGGCAGTTTGAAGCCCTTGATTTTCTTCGGAGAGCGTGCGCAAAAGGACTTCGATCTCGGCGGTCGTCAGCCCCGGTTCCGAGCTTGCCATGCCAATATTCCCGTTCGAATCCAGCGCGAAAATAACTTCTGAATCGCTTAAAAGAATACTGCGCCCGTACTGTTCCACCGCTTTTTTTGCAGCTTCTACCATGTCCTGTCTTCCGGCAAAATTATTTTCTACGATAAGCGCCCATTGACTGTCAGCGAATTTTTCCAGTTCTCCAAGTTTGAATCCCAAAAGCTGCCGGGCAAGTCGGGTAACGCCGTTTACCGCGTGAAAATACGATGCTGTCTCTGCCAAAACAAGCGGGACAATAATCAGGGGCAGAACAACCATAAACATTTTTATACGGATTTTCATTTTTTAAGTGTAGATTAAAAAATGAAAATCCTCAAGCAGAACAATAAATTTTCCGATAAAAAGAGTATGAAACGTTATACAGTTAAATGTCTGCCGGGAAATACAGAGTATATTGATATCCTGCAGGAATTAGACAATGAGTACCGTGTTCGTTTTACCCGTAATAAAAAAGGGTATATAAAGACAACAGAAGAGACCATCACCAGGCATCTTTTTAATATGTGTATTCAAACTGGATATATCAATCCAATCGCGGAAAGCGCGGTAGCGTAAGCTGTCGCTGTCTGGCAATACAGTAGTTTATTGTGCCCAAGAAATCTGCCGAATGGTTTGAAGACAAAGACTTTTGGGAGCGTTTCGCTCCTATTATGTTTGATAACGATCATTGGGCAGAAGTTCCCGCTGTTGCGGAAGGGATTGCGCGGTTTTCCGGTTTTGGTTCTTATCTTAAAAAGACAAAATCTTCAATAAAATCATCTCCAAAAAAATCCGCTCCAAAAATTCTTGATCTGTGCTGTGGTTTTGGCAGAATAAGCACTGAGCTTGCCCGTAGAGGTTTTGCTGTAACGGGTGTTGACATAACAGAAAGTTATCTGCGAACTGCCAGAGAAGAAGCTGCTTATGAAAAGCTTGAGGTTGAGTATATCAATGCGGATGCGAGAAAGTTTACAAGAGAGAACTATTTTGACGCTGCGGTAAATCTATATACATCATTTGGATATTTTTCTGATCCTAAGGATGATTTGTCGCTTCTTGTAAATGTATGTAAATCGCTTAAAGACGGTGGTACGTTTATTATTGAGACTTTGGGAAAGGAAATTGCTGTCTGGAATTTTGTTGAGACCGAATGGTTTGAGCGTGCGGGTTTTACTGTACTGACTGAGTACGAAACGCTGGATTCTTGGACTACTCTGAAAAACCGGTGGATATTGATTAAAAATGGGAAAAGGGTAGAAAAAATTTTTACTCAGCGGCTTTACGCGGCTTCGGAGTTGAGGGCGCTGTTGCTGGAAGCGGGTTTTGGCGGGGTAGAGATTTTCGGGGATTGGAACGAGGGTCTTTATGATCATCAGGCGGACAGGTTAATTGTTGTTGCCAGGAAGTTGTAAAGAAGGTGGCTGTTGGCTGCCGGTTATTGGCTGCTGATTGGCTTGCATTTTTCTTATTTTCTCTCTACAATTACTTTTTGATGTTATTTTTTCCTTTTTATTTTTGAACTGTATTCTTTTTTTGTGAGGGGCAACGATGGATGTTGTCTATATTTTTCACGAGTCTGATGTGACGCGGGTTCCTCTTTTTCATTATGATCGGCATATTTTTAACTTGCTTGCTGTCCGGGGCGGTGGGGTTTGGGACAGGGGTCGCAGGGAATTCATTTTCAACGGTGCTGTGTCGGCGGATCGTTTTGGGTTTATTGTCTCAAGTGTTCCTTATGTCTGGGTGGAGGAGGGGTCTTCTCTGTTGCCGCGTGTTTTTGGGTTTATTGGCGATGCTTGTCAGGTTCAGGAAAAAGCTGTGTCTTCTTTGGCGTTTCCTTTAGAGGTTTCTGTTCCTTCTCCTGAATTGCCTTTGGTGTCTGATCCGTTTCTGCCGGAAAAATTCCCGGAACATTGGCAAAACAAGCTTGAGCTTGAGTTGCGTTCCAGAAAATACAGTCCTCGCACTCGGTGTGCTTATCTGTACTTTAACCGTATGTTATGCCGTTCTCTCCAAAAATCCCCGGAAGAGGTTTGTGCTGAAGATATTAAGGGCTTTCTTGCATCTATCGAAAAAGACAAGAACTACTCTGCTTCTTCTATGAATCTTACTATCAGCGCGATAAAATTTTTTTACAAAATAGTTTTAAAAAAGGATATTTCCAAAGAACAGCGTCGTCCGCGTCAGGATAGGCGTCTTCCTGTTGTTTTGTCGAAGGATGAAATCAAAAGTATTCTTACTTCGGTAAAAAATCTGAAACACCGTCTTCTGTTGATGATGGTTTATGCTTCGGGTCTTAGGGTGAGTGAAGTTGTATGTCTTAAACGTGAGGATATTGATGTTGACCGAAAAACTATTAGTATTATCTCTGGCAAGGGGAGAAAGGATCGTTTGTCTATAATGTCGAGTGCTGTTATCGAAACTATTAAGCTTTATTATTCCCGGTGCAATGTTAGTACTTGGGTTTTTCCGGGTGCAGCTCCTGGGAGCCATTTATCCATTCGTTCGGCTCAGCATATTTTTGAAAAAGCCATTAACACTGCAAAGATTGAAAAACCTGCTTCTATCCACAGTCTTCGCCATACGTTCGCAACTCATTTATTGGAAAATGGCACTGACATTAGCTATATTAAGGAATTATTAGGGCATTCCTCTGTCAAAACCACTGAGCGCTACACTCATGTTGCCCGCCGAAAAGTCTTAACAATCATTAGTCCTTTGGATACTATTGACAATGAGGGCTGACGATGCACATGTTTTTGGTTATATTATACGTATAGAAGAAATATATGTGTATGAACTTGCGGGGCCTTTGGAAGTAATATGGAAAAATCGCCGTGTTGTATGCGATGCCCTTGTATTGCCTGGAGCTGATGACATATTTCTCGGCGCAATCCCCCTAGAAGCAATGGATTTGATAGTAAGCCCGAACAAACAGGAAGTAGTCGGCGCCCACGGCGACCAAATAATACACAAAATTTACTGAATAGGGGGCAAAACGCCCAAACGCCTATACCCACGCTGCCCGCCAAACCACTTGACAATCACAAGCCCCTTGGATACTATTGATAGCAAGGACTGAGAAAACGCCAAATTTTGCAGTGTATACGCAGTCGTATATACTACGTTAGGCGAAATGCCGAAATTAGTGTAATTAATTATGGACAAATATATATTATTCGATTAAAATGTATTTATAGGAGGTTATATAAATATGAATATAAAATATACAATCGAACAAATTAAACCATTTGTTGAAGAATTTATAAAAATAGAAAATATTGAGTTTTGTGGGTATGGAGATCATAGTGAGGCTTTTTGTGTAAATAATGGAATTATCATTAAATTTCCAAAAAATAAGGAGGCAAGTGATTGTTTACGGAATGAAATTATTCTCTTAAATAATATTCAAAATATATTTCAAATTGAAATACCGAATGTAATATTTCAAAATGAATTTAAGATAAATGATGATAATTTTATATTTTTTGGATCAAAAAAATTGAATGGAAAAAATATGACAAAAGAAGAATTTTTAGCTCTAGAAAAAAATAAACTTGAAAAAGCGGCAGAAACGATAGCATATTTTTTAAAAACACTCCATTCAATTAATGTGAATAAAACAAATAAAGAATTGGTTCTTCTGCATGGTGATTTTAGTCTCAATCATATATTATTTCAAAACGAAGAAGTTTCTGGTATATTGGATTTTGCTGATAGCCATATTGGAAATTATGAAAAAGATTTCATGTATTTATTGGATGATGATGATCCAGATGAATTTGGTAAAGAATTTGGAGAAATGGTTTTGAAGAATTATTTACAATAAATTGGATGAATAAATAATATCGAGAGTCGGCACTTCGCCTAACAAACGATTAACGCTGCGCCGCCTAATCGGCGGCTCGGGGTTCAGTCGGCTAGGTCATGGCTACGCCATTCCCACGCCTCATTCACCCACATTCCAGCCCACCGCAAACCTACGG
>Ga0099364_10009325_pt1 | contig 13635 bp, 8 predicted proteins | sample TergutTh196P3_FD_73070 | JGI IMG/M metagenome (GOLD analysis project Ga0099364, IMG submission 73070) | Microcerotermes parvus P3 segment gut microbial communities from Pointe-Noire, Republic of the Congo - Th196 P3 | ecosystem: Host-associated > Arthropoda: Insects > Digestive system > Gut ...
CGGCCTTGTTAAACGCTCCGAGTTTATTGTAGATGCGTTTTATCACACTTTTTATTGTGTTGATTGATAGATTATTTTCTCTGGCAATTTCTTCTCCGGTTAGTCCCTGGTAAAGCCCGGTTATTGTTTTTCGTTCCCGCGGCGAAAGTGCAATATGGAATGTGCTTTGTTTGATTTGATCTTCTTCCGGAAAATCCTTTTTTAAAAGTGAAAGACGCTTTGCATAAGCAGAGGCAGAGATATGGATTCGTTCCAGAATTTCCCGCTTAATTCCTGTTTTTTCTTCGCCTTCTTCCAGGGCAGCAGCGCTTAGGTTCCTCATATCACGGCCCAGTTCGGCAAATGGTAAAAAAAGTCCGTTGGGCTGCGCCAAATCGCATGCAGTTTTTAAAGCCAGAAAGCTTTTTTTTCGGTCTCCGCTTTTAAAACGACAGGCCGATTCAAGTGCATAGCTTGTAATTCGTCCCAATAAAAAGGCTTTTAAGGCAAAGCCGCTATCCTCTAGACATGCCAGGGCCTGCGGGTATTCTCCCGATACAAAATGGTACTTTGCCTTGATTAGGTTTTCCATTCCGGTAAAATGGGAATTAAGGTCGTTTTCTTCAAAGCTGTTTTTTAGCCATTGGGCAAGTTTTTCTTTTCTTCCCAATTTAAGATAAAACCAGCCGGTCGTAATATCATAATGTATTTTCCGGTTATAAAAACGAGCTTGTCTTAGCATGGTTTCCTGTTTATGGAGTATGGTTTTAACCAGATCACTGTTCCCGCGGTATATAGCTATTCTTAAAAGCAAAAAGAATGCCAGGTTTTCTATTTCATACTGCTCCTGCTTCCTGGCTTTTTTTAAACCCAGGTAACAATATTCTTCTGCAAGCGGCATATCCATACGATAAAAAGCCAGTTCGGCCCTGGCAACATCTTCCATACCTTCGGACATACCTCCAAGGGATTCCGATAAATAGGCAGAAAACAATCTTAAGCTGTCCAAAAATTTTTCCATTTCTCCCTTGTCAGGAATGCCCACCCTGCACAAAAATGCATCTATAGGATAAACGGACAGAGGCGGCGCAGGATTAATGCGGTGGATCTTTTTATATTCACAGGCTTTTTCTACATCTTTATCAAAACTATAATCCCCGGTAATGTGGCAGCACATAAACCTCATAATTCCCCGGTTATTGTATAAACCTGTCAGGGTCATTGACCGATCGAGCTTGTTAATTTTATTTCCCTGTTTTTCCAGTTTTTCAATTGCCTTGTCATTTTCAATTTCTGCTTCTTTAAATTCACCTACCGATACAAGAAGTCTGGTTTTAATAACATAAAACAGCGGGATTTTTTCATAAACATGCGGCGGGAATTTTTTAACAATTTTTAGGATGATTTGTGCTGCTGTATCGCTTATTACAAGGGGAAAAGAATGACAAAATACATTAACCATTGCTGAATAATCTTCTGCTTTATCATAGTAACATATTGCATCGATCTTCTGATCCTTGCTTAAGCACCAATCCGCTGCCTTTGCATAGATATCTTTTTTTTCTGTTTCGCTTAATTCGGAAGCAAAACCCGATAAATATTCAAGCAAGAGATGATGTATACGGTAAATTCCCGAATAGGTATCCAGATTAACAAAAGCGCTTATATGATCAAGTTCTTCCATTAATGTGGGCTCACCGATTGTTTCCAGCAGTTCTCTGTTATGATCATGAAGCAGCGATATTTTAACAAGAAATTTCCTTAATCTGGGGCTTACAACAGATATAATCTCCTTTTCTATTAATTTAAAAATACTGCTTTTAAATATTCCATTAGTGTCTTCTAAGTTGTTTTGTTCCCGGACAAGGATTTCACCTGCCAGCCTTATGGCCAAAGCCCAGCCTTCGCTTGATTGATATATGTTTTGGGCATTTTGTTCTGTTGGATTTATTCCCCGCATAGTAAAATAGCGATCCTGTTCTTCCCTGGAAAATTTTAATTGATCCTGATTAATCTTTGCTACAAGGTCTTTTGCTTCTAAGCTTAACAGATTAATTGGAATTTCATTGCGGCTTATTAGAATAGTACTGATATAGTTATAAGGAATAGATATTGCACGCTCAGCAAAGCACAGTACTTGCTTATTATGGATATGGTGTACATCATCAAAAACAAGCAGGTATTTTTTTTGTATTTTGTAGGGCATGCTTAGAAAGCGGAAAAACTTTCGATCTGTACAGGGAAAACCTATATCTTCCATAAAGCGTGCGCTTTCTTCATCCAAAGCCCGGACAGAAGAACAAAAGTTTTCCCAAAACCAGTCTCCGTCATTGTCACGCTCGCTTAAATTCACCCAAACCACAGGACAAGATTGCTGATGTATAAAAGTATGTACAGCATGGGTTTTTCCATAGCCTGCCCCTGCAATTACTGTGACAACAGGCTTTTTTACAGCTTGTTCCAGCAGGCTGTTTATCTGGGGCCTTTCCAGATAGAGCGGCATTATGCTGTTTTGCGAAATTGAGTCGATCATACTGTATACAATATACTGAATTTTTTAAGAAATGCGAAATTTTGGAAAATCTTGTTACAAATGTTCAGATCCATTCCATAGTAGTACATTGCTGTTTGTTCCGCTGGCATAGGAACTATATAATCTTCCTTTTAAGCCGATATCCAAATCCAATAGTATAGTATCTATAGTCATATTTTCGACTTGTCTTCTGCTTAAGGGAGAAAATATCGCTCCCTCTTCATTATAGAGAAAACTATTGCCTTGTTTACTGTTGCAATGTTCGCAGGTGTTCGTTAGATATTTTCTCTTTGCAGCATTGGAATACAGTAATGTAAATTTGTCCTCTGTTAATTCCAAAACTTCCGATAGATTGTTTGAAAATAGTTCGATAGCTTTGAATAAATAAAAGACGGAGTAATATTTCCATTGTTCGTCAAAATAAATAAACTTATCTGCCCCTATAGAATAGACCTTTGTTGTTTTATTGCAATTCCAGCAGTTTATACAGCCTGTTACTAAATATATATTTTCTGTGATGTAGATATTAAAATCCGGATTAAGCCATTTGTTTACAGAAGGTAAATATTTATAATCCCATAAATACCATACTTTATTATTTTTATCCCACTTTACACCATTGTTTTTTGCTTCGACCTTTTCTTCAAATTTTACATTTAATGGTATTCTCATATTGTTAAGTGTTACAACTATCGCCTTTGCCTCTGCAGATTCTCCCATCTGTAAAATTGAATGTTTGCATCCAAAAAATCTGTAAAGACTACATACCTTCCGTCAGGAGACACTGCAAGGCCTGTCGGCTGATTGCGTCCCCATACTCTTTCCTCTAATGTCAGATCTTCTGCGTTTAGCATATAGATGGCGCCAAAATCCGGACCGGGTATTGTATAATCCTGCGGGTTATTTCGTCCCCGGGAAGATGCGAATATATACCGTCCATCCGGAGACATAACAATAGTGTTGATATTAAATCCAATGCGATTGGAATGTAACAGAGCGCCTGTAGAAGCGTTAAGAATATTTACAGTTCCCCGGAGCATATCCGATACATACAGTTTATTGTCCCTGTAAATTACATGGCGCGCGGCTCCTGCGCCCTGGGAAAAGCGGTACCGTGCTGTTACTCTGTTTTGGTTCATGTCTACCACAGCGATTAGCGGTTCATCGTAAATGGCAGTGTAAAGATATTGTCCATTAGGTGAAAACGCCATGCCTCTTGGAGTTCCTGGAACCGGAATCCGGCGAAGAAGTTCTTTTGTATCAGAATTAAATACGCTTAAAGTCATGCTTGTCCAGTTGGAAACAACGGTTAGTCTTCCATCCGGGCTTTGAACTATTACTTTTGGAAAAATCCCGCTGGTAGCATGAGAAGATTTATACTCCAGGGTATCAAGATTATATATATGAACTCTGTTTTCTGTCATGTTAGAAACCCAAAGCTCCCTGCGTCTTTCATCGCAAAGAGCTTCTACAAAACCGGCTATGTTACTGCCCGGTACACTCAGCCGCCTTTCAAAACGTAATCTACGGTTTGTCACCCGAAATACATCTACTCCATGCTGACCAAGCAAAGGAACAAAAAGCCTTTGACCATCCGGCGAAAAATATGCGCTTTTTGGCTGAATGCCGGTAGCATACTCGCCAATCTGCCGTAAAACGCCATTTTCGTTTTCCAGCTTAATTCCTGTAATCCCGTTTCTTACAGGAAGTGCGGTGCTGTTAAACTGTATAGATCTATATCCGTCTGCTCTAAAACTTATAATGCCGGAGTCGTTTAAGCGATAAGTACGATGCCCATTTGCAGAAGAAACAGGTCTTACAAGGACATCGTTAAGATAAACATCTAAATCTGCCGGTGCCGACTTAAGCGTGAATGCCGTTTGCGCCGAAAGAAGACCAGATGCAAAAAGCGATACTAAAATGAATAAAAAAATATTCTTAAACCGCTGCATTCAATCCTCCATGTCAAATGGCATAGTCTTTTTTCCATGTTGTTAGTATTCCTTAGTTTCCTTCAATTGTCAAACATATAGCCGCCGGTAGTTTAATCATTACATATTGAACAAAAAATCACTTTACTATATACTTACACCATGAAAAAGTACCTTTTTATATTGGTTTTTGTCCTTTTTGCCGGATTTACTCCATCTTCGCAGGAAATTCTTACTGCAGGACGGTATTTAGAGCAGGTTTCGGAACGATACAGCCAAATTAGGACTTATATTGCACGAATAAGCATTCAAAGCGGCGGTACCAATATGGCTGGTACGGTCTATGCCATGATGCCCAATTTCCTCCGTATAGAGTTTACTTCGCCGGCAGAACAGGTAATCCTTTTTAATGGGGAAAGCATGATGATCTTTCTTCCCGGTGAACGGGCTATCTTAAATCAATCTGTAGCCAGCGGGGGTGCAAATATTGCCTCTGCACGGGGGCTTACCCTCTTGCAGCGCAACTATGTTCCGGCCTTTGTGGTTGGTCCGGCTCCGGTTCCCATAGACCCCGGATCAAGCGAAATGGTAGTTAAGCTTAGACTGGCTCGCCGCTCTCTTGGTGAAGGATTTACAGAGATTATCCTGGATGTTTCTCCGGACACCAGGCTTATAAGGCGTATTACCGGCAGAACCATTCAAGGCACTACAGTACGCTTCGATTTTTCCGGTGTCAGCATTAATTCCGGAATACCAGAGCGGCTCTTTATTTTTGAATCTCCTCCGAACACCAATATGTACAATAACTTCCTGTTACGGGGCGTTGATTAAGCAGCGGTCCAGGAGCAGCCGTGGAATCTCTAGGTGAAAAATTAAAATCTACCCGCGAATCCAAGGGTTTATCTTACGATTATGTAGGAAGGGAAACAAATATTGCCCGCCGCTATCTGGAAGCTCTGGAAACCGAAGACTTTGCAAAATTTCCCGGAGAACCTTATTTATTTGGTTTTCTGCGTAACTATGGCGAATATTTGGGCCTGGATGTAGATGAACTTATTTCTTTGTACCGTGCCATTAAACTACAGGAACAGTCTGTTCCTGTAGAGCAGCTATTAAAATCTCCCCGTTCCATTCCCAAGCTGGTAATTATCCTTATTGCAGCTGCAGCGGTTCTGATCATTATGGCTATTCTTGGGTATTTTATCTTTATAAGAACGCCTGCAGAACCGGTGCATAATAACTTAATCCAGCTCCCCATGGAATATATACTGGAAACATCTTTTTTGGAACGGCGTTTTTACATGGGTGATACTATCCTGGTTCCCCTGGGAGAAGAATTATACAGAATAGAACTTCGCAGTATGGATGATCCCCTAACACTTATTATTCCCGGGGGCAGTGTAACGCTGGATCTTTCTGCAGATAATGCCGTAGACTTAAACGGTGATGGCATTGCAGATTTACTAATAACGCTGTCGGACTTTGATAGAAATATCCCCAATGCCGGCGCTTTAATTCGTTTTGACATTAACCTCAATGCTGCTTCGTCCTTAATCCTGGACCCCGATGCTTCGCCGGATGAAAGGGCAATACAATCCGGAACAATTATCTTTACTTCAACCAATACTTATCCATTTACTCTGGAAGTCCAGTTCCAAAATTATTGCATGTTCCGCTGGGAGCTTGACCGCAGGGAAAGAACAGAACGGTATTTTACACGGGGAGAAAGGCTCACAATACCGGTTCAAAATACCATACGGCTTTGGCTGTCAAATGCTACCGCAGCAAATATAGACTTAACCGGCGCAGGCCGGACAGTAAACCTAAATCTGGGAAGTGCTGGAGAAGTGGTGGTAATCGATCTGCGCTGGCTAAGGGATGCCGAGGGCAGATTCCGTCTTACCCAGTACCGGCTTGAATAGGCTTTACAGTATTATTTTGCAGTATTATGCAGTATTATATTGATCCTTTTGGTTGTGCAAAAAATCAGGTAGATGCCGAAACCATTATGGACCGGCTTAATCAGGCAGGCTGGACTTCGCTAGATAATCCCGATGATGCTGATTTAATCATCGTTAATTCCTGCGGTTTTATAGAGTCTGCTAAACAAGAATCAATTAATGCAGTTTTGGCATGGAAAAAACAATATCCGAAAAAAAAAATACTCCTTACCGGCTGCCTTAGCCAGCGTTATAGATCTGAACTGAAAGAAACCCTTCCCGAAGCAGATGAATTTTTGGGCTGCATAGACCCGGACAGCAGCGCCGAAGCAAATACCATGGGATTGCGGCCCCTCCTGAGTTTTCCCGGTTCGGCTTATGTAAAAATATCCGAGGGCTGCAGCAATAATTGTTCATATTGCGCTATTCCCCTTATCCGCGGCCCGCTGTGCTGTCGGTCTATACCCGATATTGTCGAAGAATGCAAGCAGCTTCTTGACCGTGGTATTAAAGAATTGTGTTTAATTGGTCAGGATTTAGCTTCATATAACGATAATGGTAAAGGTCTTGCCGATCTTCTAAAAGCCATTGCTGCTTTACCCGGAAATTTTTGGCTGCGACTGTTGTACCTTCATCCGGATCATTTTCCGCTTGATATATTGGATATCATTGCCGCCGATAAACGTTTTCTTCCATACTTTGATATACCCTTCCAGCATGCTTCTCCCCGGCTTCTTTCGCTGATGGGACGCAAAGGCAATGCAGAAAGTTATCTAAAGTTAATTGATACAATCCGAACAACGCTTCCCGATGCAGTAATCCGTTCTACCTTTCTGGTTGGTTTTCCGTCAGAAACAGAAGAAGACTTTGCAATACTTTTGGATTTCCAGGAAAAAGCCCGTTTTGACTGGCTTGGAGTTTTTGCCTTTTCCAAAGAAGAAGGAACTGTTGCATATTCCATGAAAGGCAGAATTAGTAAAAAAATTGCACAGCAGCGTAAAGCGCTGATAGAACAAAATCAAATTCCCATTACAGAAGAAAATATGAACCGCTTTGTGAGCAGAAGTCTGGATGTCCTTGTAGAGGAAACCATAGACGAACTATGGCTGGGAAGAATCTTCTGCCAGGCCCCGGAAGTAGACAGTGCTGCAGTAATAACAACAAAAATGCAGCTTGGAAAAACTGATCAAGTTCCAAAACCAGGTGACATGATCCGGGGTACTGTTGTTGGCAGGGCAGGATTTGATTTGGAAATAATAGTATGAAAAACAATATTCCTTCCTACTTGGATATCCTAAACCCCCAGCAGCGGGAAGCTGTGCTTCACAAAGGAAAAAGCCTCTTGATTCTTGCTGGAGCAGGTTCGGGAAAGACCAGAGTTATTACCACAAAAATTGCCTATTTAATACGGGAACAGGACATCGATCCCCGTTCCATTATGGCAGTAACCTTTACCAACAAGGCAGCCAGGGAAATGGCACAGCGGGCGCAAAACATTGACAGCCGCTCCGGAGAAGCCATGATGCGGACCTTTCATTCCTTTGGCGCCTGGTTTCTGAGGCGTCATGCTGCACTGGCTGGGCTCGATTCAAACTTTGTAATATACGATGACGATGACGTGGTTTCCCTTTTAAGAACTATCGACATGGACAGCCCCCGTGCTGAGTTAAAGGAAATGGCAGCGCTTATTTCCCGTGCCAAAGACTATTTTATTTCTCCCGACGATCCGGAACTGGAAACAATTGACTATAGGCCGGAATTTAAAAAGATCTATGCCCGTTATGAAGAAAGGCTAAAAAAAATCGGCAATGTTGACTTTGGAGATCTTATTAAAAAGCCGGTAGAAATCCTCCAATTAAATCCGCATATTGCAGCGAGTCTTCAAGATAGATTTAAGCTTATCATGGTAGATGAATATCAGGATTCCAATGTAGCGCAGTTTAAACTTCTTAGTAAACTTGCCGGACCGGGAACATATCTTTGTGTAGTAGGAGATGATGATCAATCAATTTACCGTTTCCGGGGCGCAGAAGTACAGAACATCCTAAAGTTTCCCGAATATTTTCCCGGTACAGATATTATCCGTCTGGAAACCAATTATAGATCCTATGCTCCGATACTAACGCTTGCGTCCTCGGTGGTGGATCACAATCAGGGCCGGCTGGGAAAAACCCTTAGGGCCGAACGGGGGAAGGGAAAGCTTCCAACCCTGACTTTTCTTCCCAACCAGGACGAAGAAGCGGCTTTTTGCGCAGAGATCATCCAGCGTTCCATGGAGGCCGGAACCCAGGCTGTACATTATGCCGACTGGGCCATACTGTACAGAACCAATGCCCAGTCCCTGGCATTTGAAACAGAACTTTTGCGCCGGAGTATTCCATATAAAGTAGTAGGTTCATTAAAGTTTTATGAACGAGAAGAAATAAAGGATACCCTGGCTTTACTTGCCCTATTGGTCAATCCCATGGACGAAGTTGCGTTCCGCCGTATTGTTAATAAACCATCACGGGGTATTGGAGAAGCAAGTCTGGATAAAATTCTTGATACAGCATATAGTAATACTCCTTTGGCAGGAGGCCTTTTGGCAATTGCACAAAAAACTTCGCTTTCTGCCAAAGCTGCAGCAGGGATAGAAAGCTTTTGTTCATTTATGGAAAAAGCATCATCATCATTTTCCCAATCTGCAGGCGTTAAAACCAAAACACCAGCCGGATCAAATACAGCCGGTATTTTAATACGCGGCGACAAAGGTCTTTCTGCCTGTGTTGCCTCGCTAATAATGGATTCGGGGCTGGCGGAATACCACAGTACTCATGATGAATATAATATTAAAATGCGGCTTGGTAATTTGCAGGAACTTGTTAATGCTGCAAGCCTTTATCCTTCTTCCAGGGAAGGACTGGCAGAATTCCTTGAACATATTGAACTTGACCGCCAAACAGAAGACAGCAAAAACAATTCTGCCGATTCTGTAACCCTTATCACCCTGCACAATACAAAGGGCCTGGAATTCAAACGTGTAATCATTACCGGTCTTGAACAGGGTATATTTCCCCGGGAAGATAAAAAGGGAGATGATTTGGAAGAAGAACGCCGGCTCTTTTATGTAGGGGTCACCAGGGCAATGGACGAGCTGTACCTTTGTTCCTGTACATCACGCCGCATGTATGGCAGAACCTGCGACATGCTCCCATCGCTCTTTCTGCACGAAGCAGATAAATCTGTCCTTCGTATAATAGGAAAAGCTCCCACTGCTTTTAAGGTATCTTCGGATGGACGCTGGAAGCGGGGAGATCGGGTTTTTCATGATGATCAGGGTTATGGCGCTGTTATGGATATTGCAGAAACAGAAGATGGCCCGGTAATTAGAGTTCGCTTTGACAACGGATACGAAACTCGTTTTTTAAGCTTGTACCAAAGTGGAAATTTTACCAAAATAGGAAATAATGATTGATTCGGTTTTTAATTCACAGAATAATCTGCTGGACCTTGTTCCCCAGGTACTTCGTGCCAGGGGCTGGCGGCTGTATACAAAAACTGAACGGCTTGTAGACCTTTGGCAATTCGGCGGCCGGGCAATACTTGGACATAAAAGTCCGGGTCTGCTTCGTAGTTTTAAAAATACCGCTGAACGGGGTTTACTTGTCCCTCTTCCTCACTTTACCCAAGACCGTTTCTATAAGGCTCTCTCTGCATTGCTTCCGCAACGATCATTCCGTTTATACGAAAGCGAAGCTTCTTTATATCGTTCAATAGAGCTGCATCAAGCCTTAAGCAGTACCGTCCAGCAGAGCTGTACCGTCCAGCAAAGCTGTACTTCTGTAAAACTACAGTTATGGCGGCCATTTCTGGACAAGGATTCTCTGGCTGCTTTACTGGCTGAGCCGGTTTTGTCGCCGGTGCTGCCCTGCCCCTTTCCCGGCGCTCCGGCAGTACTTGCCTTATTGCCCGAAGAAGTTACGATTGCAGAAAAACTCCCCCCTTCTCAAATGCTTTCTCCGGTCGTATTATCGACAGCAGCACGAAGCATCTATGATCTTCTTGCCAATCCGGAGCGGGGGAATCTGCATTATCCTAAACTAGACAGCGCTGTTAAAAAAAACTCAAACTGGAAACGGCAGGGTATTTACCTAAGTTATACAGGAGAAAACTACGATGCGCTGTTCCGGCATTTTCTGGAAAATGGTTTTTTATTACCGCCATCGCAGGCAGAACCGCTTATCCTGCCCGGAGAACTTTCTCCGGGAGAAGAAGCAAAATTGGCAGGATTGCTATTATAATAGAATAATAGAGGAGTAATCTTATCAATGTCTGTTGAAACAATAAATCAACTTAAACAAAGAGAGCGAATTATCAAGCTTAGGGAACAGATGTTCGCCGAAGAACGCTTTGTTTCCATTGAACAGGCAATTATTGTTACAGAAGTATATAAATCAAACCCAACACTGCCCAGGAATTTACAGCGTGCATTGGCGCTTAAAGAATCGCTCTCAAAAATAAATATTCGCATTACGCCGGGCGAACTTATAGTCGGCAACAGAACCGCTGCTGTACGTGCAGGAATTGTTTCTCCGGAAACAGGCCTAAGCTGGATTAATAAAGAACTTGAAACGCTGCCTACCAGGCCGCAGGATACCTTTGCGGTTAGACAGGAAGATATAGAAATTTTTCGCCGTGATATTCTCCCCTTTTGGAAGGGCAAAACCATGGAAGATAAGCTGGGAGAGCTTATTGGAGAGGAAATGGCTTCTATCGGCAAGGTGGTTAAAATTAACCAGACCGACCATTCTCAGGGTCATATATGCCCGAACACAGCCGATTGGTTAAAAAATGGTCCTGCCAAGCTTCGGGAAATTGCATTGGCAAAAAAGAACCAATACCCGGATAAAGCCGGTTTTTACGAGGGAATTGCCATATCACTTGAAGGAGCGCTAATTTTTATGCGCCGTTATGCTGCTTTGGCACGGGATATGGCAGATGCTTCGGCCGATCCAAATGAGCTATTAGAAATTGCCCGCATCTGCGAAAAACTCTCTATGCATCCACCGGAGACCTTTTACGAGGCTGTTCAATCACTTTGGTTTTTGTATGTATTACTTCACACCGAATCAAATGCTTCTTCGTTTTCTCCGGGACGCATGGATCAATACCTGTATTGTTATTATCAAAACGATATAAATGCCGGCACGCTTACTCCTGACTATGCCCTGGAACTTGTGGAATGTCTTTTCCTTAAGTTTAATCAAATTGTGTATATGAGAAGCGCTTCAAGCGCAAAATATTTTGCCGGTTTCCCTATTGGTTTTAATGTAGCCATTGGCGGCCAGGATCAAAACGGAAACGATGCATCAAACGAGTTGTCATATATAATGCTAAGGGCTCATGAACATCTGCTTTTGCCGCAGCCTAATCTTTCGGTCAGGGTATACAATGGATCGCCGGAACAATTAATTGCACGCTGTGTACAGGTAATAAGCAAAGGCGGCGGTATGCCGCAGCTGTTTAACGACGAAGCAATTATACCTGCGCTGGAGGGCAGGGGAATTTCGTCCAACCATGCCCGTGACTATGCAATTATTGGCTGTGTAGAGCTGACAAGCACGGGAAACTTTCTTGGTTGGAGCAATGCTGCCATGTTTAACCTTGTCAAAGCATTGGAGCTTGCGCTTAACGACGGGCGCTGTACCATTAGCGGAATACAAATGGGTGAACATACAGGGACAATAAAAGAACATAAAAGCTATGAAGATATTGAACATGCTTTGGAAGCTCAAATTAATTTCTTTTTTGATCGTATGATAGCTTGCTGCGAAGTTGTTGACAGGACTCATGCCCAGCTGCTGCCGTCTCCTTTCCTATCCAGTGTTGTAGACAACTGTATGGAGCGGGGTATAGATATTACTGCAGGCGGCGCACATTATAACTTTTCCGGAATACAGGCAATACAATGCGCCAATATTGCAGACAGCCTTGCAGCACTTAAAACCCTTGTATACGACGAAAAAACAGTTGATAAAACAGAACTGTATAATGCCCTTGTGTCAAATTACGAAAACAACGAAGCTTTAAGACTGCAAATGCTCAATAAAGCGCCCAAGTACGGCAATGACATCCCATGGGTCGATGAAATTGCAAACAAATGGATGGAGTTGTTCAGTAAAAAGCTTTCCCGCTGTACAAATGTTCGCGGCGGCCCATATCACATGGGGCTATATACAGTATCGGCCCATGTACCGATGGGCGCTAATGTAGGAGCAAGCCCCGATGGTCGAAAAGCAGGAGCGCCCCTGGCAGACGGAGGAAGCTCCCCGGTTTACGGACGTGATACAAGCGGCCCCACGGCAGTATTAAAATCTGTATCTAAAATAAAACCGGAATTATGCAGTAACGGCGCTCTGTTAAACATGAAATTCATACCGCAGTTCTTTAAAACCAATACCGGCATTAGCAAATTTATTAGCCTGATACGGACCTTTGTCAAACTTCGCATCGTTCATGCACAGTTTAATGTGGTTAATCGTGAAGACCTGATCGCAGCACAAAAGTATCCGGAGCGTTACCGCAGCCTGATTATCCGCGTAGCAGGCTATTCGGCATACTTTACCGAGCTGGCACCGGATCTGCAGGAAGAAATAATAGAACGCACAGAGCATTTTTAAAAACAGCTAGTCTTTTTTCTTTTTGCGTATAAACATTTCAAAGATATCAAAGATAATTGGATCTATTTTATGATGTTTAATAATAAATTCTTCCCTCATCATGGCAAGCGCATTTTCGGAAGACATTGCCTTGTGGTATTTTCGGTTAGGATCGGTAACGCTGTCGTATACATCGATAATTTCCAGAACTTTTGCAGGAAAGTAAGCAATGGTTATATGATCCAGCATGGGAGCAATTTCATAGCTTATGCAGTAATCGTACTTTACATTTGGATTTGTTTTTTTATATTGTTCCAAATAGGCCCTAAAATAACCATAACCGCTGTTATCGCCAAAGTATTCATGATGATAGCCGGTAATTAATCCGGCTTCCCGCGGATAGTTGGTTTTATTCATGATTTGGGAATAGCCGAGTTTAACATGTTCAATTACAATATTTCGGTTATAGGCTTCTTCTCCTTCATGATATTCCACTGCGCTGGCTTTTCCAACATCGTGTACAAGAAAACCAACAGCCCAGTTTAAAAGAGCATTGGGCGGTACTGCCCTCATGCCCTGGTAGAAAACGCGCTCAAGGCTAAGGTCTTCCAAAG
>Ga0099364_10009326_pt1 | contig 13635 bp, 6 predicted proteins | sample TergutTh196P3_FD_73070 | JGI IMG/M metagenome (GOLD analysis project Ga0099364, IMG submission 73070) | Microcerotermes parvus P3 segment gut microbial communities from Pointe-Noire, Republic of the Congo - Th196 P3 | ecosystem: Host-associated > Arthropoda: Insects > Digestive system > Gut ...
GCTCGCGCAGAAACGGAAGCATTTGCTCGTAGGCTCTATCGGATATTCTAGTTGTCGCGGCGTTGTCGGCGTAAACCACGTCTTCACCTCAATAGAATAGCTTGCAGCCCTGTTCCTTGAATTCTTGAACTTTGTCAAGCAAAAACTCGGTATCGACTTCCAGATACTCAGCAAGGCAGTCTAGGCAATAAAACCTCTTGGATTCCATGTTGAGCAGTTTCTTGGTCAACCCGATTTCGTTCTTGCTCAGAGCTTCTTTTTCGCATATGTAGCAACTCTTTTTCGCCATGCGTTACCCCGCTTCTTCAGGGTCAGGCTTGACGCTGAACGCGGGGATGTCCTTCCCGCGGTATTCCACATCGAGCACTCCTACCTGGTACTTAATCGTATCCCGCATTTTCCTCGCCCTGTCGAGGCAGTAACGCTTGAACTCGCGTGCGGTTATATCATTTGCACTGCGAACCTGCGGGAAGAGCAGTTTCAGATATGCCGTGGCGATGCGCTTAACCGCCTCAGTATCACGGGTATCGGCGGCTTCGGGAACCTCGATGAGTTCATCCACGATAGCTCGATAGCTCATATCGTCACGCAGTTCGTGCATAATTGAGCAGAAGTATTCCGAGTTTAAAGCCCATCCTGCAATCTTGAGGTCATCGTTCATTCTTGGAATATTCCACCCCTTTATAAATCCGTGGAAACGCTCTATCAGAGCCGACTCGTGGAAGACGGACGGAAGTTCCTCAAACATATTTCCGAATCCGTCCTCGTCCATCGTTTCCTTCTTTATGTTACCGCTGAGGATAACGCCGGCATCCCCATCAACACGATGGTTGCCAATGTTGCAGTAGCCATTCTCACAAAACGACTTCAACGCACCTCGCATTTCATCGACATCAGGGAAAGAAATGGTTTGCACTTCGTCAAGCGTCACAAAATCATTGTTAGCGACAAGCCCATCGGTTTTCTTCGAAATGTCATAGAACATCTTTGCGCGACTCATAACACCACCACTCGCAAGCCAACCGAAACGGCTTACTTGACCGAATAGATACGATTTTCCCGTGCCTTTCGGCGCAAGTTCAATCAGGTTTAAGTTTTTCTCAACAAACGGGAGCAATCGGGTAAGCATAGTAAGCTTTTTCTCTTCATCGCCAAGATATCCATCAGCATTATAATCAACTGCTCCTAAAACCACATCAATCCACTCCGATGTTGTGAATTCGCGGCGGGCATCTTTGTAGTATTCCAAGTCGATGGTATACGGGCAAAAGGTTTTGAATGCAATAAGCTTAATTCTCCCTCTGCTTTTGGAATCCGAATCATCCGGCGGACGGTATCCAAGTTCGACCATACCCCAGATTTCGCGTCCGCGCACCAAATCAACCTTGCAGTCTTGCCATACGTTATCTTCGATGATGGTGTCCCTGCTCGTCAGACCAAAATCAGGCAGAGCGAATGACACCTCGCCTGTCCTGATGTCGATGTCAATCGACACTTTTGCAAGGAATTTTATCCGCTCGTGTTCGATTACCACCTGATTTTTTATAGCTATCCAATCGTCCTTGCGTGGAAGATAAGTCCGCACGAAGCGAACCAACTCATCGGAATCGAATTGACCGTTCTCATCTTCGAATTTCTTTAAGAGCCAGTCGCGCATGAAGGAAGGCAGGCTCAGAGCGGAAAAGAAGTTGCTCTTTTTGAGGTCTTTATACACGACCATTTCGTCAAAGCAGTTTCTAAGTTTCTCAATCATGGGTAACGTCTCCTAAAACAAGTCATCAAAAGCGTCATTGACTTTACCGCTCTTGCCTTCGGCTCTAATTAAAATCTTGCCAATCAGGTCGTCACTTGAGTAAACATCCGCATGGTAAATGCCCGCGCGCTTTGTATCAGGTAGCTTAACAGTATAGTGGTTGCCGTCTATTTGCGTCGCCAGGTAGGGTTTCCCATTAAGGGCAATGGAAACATCCTGCACGGGAGAATTAAAGAACAACTTAATTTCCGCGCCGGTGCGGAAATCGACGTTCACCGTCTCATCTACCAGTTTGACAGTTACGCTTCCGTCTTTCAAAGACAGTTCGATAATGGGGACAACTACCTCTTCCAAGGATGCGCCACCGTGAACCTCTACGTTTGCCGCACGACTTCCCTTGAAGCGTCCATAATCGGCAAGCACGAGGTATCCGTTTTCCTCGGCGGCGAACGGAAGGTCGTAGGGTTGGAACAGCTTACAGCAGCGTCCGGAATGTTCGCTTGTGGTGTCGGTATTGTACTTCTCTTCTTTTCGACGCAGAACGGCAAGTCGAGAAGCACCGTGGTCGCTGACAATCAAGAATCGCTTGCAGCGCCTGAGTGCCAGTTCCGTTGCCGCCTTTTCTATCATCCCCACGATAATGTCCAGTTCTTTTGCGAGGTGGATGGGCAGTTCGTTATCAATAAAGTTGTATCCGCCTGCGTCCTTGTGTTTGGTGTCGTCCAGTTCCTTATCCCCATTATCTCCATTTTTTAATCCTTGCCACGCATCAAAAAAACATCGATTGACGGACGTTATAGTCGGCAATTCCGCACGAGCGATGTTGACCCGAACTGAAAGCCCGCGTTTTTGCACTAAAGCTTCAATCAGGCTCAAGTACTCAACCCCAAGCGCATCAAGCCAATACAGGAAAGTATCGTTCTTGTCCACGCTGTCCATAATCTCGTCTCGTGTGGGCAGTTGATTGAACTTTCGGGAGATGGCGAGTTCATCAACTCTTGCTAAAAAAACGGGTTCAAGTTGATTCAACAGCTTTTGACGTTTATAAGCCTCAAAGTAATCAGTCAGTAAATCCGCGAGTTCGGGGCATTTGAACACATACTTATTCAGGTAAGCGGCTAAAGCGGGATATATGCTTTCAAGCTCCCGAATCATCCCATTTTTCGAGAGCCATGCGATAATCTCCTTTCGTTCCACGCTTGTGTTATCAGTCAATTTGTAAATGCTCTCAGCGACCACCTGGCGGTTGTTTAGCACAAAGTCAGCTATGTCCGGCTCACGGAACTTCTCGACAAGCGATTTGCGTTCTTTGTAGAAAGCGGGATACCGCTTGTCTGTATGCGGTATTTCAATGATAACGTTCAGGACATTGCCGACAAACTCCTCAAAGTGGCTCGTCTTATCCAACACGAAGCGAAGATAGCCATTTTGCAGGGTGTCGGCTTTGCTTTTGAGACAGATGAAATAGAGCCAGTTCCGGTAGTCGTTGCCGGCGATACGGGTATAAAAATCAGATTCCAGATAACCGCCAAGCCCGTACTTTTCAAACACTGCATCAAGTGAACCTCCTGACTGGTTGAGTTCCGTAAGTAGTTCCGCCCACTGAGGGTCAGTTCCGTAGGAACGCGCCAAGGCAAAGCTCGTCGTGGAAAACTTGATTCCTTCGTAGGCATTGCTGATTTGATGCACGGTGAATATCTCCTTGTCGAGGTTAACCGCCGTGTTCACAACAAGGTTGCCTTTTCTTCCGTTTTCCAGTTCTGCGAGCAAAGCTTTGAAGCCGGTTATAGCCGACAAGCCGACCGAAGGCGCCGCAAGTGTAAATGACAAGTCGCACTCCGCCCTGTCTATGACGCTATGCCTACGACCATCAAAGCGCGGATCTGTTTCTAATCCGGCAATCAGCGAAGCAAGCCCGCGAAGGATCAATACAACTTTTGCGCCACCGATGTTGAGGTCTTTTAACCTTGATAACGTTCGTGTCGCTTCATCTGTTCCACGAAGAGCGAGAAACTCCCCGAGTCCAGTTACAACAAACTTCTTGCCGTTTGCGTTCACATCGGCTGCTTCTATGTAGCTGAGGAGTCCGTCAATATCGGGAATCTTATCATCGCCGCTGCAGAAGCCGCTCATCGGTACAAAATCCAGCCCGCAAATTTTCAACTCGTCTATAGCGGAAAGATACTGCCCGTCGCTGATGAACAAGAAATACGGCGTATTAACTATGGAAGTCAGGTAGTTCTTCACCGAGTCAATTTGCATTTATTCTCAACCCCCATTCGTCAATATTTCAATTCCCACCGTAATGCTGTCTTTGACCAGTCGTTTTAGGTACTGTTTCAACTGGGTGTCATCCATTTCGTCGATTTTCAGGAGAACCTTATCGCTGCCGCCGGCGTTGTACTCAGCTTCAGCGAGTTGCTCAATCCTTGTCTTTACACCCGGATTATCACGCCAGTCGTAAACGTCAATTGAAAGGTGGTCAAGCGCATCTTTGACTATATCGATATCGGGAAGCAACGCGCTGTATACGCCGACAATATCCCGCTTGAACGCCGCATTCCGCTTTTCATCGTCCGAAAGCACGTCAAATAACATTGTAGATTCAAGGAACGCGAGAGCGGTTTTGATTTCTGAATCCGTACCCCAATCGCGGTTAAGGATGTCGAATGCCTTCTTTGCTTGCTCAAACTCTGTTGCGGAAACTAAACACAGAATAGGCGTCCTGTAACGGCTGGACCATTCTCGTGGGTTTTTCGTACCCGTTTTGTCTTTCCATAGGCGAAAGAGTTGAGCCTTTAACTGATTTTTCAGGTATTCCACCGCAGCTTCTTTCACTTTAATATTGCAATCGGTTTTTGGCAACTCGAAAAGCCCCGTCCCGACATTGGTCTTAACAACGGCGATATCATCTACGCTGAGGTCTTCAAGGTAATGCTCATAGACATCGGAAAAGATCCGCCTATCGTTATTCAGTAATTCCCTGACTTCCGCTCCGTGTGCCACTAAATCAGCGTGGAGGGTTTTCAACTGTTCCGGCAAGATATCCTCCTGCTTGAAAATTTTCAAGAGCGTGTCGAAAATTTTTACCAATGCAGGGTACTTCAAACGCAGAGCCTCGCATGATATTCCAATGAACTTCAGCCGCTCGCGCCATTCTTTGTAGGCTTCACTCAGGGAATGCGCGACCGTGTTCAAGATAGCGTTGCTCTCCTTGACCACGCTGTACTCCGTCAACAACTTACGGATTTCGTCTTCGCCTGTTTGTTTGTCCCAAAGGCACGAATGCTTCACGCTAAATAGACGGCGGATGTCGGCAAGGACATTGTTCTCCGCGCCGATAGCTGATGCGAGTTCAATAACCTTGCCCTCCTCGAAAGAGTGGAGGTATTCACGCATACCCTTTTGGCAGTTCTCGCTTGTGAGTAAGGTGAACAAATTATCGGCAAGCGAGGGCTTGGCGGACGCAATTTTACCGATTTCAACCGCCTTCTTGTGAGCCTCACTGCCTTCTTTCTGAACGAGTTCAATGTACTTCTGAACCACGTCAAAGATACCGACCGTGTCCACCTCTTCAAGGCACCACACGGGCAGTTTGAGCTCGTTTCGCATATATGCGGTTACTGCTCTTGAAGCTTGGTCTGCTGAAGAACATGAGTTGGCAGGAACACGCCATGCTTTTTCGGTCAGTTCGTAGAATGCCATTTCGTCGACGGTCATCTTCACGATATAGGTCGGCTTCAGAGATTTACCAATGTAGTTACCAAGCATCTCTGCGAGTTTGTCCTGTGTCATCTGCTCGTGACTACCGGAGGAGTCGCTGTAACGGAACGGTTCACTGCCGTACTCTTTTAGCAGAAAACCGGCAATGAAGGATGAGAGGTTACACGGTGCAAAGCCGTAGGTGTCCTCAAGGAAGTCGTAAATCTCACCAATCGAAATCTGCCCGTCGCGGGCAAATGCTACCTCGATGCGCTTGTCCACCTCAACTTTGATTTTCGAGATGGGCAAAGAAGCGGTTGTCGAGTTTTCCCAATACCTACCAATCTTCCAAACGGTCGGAAGGACATTCTTTTCAATGCCGACAACGACTCCGCTTGTTTGCTGAATAATGCCACACTTAGCAGATGCTTTAGCATTCGTCAGTTTATGATGTTGTTCTGTAGGTGTGGCGAAAGAAATATTTGCCATATACTGGAATTTATTTGTCACGATGGTTTGAAGGACACTTGCCACGCCTTGCCCATTGCCGAGTTTCTCGCCCTCTTGGCTGGCGTAGGTGTACACGACAAACTGGCCGTTGTAGATACGGTTCTTCCAGTCTTGATCTAATACACGCTTGGCTTTGTCCGCGCTTTCCCTTGATGATGTATTCTGATTGCTTTGGTAATACAGCGCCATTGCGGAGAAGTCCACATATTGCTCAAATGCCTCCTGCCCAAGCGGGGTAGAGAGCGCGTCGATGAACACGATGTTCTCATACTGCCTATCCGCTACCGCCGTTCTGAGGGTCTTGCGGAATGTAGCCGCTTCAGCATCGTCTTTGGCAAAGGCGATAACAGCGTGGAAGTTCCACCCTGCCGTCTTGTCGCGGAGGATGTTGATTGTGCGGGTAAAATCCGCTGTTGTAACAGGGGTAATCTTGCTCGTACCCGGCTCGGACTCAAAGCGTAGTCGTAGAGCGGGAGAAAGGGACAAAACGGCAGACAGCCCGCCCTCAGACACGAGTTTCGCGGTAGTGCTGTTTTGCCTTACGGCCTTTTTGTGATTGTCGATTTTCGTTTGGTCGCCCGCAAGCACAGCTGCGGCATAGACATTGCGTCCATCGTTTATCGGGTTGGAGATAAGGATTCCCTTATCTTTCAGTCCTTTGGCGATATTTTCGGCCTTGGTCGTACCCTCCAAATCGGGTATGCCCTCAAAGACATAACTCAGGTTTTGCCCTGTCGTTTTGAAGAGGTCAATCGTGCCACCCAGTCTTTGGTCAATCGCCTGCATAATGAGGATAGCTTTCAGGACAGTTTTCTCGTCCTCACGCAGGTTTTGCTGTTGCGGAAAGGTGTCCAGTATTAAACGAATATCGGAGGTCAGGTTGTCCCTGCCTTTTTCGTAGAAAAAGTTCCAGAGCATATCCACTGTGAGAAGAGGGTGGTCGTCAAAAGGCCCCGTATTCTCGATGAACCACTGGAACGCTTTCACATCGTCCAAATTTGCGGATTTGATGAAGTCGAACATGCTCCGCTGGTTGGACTTGAATGCGGCGGCGATATTTTTCAAGAGCAATGCCGCCATCGGGTGAAGGGGCATAATGTCCTTAATCACCTGCGGGTCGGTTATCTTCGCAACCACCATAACCTTGGAGCGGGAGTTCTTAACGCGGTCATTCAGGTCATCGGCGAGAATGTCCCACTGTCCGCTTTGTTTTGCGGCAGGTTTCAAGTTGAAAGCGTGGCCGATAAGATTGAACGCGATGTTGTCCGGCAGGGTAATCGGAGATTGTACAAATCTATCTCTTATTGATTTCCATGCGGCATTATCTTTTATATAGTAATCCCCTGCATAGTGAGTTACAGGCACAAAAAAGAATGGCTTGTGATTTACTAATTCACAAAGTTTCTGGAATGTATCAACTTTCCCGCCGCCACCTATGTCGAAATAATCTCCAAATTGATCCCACACGAAGACAATTTTTATATTATTCCGGTCGATTACATCCGTAAGCCAATTTATAAGCCTATCAGCATCAAAATTAAGTGCCGTTACGCCCTCTTCTTCGGCAAGATTAAAAATGTTCTCCATTAGGTCGGTGATTACCATATTACTACGCAAAGCAGCTAATATCTCGTCAGCGTTGTTCTGAGCGAATTTGTTTTTGTATAGGGGTTGCTCAAGCCATTCATTAAACCAGTTCTTATTTATCGGCTTTTCTATCCAAGCAATAACGCTTTCTTTAAGTGCTTGCTCACCTTCATATAATGCTTTCTCTCGAAGCGCATTCCGCACCGATTTCTGTATTTCATAATAAAAAGTTCGAGATGATTTAATATCAGCGGTAGCATAACGATAAACAGTAAGGATACCGCCGCCTTTATTTCTGTGCCCGACAAGTTTCTCCAAAAGGTCATTCTGCTGTTCAAGCGCTTTTGTGCTCCAATATGTTCTAAGTTCACCTTCAGGAACATCAAGGAGTTTCATTAGTGTGTAGGCACATTGGCTTTTCCCGACTCCATAGGCGCCTTGTATCCACAACGAGCGCTTTTCCTGTCGTGCTAAACACCGTTCAAAATCTCTGAGCATTTCAATAAATGTAAGATGAGGATAGGTTCTTTTCCAACATTCAGGGTCTTCTGCAATAGATGAATCAGTGACTTGCGGAAAATACATCGGATCGATGTCAAAGTATTCGCGGTACTTGTTATTAGGCATTTGCCACATCCTCCTTAAATAGGTCAAGTACATCCCTCGACGATTTATCTTCCGAAAGCGTTATTTTTTCGAGGTCATGTGTGAACGATGCCGTGATGAAATCAGGGTACTTTGCCGACAGCCCTAAGAGAAGCGGTATCATATCCTCACGGTCAAGCCCGAAGATGCGGGTTGGGCTAATGCCGTCACGGTCGATACTGTCATTCAGGAGCGTGGCGAGGGTAAACTCTTTATAATCGTTGCACTTCTCCGCGAATCTGAACAACCCGTACAACACTACACGCGGGTCGCTCACCGAGCATTTTGTCCTTACGAGGTCGCCATCGTTGGTGACATGCCCCCAGTGCAGGCTTGTGCCAAGCGGCGTTTCAGTCAGGCGCTTGTAGGCGTAGCATATCGAATCATGGGCATCGAACTTGCCTGATCTACTGGGTTCAACGCCGGAGGCAAGTAACATTTCGATAACTTCCTTTTTAGGGTATGAACTGCCGAGTTCAAAGTTTGTAACATACCACTCCACTTGCGGATTTTCGCCCACCAGATTTATCAGAATCAGTCCCTGCGAAGCATCAGATTCCCATCCAATGGAAGAAATAGTTTCTTCAAAAAAGGTAACCCGATTGGACTTGTCAATCAAGTTAGCGTCTCGCAAAAAACGGCAAAACGGACCCAATTGATTCTTTTTATTAATGGCGTTGTCGTTGAAAAACTCATCTCCTTTCGAAAAAAAGTCCGCAAGCCATTCTGCTTTCGGTGCGTGGTTCGACATTGTGTTGAGTGTTTTCATTTTAGTTCCACCCCCTTGTGGATGCCGCAATGAGTGGTACATTAAGCAACCACTGTCAATTGCGTGACACTTTTGACATTGAACACAACCGACTATGTGAGTTTTCTCGCCAGTAAACTGCAATGCTCCATTTATGCAGTTCGCTTCACAAACTTTGCATCCTTTACAGCAAGCGGCTTTATGAAACACCTGTCGAAACAATCTGCCAAGCAGTGGGTTTTGCTTGAAGTCGGATTCCAGTAATCGGGCTATATATCCATTATTCGTTTCTTGAATAGTATAGCTACTCTCGTCGACATCTATCGTTTTAATCCACTCTTTCCAATTAGAAACCGGATTGTTTACTTCAATAATCAAGTACCCGTTCTCTATACGCTCAGAGCAATGGTTCAAATTGTTGGCTAAGTCTCGACCATTCTTACGTGCGCTCCACCCGCCGCTTTCGATGTATTCATCAACGTTGACATTTTTTCTGCCGTTTGATTGCCTTATCATTTCAAAGTAGCCATTCACGTTGTCAGTGTAATTCTCGTACTCTACAAATCCAGCCTTTCCACCACCCATAGGGCAACAGATACAACCGACTCTTGCACTGCCTTTTTTATACGCATCGTTCAGAGTTACGCTATTTGCGTAAATATAGAGCCACACTTCCGCTGAAGTCCATTCGAGTATCGAGTTATGGCTAAATTGCCCCTTTATTTTCCTTCCATCGCTAAAGTAATCATACTCCGCACGGGTGGCGCTCTCATGCTTTCTAATTCCAACGAAAGCAAGACTTTCGTAATCATTAAGCTCTGTTATTTCTCGCAATTTCAGTATTTGCGGTGCGCTTTTGTGTACGTAGCAACACCAACGCAGAACCCGCGATGGGGGACCGAACATTTCCCATGATTCTTTTGGGGACAGATGAGATTTGGCGACATAGAATGGGATATCTTCTTCGCTGCAACGCCGCTTGGTTTCCTCAATGACTTTGTATGTATCAGGGAACTCCATGCCCGTATCACCGAACACCACCACGAAGCTACCCTTTGGCAGGGCTTTTTTGACGAGGTCGAGCAGAACGCAACTGTCCTTGCCTCCCGAAAACGCCACATGAAATATACGTCTGTGTTTTGTTAATTGCCTAAAATATTTATTAAACATCCCTAGTATTTTCTTGACCGTAGTCTGCTCAATAATTTCAAGCATCTCGCGGTTAGCCTCCACCATTGCATCTATGTCAACGGGGCGAAGCGATACACCTTTGGGTTCAGGCTCAACGACAGTAAAAACGTTCCCTTTTTTGTCAGTAAAATATGAGCGTTTACCCGGATCATCACAAATCATTTTTTCGGTAGTTTTAGCATTCGGTGTTTCCTTGTATTCTCTGCATTCAAACGCAAGCCGTATTTCCGGTGCATTATAAATATTGCCGCCGCTGAGGTTTGCAACAAGTCGTCCGCGATACCAATAATTATTTAGTTCCGCCCACATATAGGGGCGGTCGGTTTGTTTGTCATACTTCCAATACTTCTCAAATCCCAGCACGTCGAGTTCGGGCGCGTAAACAGGACGGGGTTCTTTGGAGAACCCGGTCGGTGAGGAATTAAGAAGTAATCCGCCCGTTTTTTTGTCGTAGGTATACGAGTACAAACTCAAATCCTCCTTAATTTGATACCCAACTCACTCTCAGCTTCTTCTTTTCGAATTTGAGTTGCGGAAGCATATCCATCGACTAAATCTTGTTTTTCTTTATCCGACAATAGTGCAGAATCATACAAATGGACAAGACGAAGCTCAACAACTTTGTGTTGATTCATAATCATTTTTTTATTGTTCTTATCCCATAGGACTCCCGTCCAAGTGTTATCAGACAATTCAAGTGGCAGAGTATTTATCTGGCTTAACACTTCTACAAAGGTTTTACTCGTCTTCTTGTGTATGTGGATAACCGACTTTACCAAGGGAATTAAAGCAGCCGGTCGGAACGGTAATGAACCTCCATCTTTGTTTCTAAATCTTTCGGTAGAAGGATTTGATGCAAGGTATTCACGAACACAAGATATTTCGGATGAAACAGCATTCCAAAATTCATTGCACAATTTAATAAAGTCATCAAGTTCCTGCTGCTCCGGTCTAAATCGAATATACTCTTTTGCCTTAGAACCACCTCGAACTGTCCTCCCTTCAGAGTCTTTAACTACCTTGGATTCCAAGAAAAGATGCATTAATTCAAGATTACACTCATAAAAAGTAATGATTGATGTAAACGCTTTCTTATTGCTTTCAGGAATAGCTTTGCCTTTAGAGTCTAATATTCGCTCGTTTCCAAATAACGGATGCGTTTCCATTAGCTCACGTGATGCAATGGCTACTGAATCATCTTCATCAAGGGCAATAATATCCCTTTTTGAAACCGGTTTAGCGTAGCGGTTCAATGTGCTGAATAATCTTCTGGCCCGCTGCATACCGTCATCATCATTTCTATGACCAATAAAAATAACAGGAATTTGCTCTTCGTCAAATTGATCTGAATCGCTAAGAACCTCTTTTATGCCTTTAACTCGGTGCTGTCCGTCTACAGGGAAAATTTTTTCTTCACCTGTCAATTCGAGTAAGCCGATATCGTAATATTCTTCGCCATTGCCGTAATCCAGGCGCACCTCACGCCATTGGGGGTCTCCGCCGTACACTGCCAAAACCAGTGAGTTAAAAAACCGCTCTTCTTGCTGTGATATATATGTGGCGATTTGCTTATAATTATTTGTTATGCTTCGCTGCAACATCTCACGGAGGACAGTCGATTTATGGAGTTCGTCGTCAACTTTCTTTACATATTTATTTACCTGTGCGTAAGTCATTGTTGAAACATAGAAAACCCATATTCCAACTTTTGCGCGTATTGCCGGTATTTTCATATCAACACCCCTTTACATGGTATACGCTTTGACAGCAGCGTATATTGTTTTGTCCGGTATCTCGTCATTAAAAGGTGGCAGTATTTTGTTAATGAGTTCCTTCTCTACATTATCTATTACGTCATTGTCATCCAACGGAAGGTATCTTATGTATAAATATTGACCCCACTGCTCTATCATTCGTTTTATCATAGGGCGCTTCTTTTCAGCAGGATATTGTGAGCAGCGCTTTCTCAAATTCTGGTATTCTGAAATGTGAGCGCGACCAATATACATTAAAAATAGATGCGATTCAGGCAAAATGTTTGGCTTGGCTAAAAACAAATAAACCCCGCCTTTATTATTTGGGATTGTACTGAGTTGCGGATTTCTTTTCCCATTTGGAGCAAGCACTTTTACTTCGTGCCAAGATTGGGGACGAGAAACAACGCTCAATACATCTGAATCAAAACTATTCCACAAAGTAGTGTTTAGCATAAATCTTATATGAGATTCGGCAACATTGCCAATAATGTCAATTTCTTGCATTGCTCAATCCTCCTCGTATGGCCTTTGCCTTATCTATGATTTCGCCTGATTTGGCTGTCGTACTCCTGCCTGTATAACCACTATCGAATAGAAATCTACCCACAGCGGCATCATTCAATGGAACATCAGCATTCGCCACGGCGTCGGTCATAATCTCTGTATAATCCATACCACAGTTTTTTCGGATAACCGCCCCGGCGTTTCGCGAATTGACCGACGGGGTATCGAAGCGAAACTTCCGGCTGAAACGGCGGCAGTAGCTTTCGAGTAGAAACAGGTTCCAAGTCTGCCCGCAATCGGGGAACGCGCCAAACGTAGTGAAAGACTTCAGCGGGAGATAGTCACCCTTTACAACCAGCTCTATTGCTTTGTCAATCAGGTCAGCGTTAAAGTGGACATATCTGTCCGCCACATAGTTTTCTTTATCAATACGAACCAGAACGGTGTTACCCGCCTCCATCGGTATCCAACGGTGGACTTCGCCTGTCAGTTCCTTTTCGTAGTTCAAGAGGTCATCAAGCGCGCATTTATCGATAGTTCGGCAGTATTCTTTCATTATGGTAAGCGCGTCAAAGACATCGCCCTTGCGGGTAACGATTTTACCCTTCTTGTCGAATTTGTCCGACAGGCAAATTCGGTAGGCCGCATTGTGAATTGCCGTGATGGACAGTTCGCAATTCCGATCCCCAATCTCGCCAAATAGCAAGTCTGTAATTGAAACATAGCCGTAGGCGTTACACTTCCGCACGGCGGCGGCTCGGATGGCTTCTCTTTCCTCATCGGTGATTTCAATCCGGCTGATATGGGAGAAGGTCTCCGCGCTACTCCAAATGAAATCGCCGTTCTGACCAAGAGCGTACTTTATCCTTTCGAGGGGTATGTACGTCAATCGCTCAGCAAGTCGGTCGTAGGTCAGCAGTACATCGCCGTCCCAAACGCGGAGGATTTCACTCTCCAGAGCGGAAAAGACCGAGGCGTTCGCGTAGCCGAAATAGGTCTGCGTGAACGACAATTTCGGGAACATCCTGCGGAGAATGACTTTAAGCATCTCCTCAGAGACCACACTTGCCTCAAACAGCCAATTCTCATTCTTGGCGTAGAACTCGGTAAAGAAGATAATCTGCGCGCCGTTGGCGAAGTAATCCTCCGCCAGTTCTTTGATTCGTTCTTTTGTCTCGGTGGAAACCGCGTAGACTTTGCTTTCATAGGTCGTTCCGCAGGCGGTAATGTAAGCTTTC
>Ga0099364_10009327_pt1 | contig 13633 bp, 10 predicted proteins | sample TergutTh196P3_FD_73070 | JGI IMG/M metagenome (GOLD analysis project Ga0099364, IMG submission 73070) | Microcerotermes parvus P3 segment gut microbial communities from Pointe-Noire, Republic of the Congo - Th196 P3 | ecosystem: Host-associated > Arthropoda: Insects > Digestive system > Gut ...
TTTATGTGCGTTTGAGATGGCACACATTTATCATAACAGGGGATTTTTTGATTTTCAACCCTTGTTTTCATTGATTACAGGAATGCTCGTATAATTATACCGCGCCTTGCTGCATCATTGCTTCCGCGACCTTTTTGAACCCTGCGATGTTCGCGCCGGCGACAAAATTATCTTCCTGCCCCGATTATTTTGCGGCGGCAGCTATATTATTATAAATGTTAACCATGATGTTTCTGAGCTTTTGATCTACTTCTTCAAAGGTCCATGCGATTCTCATGGAATTCTGGCACATTTCCAAAGCAGATGTCGCAACACCGCCCGCATTGGCCGCTTTGCCGGGTGCGAACAGTACGCTGTTTTGCAAGAATATTCCGGTCGCTTTCAGCGTGGTCGGCATATTTGCACCTTCGCCGACCGCAAAACAACCATTGCTGACCAACAGTTTCGCATCCTCTTCGTCGAGTTCGTTCTGAGTCGCACAAGGAAGCGCAACATCACATTTAACGCTCCAAATTCCGCGCCCCTCGGTATAGACCGCATTCGGACGAAAGATTTTATATTCATGGATTCTTCCGCGCTTTACTTCTTTTATTTCCTTGACAGCGGCAAGATCAATACCCTGTTCATCATATATATATCCGCCCGAATCAGACAAAGCAACTACTTTACCGCCCAGCTGTTGGACTTTTTGCGTAGCGTAAATTGCTACGTTCCCTGATCCTGATATTACAACGTTTTTGTCTTTAAGGGACTTACCATGCTGACGGAGCATCTCATCCACTAAGTAAACCAGACCATATCCGGTAGCTTCGGTGCGGGCAAGAGAGCCGCCGTAAGTTAATCCTTTACCCGTGAGAACTCCTTCAAAATTGTTACGAAGACGTTTATATTGACCATACATAAAACCAACCTCGCGTCCTCCCACACCGATATCTCCGGCAGGCACATCTGTATCCGCACCGATATGACGTTGCAATTCCGTCATAAAGCTTTGACAGAATGCCATTATTTCGCAATCTGACTTACCTTTTGGGTCAAAGTCCGAGCCGCCTTTTCCGCCGCCGATGGGCAAACCGGTTAACGAGTTTTTAAAAATTTGCTCAAAGCTTAAAAACTTGATAATGCTTAGAGATACGCTTGGATGAAAACGCAAACCGCCCTTATACGGTCCGATAGCGCTGTTGAATTGAACCCGGTATCCTTTGTTTACTTGGATTTTCCCGGCATCATCAACCCACGGGATTCTGAAAAGAATAGCTCGCTCGGGTTCAACCAGCCGCTCCAATATCCCCGCCTTTTCGTATTCCGGATGCGCATCAACGAAAGGTGCAAGTGTGGTAAAAATTTCGGTCATCGCTTGAATAAATTCCGGTTCGTTGGGATTTTTTTTTGTTGCCTGTTCCAGGACTTTCATTGTATAAGACATTTTATTTTTCCTCCTAAAAAATAACAAAGGCTCTCGTCAATATCCCGTCAAAAAAGCAGGTTATTGACAAACGCCTTTGTTTATCCCGTAGATTGTAGCATAACCCGGTTTAAATGTCAAATCCAAATTTTCCGGTGTATATTAAAAGTTTTTTATTTACGGGAAGGTTTTTATTTTCGATCCGAAAAAATTTGAGCCGCCGTGATTTTGATCATATGCCCGTCGTCAGCCGCTGATACTCCAACACCAATACAGGTAAATTTACCGTTTGTAATATTCGGGTAATAATCAAGGTCGGATTTAAAAACATTGAGTAGCTTAGCCGCAAAATCTTTGAGTTCCCCCGGCGTGTATCCGTTCATTTTTATCACGGAAATACCCGCCGTACTTTCTGCCGCCATACTGTATCCTGTGTATGCGTTTTCCTTGAGAACACTTGACCACACTTTACCGTCAGGACGGACATCAGTGTATCCCATTCCCGCTTCCTTTGCGCGGATCCCGGCTGAGGTTGTTAATATAAAATTTTCGGATAAATCGAATTTGTTCGCAGTATCGCGCAGGTTATTGACAAGCCGTACAAGTTCGTCTTCTATTATAGCTAATTGTGCGGCCGTAAAGGGTGTTGGGTCTGCTTTCGCAGGGGGGTCAATTTCTCCTCCGACCGAATCGTCCGCTCTTATTCCGGTTGCGACGACGAATGTCCGCTTGTTTTGAGTATCTTTAATACTGCCGCTGATTTGCGCCACACACGAAGGGCACGGATTATAGCAAAAATCGACTTTACTGTCCGCACGCCGGGCATACGACACTATAACCGAACTTGCCGTTAAGGCCGCGACAGCGAAAATCGCGATTATTTTTTTTGAGTTAAATAGCATCATGTCACACCTCCAATTATATTTTTCGCATTAATATTCTTTATATTTTTACAAAAATTATTCGTTGGAAGTTTTTAACATGATTATACCAATATCCAATAAAAGTAACTTTTTGATTGGATATTGGTATTATGACATTTCTGATATTACCCGGCGCAGTTCGTCTGTTCCTTCTCCGGACACCGCGGAAAACGGGATTATTTTAATTTGATCTCCGCAGGGGAGCTCGGCGGCAAAATCGGATTTTCTTTTTTTTGCGGCGGTTTTTGAAATTTTATCCTCCTTGGTCAGCACAACAACAAAAGGCAGCGACGCGTCAATCAAGAAATTCACCATAAGCAAATCCAGCTCGGAGGGCTTATGGCGAATATCAATAAGCTGTATTATCAGAGCAAATTCACGGCTGCCGGAAAAATAAGCATCAATCAAGCTGTTCCAACGTCTTTTTTCGTTTCTTGAAACCTTGGCGTAACCGTACCCCGGAAGATCAACAAAAAATATTTCGTCTACCTTATAAAAATTTATGGTTGCGGTTTTTCCCGGGGTCGAGCTGGTTTTTGCAAGCGATTTTCTATTTAAAATTTTGTTGATAAGCGAAGATTTTCCGACGTTAGAACGTCCGCAAAACACGAATTCCAAACCCTCGGAGCGTTCGAGTTGTTTCGCTGTGCCGTAGCTTGTTAAAAATTTAGCATCGTTAAAGTTCATATTTATTACCCGATTACAAACCCGGCGGGGACTTTTTTATCAGTTTCTTTGATACGGCGGCGCAGAGCCGACGGTTCACAAAGCTTATTCTCTTCCTGTTTTATCAACGCATGGTTTAAAACATCGTCCATACCCGCAACTTTGACGAATTCTACAGTTTCTGCAACGGTTTTGTCGATCTCCATCAAATCCGCGGCGTTGTCATCGGGAACAAGCACGGTTTGGATTCCCGCGCGGTATGCCGCCATCGTTTTTTCTTTCAAACCGCCGATCGGCAGTACTCTTCCGCGCAATGTCACTTCGCCCGTCATTGCTACTTTGTGGTTTACGTTCAAACCGGACAATGCGGAAACCAGTGCTGTCGCCAGCGCGATTCCTGCCGACGGACCATCCTTAGGCGTAGCGCCGTCGGGCACATGAAAATGTATATCATTGTCCTTGTAGAAAGTAGGAGAAATTCCGTAGGACGGAGCGATATTACGCACAAAGCTAACAGCGGTTTTAGCACTCTCTTTCATTACATCGCCTAAACGTCCGGTCAGCTCCAGTTTACCCGTTCCCTGTAAAACATTAACTTCTACCGTAAGCATTTCGCCGCCCACCGATGTATAGGCAAGTCCGTTAACTACGCCGACCTGATCTGTTGCGATCATTTTATCCTTAACGTATTTTTTCGCACCCACGAATTGTTCCAAATTTTTGTTTGTGATGTTTACTTTGACTGCGTTGTTGCTTGCAATTTCCAATGCGGCTTTACGGCACAACTCCGCAATTCTGCGCTCAAGCCGGCGCACACCCGCTTCTTTGGTATAATTTTCGATTAACGTATAAACAGCACTGTCGCTTATTTTAAGCTGGCTCGCTTTTAAGCCGTGTTTTTTCAACTGCTTTTTAAAAAGATGCTTTTTGCAAATGAAAAACTTTTCCTGCGCAGTATAGCTCGAAAGCTCAATAACTTCCATCCTGTCAAGCAACGGAATCGGAATATCTGCGGTACTGTTTGCAGTCAAGACAAATAATATATTGCTTAAATCAAATGGTATTTCCATAAATCTGTCTACAAAATTCATGTTCTGTTCGCTGTCGAGTACTTCCAGCAGTGATGCATAGGGGTCGCCCTGATAGCTTTTACCCATTTTGTCGATTTCATCAAAAAGCATCAGCGGATTATTCGTGCCCGCTTTTTTCAATGCGTTTATAATGCGTCCGGGCATCGCTCCCACATAGGTCTTACGGTGTCCGCGTATTTCGGATTCATCACTAAGCCCGCCCAGCGAAATACGTTGATATTTACGCCCTATCGCTTCGGCAATCGCACGAGCGATCGAAGTTTTTCCCACCCCCGGAGGACCTACCAGACATATGATTTGACCCTTGATGGATTTCGAAAGAATATACACCGAAAGGGTTTCAAGGATGCGTTTTTTTACCTTATCCATCCCGTAGTGGTCTTTGTCCAGCATTTTTTGCGCTTTAGGTATATTTATATTATCCTTGCTCTGTTTATCCCACGGAAGTTCGAGAGCTATATTCAAATAGTTTCGGATAATATGATTTTCATGCCCGTGGGGCGGCATTCCGATAAGCCGTTCGGATTCCTGTATCAAATGCTTGCGCGATGCGTCGTCAATATTTTTGATTTTTTCGATCCGGTCAAAATATTCGGTATCTTCGGTTTCCATGTAGTTTTCGCTGTCCGCACCCTCGCCCAATTCTTCCCGGATATTTTTAAGCTGTTCGCGCAAAAACACTTCACGGTTGTGTGATTCGATTTTGCTTCTTGTCTTCTCCATGATATCTTTTTCGATTCTTATAATCTGGGATTCTTCGTACAAATAATCAATGCAAAGCATTATTTGCTCATAAATATCGTTAAGACGGGCTATATTTACTTTTTGTTCTAAGTTAAGGATAAATTTTGAAACTATGTAGTGAAGAATACTCAGCGGTGATTTTTCCTGCCGGATGGTTTCCACGATAATCGCCGCCTGCGGTTTCGGGATCGGGAGATTTGCGATAAAGGAAGAAAAAGCATCGGTAAGTGCCCGAACTATCGCCGTCATTTCGGAATCGGAGATCTTGGGCGCGCGATAAGGGATTTTGGAAAACAGTGCGCGCTTGTGGTTTTTATCCCGAGCCAAATCGAGTAACGCGGCTTTTTGTGATATAGTAACCGTGACACGGGAATCATCTCCGTTAATAAAAGCCTGTTCTATTTTAGCAATGACACCGAAATCACACAAATCGTCTTTTCCCCAGCTTTTGGAAAACGCTGTTATTCGGCTCAGATTTTTCACCTGAAATACAATAAATATCTTTTTATCCGTTTCTATAGCTTTAATGACTGCATTGACCGAGCTTTCGTCCGTAACTTCAAAACTCATGGTCATACGCGGGAAAAAGACATCTCCTTTTACACAAACCACAGGAGCTATATATTGATTGGTATCAACTTTTTTCATATGTAAAACCGTCCTCTCACAGAAAATACAGTAAGTTTTCAAAATATATAATTGGAATTAGGGCTAAACCTGTCTCCGTTGTCATTATATCAAAAACAGAATAAAGATGCAATATATAAATTCAGGTAATAAAAAATGATTAAATATTTATTGTTATTCCGGATATTTTTTCTTCTTGCTAAAATTAAGCCTGGCGGTGAACAACATATCGGAAGCGAAGATTTTTATTGCAACCGCCGCCAAAACAATCAAGAACGCGAGTTGATAAGAAAACCCGAGTGCCGGAGCAGTCAAATTCCCCATGACCGCGTTGGAAGCAGAAGCATAGGTTGACGTAAACGGAATCGCATAGAGTAATGTACGGGGAATAGGCGGAAGGCTGTTTATATCCATAAATATTGTGAAAAAGTAGGGTATCATCACCAAAAAAGTCAGCGGCATAACTACGGTTTGCGCTGATTTGGAATCAGATGCCAGACTTCCGAGTACCATCGCCGCCGTGAGTGCAATGATCACCGTCGCCAGCAGATTTAACAATATTAGCGTAACCCCCGCCGGGGTATAAGCAAGCCCCAATATATCCGCCGCTTCGAAAGCGGTCACGGCACCTGAAACCGCCGGGGCGGCATCCTTCATTAAAGTCGGAATCAAAAACGCGGCTCCGGCACTCATTACTGCGGTCATGCCCAGTGCGACGATCGCCGCCGCCGTCATTTTCGCCATCAGTATTGAAAGCCGCGGAACGGGGGTTGAAAGCAGGGTTTCCAGAGTTTTATCGCCTTTTTCGACGGCTATTGCCGCTGCTATCGTTTGCGCGCCCAGCACGACAATCATAAATACGATAATCGGAATAAATATGGATTGTGCGAAAAACAAGCCTATCATAGTGTCGGGAGCTGCGTTAACAAATTTTTCGCCGTGCCAGGTCACATGGTTTGGTGTTACAGGGCGCCGTGCAAAATCGGAATCTGATATATTGCCGGATTTTATCACGGTGTCCGAAACATAATCGTTTATCGCTTCTACCGCTGCGAAAGGGATTGATTCGGACATAATTGCCAAAACATTCAGGGATTTCAGCTCCCGTACCAGGCTGATATTCGCCGGCTCTCCCTTTTTAACCGAATCCTCAAAACCTTTCGGGATAAAGATAAACGGTTCGCCGCCCTCCGGCTTTGGTTTTTCACCTGCGTTTCTTCTCACATTCACAGTAAGGGCCAAGCCGTTTTCGCCGCTTTGCAAAAAATCTATTACAGCCTCAGACAATGAAGTTTCATCGTTGTCCGTAATATTCACTTCGGTCCGGTTCGCACTTTCTACCGAGTTTTCAATAATTCCCGATAACGCCGCGCCCACAAAAACGAAAGCCGCAAGCGATATAGCCGCCGAAAAGATGACGGTTGCGGTTATCATTTCGCGCAGTTCTTTATTCAGCAATGATAAAAATTTCACGAGTTCGCGATCCTCTCAAAAACTTCTTCCAGATTATTTGCCCCGTATTCCGACTTGAGATCATCAGGGCATCCTGCCGCACATAATACACCCTTGTTGATAATTCCGACCCTGTTTGAAATATGTTCTATTTCGAGCATATTATGTCCTGATATTAAAAATGATGTTCCGTCTTCAGACAATTTTCGTATCATACGGCGAATCTCAAGTGCATTGATAACATCCAAGCCGGAGGTAGGTTCGTCAAGAATCGCCAAGCAGGGTTTGGTCATTATTGCCCGGGCAATTAAAAGTTTTCGTATCATACCGCGGGAATATCCGCGCACTTTATCGTTCAGCCTTTCGCCTAATCCGCAAACTTTTATTGCGTGTTCCACATATTCACGTTTTCGCTTTTCATCGCGGGTAAAGAGCGAAGCCATAAAACTCAGATAACCGATCCCGGTCATAGTTTTATACGCCCCTGCTTCATCAGGCAGGTACGAAATTTTTTCTCTTACCTTAGCCGGCGTTTTTGCAACCGAAATCCCGTCCACAAGCACATCACCGCCCGTAGGCTTCAGCAAGGTCGCCGCAATACGGAGTACCGTTGTTTTTCCTGCTCCGTTTGAGCCGATGAGTGCGAAAACCTCGCCCTTTTTCAGGTTAAAGCTTACATCGTCCACAGCCTTGATATTAGTATATGTTTTCGAGAGATTTTCGACTTTTAACGCATAATTCATATTCGCAACCGTTTCTTTGAGTAAAGTGTTGAAAAAAATCTGTTGCAAATTGCCGCAGCATTTTTAACAAAAGAATTTACAACATTTCTTTAAGTTAATAATTCAAACAATGTTTCAGAATATCCCACCGGATCCTCCGCCGCCAGCCCCGACATAAGTGCCGCCTGTGTATACAATACCTCGGCGTACTTTTTCGCTCTGTCCGTGTCGTGCTCGTACAGATCTTTGAGCCGTTCAAAAAGCTTGTGATCCGGGTTTAGTTCAAGCAGGCGTTCTGCCCTGATCGCAGAATCGGGTTGAACGGTTTTCATATATTTTTCCATTTCGAAGGACGTACCGCCCGCCGCGGTCAAGCATACAGGATGGGATTTTAATTTAGGGGAAAGCTTAACTTCATTGATTCGCTCGCCGAGGGTTTCTTTTATAAAACCGAGCAAATCTTTGTTCTGCTCTTGCTTTTCCTGTGTGTCCTTCTTTTCATCCTCATTTTCCAAACCCAAATCGTCGTCATTGACCGATTTGAATTCTTTGTCTTTGTAATTTCTCATGATTTGTGCAGTAAACTCATCGACCTGTTCGGTAAAGTATAAAATCTCATAGCCTTTTTCTCTTAAAGCTTCGGTTTGCGGGAGCTTGGAAATCAAGCTGATATTTTCGCCCGTTGCGAAATAGATATATTTTTGTTCGCTTTTCATGCGCGTAACATATTCGTCCAGTGTTACGGGGCGTCCATCGTTATCCGACGAAAAAGAAGAAAAGAACATGATCAAATCCTGCAGCAGATCTTTCTTCATCCCGAACTCGGAAGCAACCCCGTATTTTAATTGTATGCCGAAAGTTTTATGGAATTCTTCATACTTCCCGCGATCGCCGGACAGCATTTTTGCAAGTTCGTTTTTGATCTTTTTTTCGATATTATTTGCGATGACCTTGAGTTCGCGGCTGTGCTGAAGCATTTCCCGCGATATATTCAACGATAAGTCAGGAGAATCCACAACACCTTTGACAAACCGGAAATGTTCGGGAATTAAATCTTCGCAGCGTTCCATTATCATTACGCCGCTTGAGTATAATTGCAAGCCTTTTTGGTAGTCGCGGGTAAAATAATCATATGAAGCTTTAGCGGGAATATACAGCAATGCTTTGTAACTGACGATACCCTCCGCATCCGTATGGGTATACAGGAGCGGCTTTTCGAAATCATAAAATTTATCACGGTAAAAATTTTGATAATCTTCCTCCTTAAGTTCGTTCCGGTTGCGCTGCCAGATCGGAACCATGCTGTTAAGCGTGGTGAGTTCGGTTTTCTTTTCGGTTTCGTTAACATCAGGGGTTTCGGCATTATCGTTGTCTTCTTTGGGCACATATATTTCTTTTTCCATACGGATGGGGTAACGGATATAGTCAGAATATTTTTTTACCAGACCTTCGATGTTGTGTTCGGTCACAAAACGGCTGTATTTTTCGTTTTCGTCATCGTCTTTTAGTTTGATTATAACGTCGGTTCCCCAGGCGCTTCGTTCGGCTTTTGTTATTGTATAGCCTTCGGAACCCGAGCTTGTCCACAGGTAGGCATCATCTTGTCCGTAAGCACGCGAAATGACCTGAATCTGCTGCGCCACCATAAACGCAGAATAAAAACCTACTCCGAATTGTCCGATTATGTCCGGGGTATTATCCGCGGGATTTTCGCCGTCTTTTGCAGGTTTTGATTCCGCAAGTGCTTCTTTGAATTGCAGCGAACCGCTCTTAGCGATTACCCCCAGATTGTTTTCCAGCTCATCCCGTGTCATGCCCACGCCGTTGTCGCTTAGGGTAAGAACACGGTTCTCCTTATCCAGGATAATATCCACCGCGAAATCCGAACGGGACATTCCCGCGTCCGAATCGGTAAGCGCAATGTAACACAGCTTATCCAGCGCATCCGAGGCGTTGGAAATAAGCTCGCGTAAAAATATCTCCTTATGCGTGTAAATTGAGTTGATCATGAGATCCAGCAGACGTTTGGATTCAGATTTGAATTGTTTTTTCGGCATTTTTTTGTTTCTCCTTCATATTCGGGCTATCCGTAATAATTCAACCGCCGCGAAAAATATTTGCGGCAAACTGTATTTTTTAGAAAAGCCGTATTATTATGGGAGTTCGGTTTTTATTTTCAGCACTCCCTTTAGGGTATTTTACAATATTTATATGAAAAAATTATAACAAAGATTTAAAATATTTCGGTATTAGCTATTTCTGCGACTTTATTTATTGTTTGATTCTTCGCTTCTTGCCGGAATAAACTCGCAGAGCTGCGCAACTTTAATATTCTCACCGTATAAAATCGGTTTTTTCGTCCTCTAAAATAATTTTCCTAACTTCCGCTGCCAAAAAAATCGAACCTGTAACCAGGACAATCCCGGTCTTAGATTTATGTGAACCGGACAAAGAAACAGCAAGCTTCAAAGCTTCGCGAACATCGGGAGTCACGTTAACATCCGAATGGCTGATCATATCCGCAAGTTTTTCAGCTTCCAGAGTGCGGGGAGAGCTTACCCTTGTGGTTATTACGGTTTTGCACAAAGGTGTTATATATTCCGCTGATTTTGTGCAGTTTTTGTCCCTGAGCATACCCAAAACCAAAACATCGGGAAAAATTCCGCGCCTTTTCAGGTTATCAGCAAGAGCTCGTGCGGATTCCGGATTGTGCGCTATATCCAGAATCATCACAGTATTTTCATTCCTGTCCGAATCGTTTTCCGGCGGTTCTTTAACGGTTGCATAAGACAAGAATTTACCTTTAAACAGTTCAAAACGTGCGGGAAACTCCGTATTTGAAAGTCCGGCAGTTATGTCGTTGACAGATACATTCAACAGTTTCATCGCCGTGTATGCGGTGATCGCGTTATAGACCATATGGTCACCGTCCAGTTTTATTTCAAACGCTTGTCCGTTGTATGAAAATCTGTTACCCTCCAAAGAAATGTCCCGGACGGAAAATCCCGGCGAGAACTTTGCGGAAGAATTAATCTTTAACGCCGCCAAGTCAGGTGTATGCAAAACCGCTCCAACCTCGGAGCATCTATTCCGGATAACAGCGTTTGCCGCTTTTTTTTGCAGCGGATAATTAACGACAGATGCGCCGTTTTTGATAACGGCCACTTTTTCGGCGGTGATTTTTTCGATAGTATCCCCTAATATATCGGTATGATCTAACGAGATCGATGTGATGATATTAACTTTACAGCTTTCGGCGGAAATTACATTTGTTGCATCGAAACGTCCGCCCAATCCGGTTTCAAGGCAAACGTAATCGCACTGTTTTTGTGCGAAATAGTAAAAAGCAACGGCAGTAATAAATTCAAATTCGGTGATTACTATCCCCTTAGTGATAAGGTTTTCGCAAACCGGCATAAGAATCGACACCGTTTCGGCGTAGTCCTTTTCGGTTATCATATTTCCGTTTATCTGAAACCGTTCCCGGAAGTCCAAAACATACGGAGATATAAAAAGTCCGGTACGAAACCCTGCCGCCGTCAAAATATTAGCGCAAAAAGCAGCGGTAGAGCCTTTACCGTTTGTACCGGCGATATGCACAAACTTCAACGATTCCTGCGGATTTTTCAGCTCTTGCAATAATTTTGAAATCCTTTCCAGACCCAAAATCCATCCGAAACGGCCTAGCGAAGATGTATAATTCCGCGCATCGTCATATGTCATTTTAATCCTGTCCCTGCATCATTTCATCTATGCCGGGCAAAAGGCTGTTGATATAAATAGCGAATAATGAATTCGCCCACGCAAACCAGGGACGGGTAAAATTTTCCGGATTTTCCGGATCAAAAGCTTCGTGCATATAATCCGTGCCCGCATCGGTTTTTAAGAGCATGGACAAAATTTCAGCTTTTTCTTTTTTATCATCGGTTGTCAGCCCCTGCATAATAAGCCCTATATGCCACACATAACCTGCGGGAGTGTGCGGACTCCCCACTCCTGCGGCAAATTTGCCGGCGGCGTAATACGGGTTATCCGAACTTAAAATAAACTTTCGGGTGTTTTGGTAGATTTCATCATTTGTGCTGCAATATCCAAGATACGGCAACGAAAGCAAGCTGGGAACGTTCGCATCATCCATCAAAACATGGTTGCCGTAGCCGTCGGTTTCATAAGCGTATATTTTCCCATACACAGGGTGCGTAACGATTCCGTAATGCCCGATTCCAAATTCTATTTCACTTTTGAGTTCCGTAATAATTTTTAATGTCGCATCATCTTGGATAATATTGTTGTAGATTTCCTGTAAATAACCCAATACTACCACTGCGAACTGATTGGAAGGGATCAGATAGTGCAATTCGCAAACATCGTCGCTGGGTCGGAAACCCGACCACAAAAGCCCGGTATAGTTTGTGGGCATACCTTTTCCGCCATTGCGCAAATTATCCATTTCGTGCCCGGGGCCCAGCCGGATAAAACGATAATCCGAATCGGTGTCGTGCCGCTGCTCTATTTTCCAAACACGCAATATTTCCTTGATTGCCGCAGCAAAATCACCATCGAACACCGAATTGTCGCCGCTTGCTTTGAAATATTTATAAGCGATCCAAACTGGGTAACAAAGGGAATCTATTTCATATTTGCGTTCCCACACCCAATCACTGCGTTTATCGGTATTATCATTGTGTCCGCGTCCGTCTGCTTCCTTGTTAAAAGCGTTAGCGTACGGGTCGATTTGTATATACTTGAATTGTCGTTTGAGCATACCTGCCACCAGCTTGCGGATATTTTCATCCTTACCGCACAATGCCAGATATTGGCTGACCTGTGCGCTGGAGTCTCGCAGCCACATTGCCGGTATATCACCCGTGAACACATATGTTGTCGAGTCCTCAAGTAATTCGGTTGTAGTTTCCAGCGTGTTCAAAAATCCCTGCGAATACATTTTACTCAGCTTCGGATATTTGTTCAGGTGTTTTTTGCAAATATCACGCAAATACCCGAGAACGCCCTCAAACTCTTTTCGATTTATTAAACCTGTTTTTTTCATAATGTCCGTCCTGCGCCGAATTGCACAAAAGGCAATGAGCGGCTTAATCCCTCTCTTGAAAATCTCATATGTCAAATTCCGTTTCCGGGAGCTGCTTAAATTTCCATTCCGATACCTATCGCCTTAAGATTATACTCTGTCATATCCTTTTTGCGCATCGGTACCGACTTATGTAAAGCCTGAGTGACGGCGTCCCGTGAGCAAATGCCGGTCTCCTTTATCATTTTACCGATAAGAATCATGTTCGCGAGTCCTTCGATGTTGTTGTCGGCTGCGAGCTTGGTGGCGGGCACACGGTACTCGTGGATATCGTCACGGGTTTTTTCCCGCTCTATCAAGGAACTGTCCGCGATTATACTGCCGCCGGGTATTACCGTTTTTTCAAATTTATCGAAAGACGGCAAATTAAAGCAAAGCAAAACATCAGGATCGACAGCGATAGGCGATCCGATCTGTTTTTCAGATATTACAACACTGCAATTCGCCGTGCCGCCGCGCATTTCAGGACCGTAGGAGGGCAGCCACGAAACTTCCTTACCCTCGATCATGCCTGCGTTAGCCAACAACTTTCCGGCGAACAATACGCCTTGTCCGCCGAACCCGGCAATTAAAATTTGTTTCATAAATATGACCATTCCTTTCAAGCACAAAATTCAATGCTTATGGAGAGTGCAATTTTTTCAGATGTTTGAGTCTTTATAAATTCCCAGCGGATAGTACGGCAGCATCTTTTCTCTCACCCAGTCCAGTGCGGCGACGGGTGACATACCCCAGTTTGTCGGGCAGGATGATATGACTTCCACCAGACTGAATCCTTTTTTATCTATTTGGGTCCGGAACGCTTTTAATATCGCCTTTTTTGCGGATTTGATGTTTTTCACACTGTCCACAGAAACCCGCTCGATATAGGCGGCACCGTCAAGTGTAGCGAGCATCTCACTGACTTTTATGGG
>Ga0099364_10009328_pt1 | contig 13632 bp, 10 predicted proteins | sample TergutTh196P3_FD_73070 | JGI IMG/M metagenome (GOLD analysis project Ga0099364, IMG submission 73070) | Microcerotermes parvus P3 segment gut microbial communities from Pointe-Noire, Republic of the Congo - Th196 P3 | ecosystem: Host-associated > Arthropoda: Insects > Digestive system > Gut ...
AGAAATGTGGAGAAGTCGAAAAAGAGGCGATCACCGTGGAATGGCGAAACGTCGACAACTCCATTTTTATCACTTCTTCTTGCTTCTTCGTGATCTTCGTGGCTTCGTGGTTCATTGTGATTGCGCTGTCGTACTAGGGAAGCGGTGGGCCTTCTCCGTCGTTCACGATAGTCAATCGAGCCAGGATGCTCTCGGCCGGAGTCGTTGTCTTCGCGGTCCTCACGGAAGCATCGCCGAACAGGAAATGGCATATACCGGGATGATAACTGCCGAAACCATACTCGTACATCGGGCGGTCTGTACCGGTAGAATGATCGGTCGGAAGTTTGGCAATCCCGTGGGAGCCTACGAACGCCATTTCGCCGGAAGCATTAAACGTAAAGGCATGGCAAAAGGAACGTCCACTGGGGGCGGTTCGCCATTGAGCGCTGGTCAGATAACTGCAGTCTCCATAATTTTGCGGAACTGCCCCCGTGCCATCTTGGTTGCCGCAAAGTCCAAGTCGCCCCATCGGAATATGCTTTTCGCCGATGAGTATCTGGTTGCTCGTGCCATCCTGCAACCAAGACAGATCGTCCCGACAAGACCATGCTTTTATCCGTGCGGCAACATCGGGACCGGTCGTTGCCGTCTCCGCCATCGGTGCTCTGGGGTCCCCGCAAATCATAACACGAAATGGACCCCGATGCGGGGTAACGTGATTCGGAAGGATGCAACGCCAGTGATTCGAGAAGTCGCCGGCGCCATCGGACGCCATTGAGCGGTCATATATAAAGGCGATGGCGTAATCAATTTGCGGACCGGGCGGCGAGTTTCCCGTCGTTTCGATCATTGCCGTCCGTTCCACTCGGAGCGGTCCGCCGCCGCGGCGTGAGGGACATCGATAAATGGGAACGGAGCCAAACATATCACGCTCGGCGTCGGTGAGGGCCCCGGCCGCGCCGCTGTTGCCCCAATAACCTCCAGCGAGGCCCAAGCCATCGACGAAGGAACGTTTTACGATCATCTCATAAAGAGCCTGCTGCTCGATAAACGGATAGATCAAGGTCCAGAATCCCGGCTGGTCGATTTCCGTTACGGCAGGCGGCAACCCCAGCATCGTATCGTGAAAATTATGAACGGCAATCCCGAGTTGTTTGAGATGGTTCGAACACTGCGATCGTCTTGCGGCTTCACGGGCCGCTTGGATTGCCGGCAAAAGCAGTGCGATCAAGACTCCGATGATCGCGATGACCACCAAAAGTTCAACGAGAGTAAAACCACGCAGACAGCGCCCCCCCCCCATATTGCCTCGTTTCACAACCAATCGCAAAGAAAATCGTTTCATAACTTGCTCCTTAATTTGAGAGTGTAATGGAAAAATTACCACGACCGACCCACAGTCTAACCTCGGCTGTCAGGAAAGTCAAGATATTTTTTGCCGCCCCCGTAATACGACAGCGCAATCACAATGAACCACGAAGCCACGAAGATCACGAAGAAGCAAGAAGATGTGATAAAAATGGAGTTGTCGACGTTTCGCTCTTCCCCGGTGATCGCCTCTTTTTCGGCTTCTCCGTATTTCTTCGTGTCCTTCGTGCCTTCGTGGTTAAAATCATTGCGCTGGAGAAGTAAGCGCCTACCGGTCGATCCGGCAGTACGCATAGAGCCGATTCGGAACGCCGATGACGACGTACCGCCCGTCTTCCGAGAACGTTGCGTAACACCAATCGCCGGACGTGTCGAGAAATCGGAGTTGCTGTAACACTGTTCCGTCCGCTCCGAGAACGTCGAAGGACTCCCAACTTTCGCCGCTCGCCGAGACGGTTCCCTGCGGTCCGCGCCGCAATGTATGCCATACCGTCGATTTCAGAATCGGTTCGCCGCCGTTTTCGCCGAGCATCCGACTCTGCCTGCCCTTGTAATCGAGAATGTTCAATTCCGTATCGAAAATCTCGTAGTTCTCGGCGTGCCTCGGATCGGTTGCGACCGTCGGTCGCAGACCGAGTTCGATTTCGTGGAGCCCTCTCCGGGACATCGCCCAAACCGTGGTCGATTCCGGAACGGAAAATCCGATGATGCGGTCGCAAAACGATGGAATGATGATTTCAGTGTACATAGAACGGGCCTTTCAGGAGAAGTACAGTCCGCGGCGACAACGGCGATTGTACAGAAACGCCTCCAGAATGTCGCTGTGGTCGTCGGCAAAACGGAACTCCCCGCCCTGTTCGAAGAACAAGAGTCCTTCCGGCAACCGGCGATCATTCGGTTCGAAGGTCAATCGGCTGTTTTCCGTCCAGCAATCTCGCTCCGATACGGAGTACGCCTTAACACCGTCGACAAACTTTTCATTGAGAACGTCCAGTGCCAAGGCGGAATCGGCGTAGGTGATCGGCGTGTCTGCTCCGGCGAATTCCCGAACGGACGCATCAAGCAGGAGGAGATGGTTGTTCTCTTCCGGCAAGTCGAACACCGCTAATTTCGGTTGATGTTCCCGAATCAGTTTCGCCGACCAAACGAGTTCCTCGACCGTTTCAACGGGAAGAACCATCAAGTCGTGCCGCCCTCCAAGTTCCTTGGCCTCGCCTTCCAAATCGTCTTTTTTTCGATCCAGGAATCGAATCGTCCTGTTCTCCGGAAGCGTGAGCAAACAGGAACCGTTGCGAAACGTCAGCGAACCGCCGCCGAGCAATTCCGATTCACGACCATTGTTGAGCGATTGGATGCTTTCCAGCGCTCCGATTTGTGCGAAACGTCGGAACTCGGCGTCGTTGTCCTCCATGATATTTGGACGAACGAAGAAACGCACCGTTTGTGTAACATTCGCCTGACGAAGCAGACCGAGAAGCGTTCGAAGTTGCGCCAGTGAACTGCCGCTGTTCGACGGTGAAGCCGTCAACACGATGTTGTGGATGTCCCGAAGCACGCCGCCGATTCGATAAAAATTGTCGACAAACGACAGGTCCGGATCGATCACCGTTCCGAAACCGTTGCGCCAGAGGAAATAATTGCCGCCGGCAGGGGATACGGTCGACGAAAACGGACGAACATCGTGTGTTCGATGACTTCGCCGGTTTCTCGGAAACAGCAACAGCGTTTTGTTCTTGTCGAGGCGGCTTTCCCGGAGCAACTTGTTGGCAATAGAGGTACTTTCCTTATCTTGAGCGGCTCGATAGTTCTCGACCTGTTTTGTGAACTGCGGTATCTTTTCGAACTCGGCCCACGCTTCCCGGAGCAAGTCGTTGTTTTTCTCCGCAGAGGAACCGGCACGCCGCAAATTCCGCCGGGCACGCTCCATCAATTCTGCAACTTCGCCAACGTCGTCCAACATCGTGGACAGGTTCCAGATCATGCCGTGCAGGAACCCGTTCGGTGCGTCCGGACGCCGCTCGCAGAGATCGAGAGCCTGTTGGTACGCCGCCATCGCCCGGTTCACGTCCGGATGCGGCTGATTCGCGGCGACGCCCCCTTCGAAAATCGCAACGTACAAACTATCGTTCCGTTCCTTTGCTTTGGCGAGACCGTCTCGAAGGAGCGGAATGACCTCCGAGTTCTTGGACCCGGAAAGCAAGGAGGCAAAGATTACCGGGAGCGAATACGGATCCGATTTTTCTTCGGCAATTTCGATATTCTCGACAATTTCGATCTTATCGGATTTTTCAGGAGTCTCGACCGTTTCCATCGGAACAACCGGCGGCGTCGGCGTAACCGTTTCGACCGGTTGAACGGGCAACGGCTCAGGGACAATGACAGGTTCCGAAGGAGGTTGCGAATATCGCGAATATGTCGGTTGAGCGACACGAGACTTCGCGTTCATCGCTTCACGCTTTTGCTGGATGGGATTGTGTCTCATCGGAGTTGGTTGTTTCGTGCGGTCAATCGTTGAAGTTTCAGTTTCGGCAGCCAAAAAGCATTTTGCAACAAGACAAGGCGCTTCCGATCAATTCTATCTCGAAAAATAGCAAAAGCAAATAATCCGGGCAGAATTTTTTGTTTGGGGGCTTTGGGGGCTGTCGGCAACCATTACTCCCAGAGGGGCGGAGAGGAGCGGTTCTGATTCCGGCGAGTTCAGATGCTAACGATTCTTATATTTTTGACTCGCCTTCTTCAAAAACTCGCGTTCTTCCTTGGTGAGACCCGCTTCGCCGACTTTTCCATAACGGTCGAGAATCTCGTCGAGCCGCTTGTCGAATTCGAGGTCGGCAACGGTCTTCGTCGGACGCTTCGGCGGTTCGCCGTCGTAGATTTTCAGTTTCGGTTTTTGTTTCGGCGGATTGAAGAAGTCCGTCATTCGTCGCCGCCGTTTCAGAAACGCAAAATAATAAAACAGCGCAAACGCCGCACCGGCAAGGTGAACCGAATACCCAATGCCGCCTTCGCCATGTCCTGCGGCACCAAGTGCATCCCTTCCGACGATGATGGCACCGATCATCCACATCGGCATCGGAAGAACGCCCCAAAAGAGAAGCGTCTTATTCGGATAGAGCAACGCATACAGTACGACGACGCCGCAAACGCCGCCGGATGCGCCAAGGCAGACGCTCGGTTCATGGAAATGGATCAATCCGTACACAAAACCACCGAAGATGATCGTCAGAATATAAAACCAGAAGAACTCCGTGCGTCCGAGTTTATCTTCGACATTTTCGCCGCGAACGAGTCCGAAGCCGTTGGGACCGATGCCGAGCATTGTCCCTTGGGCGAACATTACAAGGCCGATCATATTGAAAATGATATGCCAAACGTCGGTTGGGCTGTGGACGAAACCGTATGTCAGCATTTGCCACCACCACAGCGGATGCTGCAATGAATCGCTCCGCAGAGCCAAAAACCAAGTGAGCGCATTGTCTTCACCAAAGAACAAGCCGTTGACGAGGAACAACGCAATGTTGAGCAGAATAATCCGTGCCGAAACGGACCACGTTCCGCTGCGGCGACGGTAACCGTCATCGTCGTAAGGAACTTCCCGTATGTAATCGCGGTCTTGGAAACCCATTTTTAGTGACTAACTACTAGTGACTAACTACTAGTGACCGTCTTCCATTAGTCACTAGTCACTAGTAGTTAGTAGTTAGCGAGGTCGACGGGTCTGTAGCCGTCGAAGGTTGGCATGGTGAACAGGCCGATTGGAATCGGGGTCAGAGAATTGAAGGTCGGATTGCCGAGGTCAATCGTCAAGGTTCCCTGACTTCCTTGACATTGTACCTCAATACGCTTTGCGTACAACACGCCGGTTGCTTTATCATGTCGGTGATCGCTCGAAATTGACTGGGCAATCAGGACATTTTGCGGCGAGTACATCTCCTGCCGTAAAATACAGGTGGTTTTCGCATCAATCGTCGTCTTTTTCGTGAACTGGCCCGATGCCGTTTGCCGCCGGGTGATAACCATCAGTTGGTTTCCTTCAATCGGAAACGGGCCTTCGTGATGTTCGTCCGGCCTGAATTCGACGATTCCAAGGGCTTCAAGTATCCAGTCCGGCTCAATAGGCATCGTGTGACGTACCGGACTGGTCGCAAATTGATCGTGCCGACAATAATAGATTTCCTTCGGCTCCGCTTTCCTCGCCCAGAGCCAAAAGAGCATATCGTTGCTGCCGAAATCGAATTCCTGACCGGAAAGTGCCGAAACCGAACCGCGAATTCGCAGCCGCTTCGGACGCTCAAACGTCATACTCGTCCGCAACGGAAACGGCACTTCGGGGATCCTCAGTGTGGCGTCTTCCGTCGTCATGTTGCGGATCAACATGCTGTTGCGGTTGAGCATTGTGAGAATCTGCTCCAACGTTATGTTCTCTTGCAGATTGACGACCGGCGGTTTGGGAGTCTTCGGTCCGAAAAAGTTTTTCAATGCTGCGCAACCGGATAACGGTAAGAGCAGCAAGATCAGAAAAAAAGGACGCAGAAATTTCATAGCAAAAAATCGATTGGTAGGCAACCGACTACAAAGTCGTGGAAATGAAATTCGTCATCCCCGCGTAGGCGGGGATCTAGACAATCGACGTAGTTGTGTTTGTTTCATCGCCATAACCTTTTGCCATTAAATAAGATGTGAACATCTGTCCTCTAGGCCCCCGCCTTCGCGGGGGTGACGGTAGTGGCCTTACTGGTACAGCAGTGAATTCAAGTAATCCTGCACTTCTTTGAGCCGCGTCGCGTTTGGCATGGCGACGGGAATCTCGAAGGTTACGTTTTGTTTCAGCGAATACACGATCAGCGTTTTTTCACCGGTTTCGGCTTCTTCCTCCCGTTCGTAGCGGAATAAACGACGACGGATCAGCAACAGCGTCAAAACGTACCGTACGTCGAGTTTGTCCGGCTGGTCGGCAAGTTGTTCAAACAGTTCCAGCAATATTTCGTTCGGAGCGAGCCTGACCTTCTTGTCCTTGAGGACGGGAACGGTTGACTTCCACCAGCCGGTGGCGTTCGGTGGCGGACCGGTCCAGCTTTCGGCGGCGTAGTCCAAGCGGCGAACACCGTCCAATTCCGCAAAAAGGGCCGAAAAAAACGCCTCGCCGGGTTTCAACTCCCGCCGCGTGACCGAACAGGTTTTCGAGGGTTTGGGTATTTCCAAATTCGGAATTCCGGGTTTGGGGTTCGGAAACGGACGACTCCCGACTGCGGACAATAGGGAAAATATCACTTTTCCGCAAGACCGAAATTTCCCAATTTCGCAGTTTTCCTAATCGAGAAACTGGTATTGTGTCGAAATTACCGAATACGGTATGATTCCCGGTGATTTCGGTTTAATCGGTAGCCATGAACACCCGCCCTGTACTTTTTGCAACGATCCTTTTTGCCGTGCTTTGGTCGACGATGTCCTTAGGGCAATTGCCGACCGATCTCGGTCCCTTTACGCTCCACGGCTGTCTGACATTCGATAAAAACGACCGGGTTTACCTCGTTCGCCGATCTTCCGGCTTGATCCACCAAGTCGATCTCTCTTCGCTGACTGCCGATAGTGGGGGAGCTACAATGCTACAGAATGGCGTTCCCGACGGCCAACTTTTGTCACAAGGCCCGCCGACTGCAACAGCCGCACACCACGGACACGTTGCGAAACGATTCCGACCAAGACGAATCGTCGTCCGGTCCACAAGCGGTTTTGGGGAAACACTCAATCCGTTTGGTCTTACCTCGGCAAGCGGTTTTATTCTTCCGGACCCCGATGCGTTTGTCCTGAATACGGCCCAAACCATGGCGACGATCGGTCACGCCAACCGAACGATTCAAAGTCTCCACGAACATCTTTTAGTCGGTTTCGAACGTCCCACGCCTTCGCGGTCATCGTCAACAACCTACCGGGGAACGGCGGCACCGGTTAAATTGACGCTGCTGCCGACTACTCCGCTTCCCGTACCGACACAAGATGAACTCAACATCGTCGACCAGGTGTTGCTCGATCTCTTCCTTGACGGCATCGGCGAACGGATGAACGCTTACGTTCGTTCACTGGGCAAAACCTCGAAAGGCGATTTGGCAGCGACCGCCTATGGAATCATTAGACAAGGCCGAAAGAACGGCTCCTTGCTCCTCGGAGAGGTCGTTGCCTTCATGCTCAACGATATGGGGGTTCCTGAACGGGATGTTCAGGACACCATCAACGAAATTACGCCACAGCGATTCCACGCCGCCTGTCGTGCCGCCAGACTTCTCGATCTGAACGGAGCCATGAGCGATGCGCATTATGCCGCCTTTGTTCAAGTCGTCGACGAATTGGATTGTTCCGTTCAGGCAAGGAACACGAAAGGGATCACACAAGGTGTCAAAGGTCGATTGGAGGCCCTGTACGTTCAGTTCGATCCAAAGCCGCAGCCGAGCGGTTCAGAGCGAGAGTTCTACGCCAGAGTCCGCGAAGCAGGGCTTGACATGATAACGCGCCTCGAACAACTTACGGCACAAAACGGGGCGGTCGGACCGGAAGAGTTGCGCAACGCTGTCGAGCAGTTGTTGACCGACCTCGGCATCCAGCGGGACGGAAAGATCACGGCCTTGCAGGAACAGATGATCGTCGACGCTCTACAAAAACTTGACGAGCTGGAACCGGACGTTTGCCTGGCGGTCGTCGACGCCTTTTTGGGACTCGACGCGACACAACCGATATACTTGGCCCAAACCGAGCCGTGTGCGCCGGTATGTAGCGATCTGCGGGCGTGGAAGCACGATATTTGGTTCGAGGGATTCGGCAACTTTACCAATCAGTGGGGCACACCGAGATTCCAAGGATACAGCGGCGAAACTTGGGGTGTCAATCTGGGCGTCGAACGTAAGATCGGACGCGATATGGTGTTCGGCGTCGGATTCAGTGGGGCTTTTGGAACGATGCGAACGGCAGATCGGATGTCGCGCGGCGAAAACGATTCGTATCTCTTCACGCTGTACGGAGCGGCGACACGGGAAGACTGGACGCTGTCCGGTGCCGTCGGATTCTCTTTCATCGATTATGGTATGGAACGATTCACAGACTTCGATCGATTCCGAAGTTCGCACAACGGCAATCTGTTCACCGGTTCGTTTATGTTGTCCCGATCATTCAAACTTGACCAATCTCGGTTGACGCCGTTCATCGGATTCAATTTCATCAATCTGCGGGAAGACGAATTCTCGGAAACCATTACCGATGAAGAGTTCCTCTTCGGTCCCAAGACGACGACGGCCTTGATGCAGACGCTCGGCGTTCGACTTTCCGGTGAACAAAAGCTGCAAAACGGTTGGATTATCAGTCCATCAGTGTCGGCTGGCTGGTTGCACGATTATGGCAGCGGCTATCTGAGCACGGTGGCAAGCCATGGTGGCGGTCCCGCCTTCGTGATTGACGGTGCATCCCGCAATCCGGACCGGGCGGTCCTCGGATTCAGTTTGGGAACGCAAATCGGCAGCCGCTTAAACGTATTTGCTTCGTACAACGGCGAACTCTCGCCGAGTTACAGCACACAAACCGGTCAACTCGGTGTCAACGTTGCCTTCTGATTTCGCCGATACGCCATATCCACATAGTGAGGCGTTCCGAAAAATTGACGATCACCGTTCCTGCCGGTTTTTGATGTTCGATTCCAGCGTAACCGCTCCCAACCGTCCTGAATTGTCTGCCGATCACACCCTTTCGTTTGCCGTTCTGGTAAGGCTGATGCAGTCATAGAATATGGTCGGTAGAACAGGACGACGTTGTGAGGCGACCTTATCGAGCGCAAGAGTCAGTATCGACCGTTTGCATATCGGCTTTTCCGCTACGATTTTGGAGATGAGTTCCCGTCGCGTCGTTCTCGGCGACTGTTATCGTTGCACCGCCGCAAAGACGTTCGCCGAGATAAAAAACCGCCGACTGCCCCGGCGCAACGCCATAACGGAACTCGTCGAACTCCAATTCGACCGCCCCATTATCACGGGGGAAAACGGTCGCCGAAACCGGCTCGGTACGATAGCGAATCTTGACCTCACAACGAAATGGTCCATCGGGAGCTTCCGGTAACAGCCATCGAACGTTATCCGCAGACAAGCGCTTGCAGGCAAGCGACGAATACGGCCCGATCACGACGTTGCACGTTTCCGCTTCGAGCCGCAACACGAAAATCCGTTCACCGAAGCCGACACCCATCCCCTTCCGCTGCCCGACGGTGAAGCGTTCGAATCCGCCGTGGAGCCCCAAACACGTTCCGTCCGGCGAAACGAACTTTCCCGATGTGTCGACGTCCGGTCGCCGTTGATGCAGAAACTCCGAATGTTTGCCCCGTTCGACGAAACAGATGTCTTGGCTCTCCTTCTTGTCGAGAACGTGTAATCCGATGCGCTTGGCAATTTCGCGGACTTCCGTTTTCGTACGGTTTCCGAGCGGAAAATGCAATCGACCGAGAATCGAACGGTCGACACCGTACAAAACGTAGGACTGGTCTTTTGTCGGATCAATACCGCGAAACAACGCCGGAAAACCATCGACTTCGCTGCGTCGAACGTAATGCCCGGTCGCAAAACCGTCGGCTCCAAGCTTTCGGGCGTACTCGAAAAGAACGCCGAATTTGATCCGCCGATTGCAATAGACGCAGGGATTTGGCGTCCGACCGTTAAAGTATTCGTCCGTAAAATGTTCGACGATCTGTTCGAACGGTTCGGAAACGTCGAGAACCTCGAAGGCGATGCCGAGTTGTTCCGCAACGCGCGCGGCGTCGAACACCGCCTCTTCATCCCGTTGATAGGGATGTTTCATGAACAGACCACGAACCCGGCAACCTTGTTCTTTAAGAAGGACCGCCGCAACGCCGCTGTCGACGCCGCCGGACATCGCAAGAAGAATGGTTTGACGATTCATCGACACGCCGTTAAAACTTCTTTTCGACTTTTGAAATACAAAAACGATATTTTCCGCTGAATTCTTTGGGAATTTCGTCCATAAATACCGCTTCGTATCGGGTGTCGTCACCGAAACGTTTTTTGACCAGTTCGTCGAGAGTGTCGAGGCTCTGCGGCGTGTAGTCGGTTCCTTTGACGAGATTGAAAACGAAACGGTCGATCTCTTCCTGAATAATCTGGATTTGCGTGAACCCCGTCAACATACAGGCGAAGAACGAAGTCAGCGAAATGCCGGAGACGAAATTGCCGTCCTTGGTCATTACGTAATCGGCGACGCGGCCTTCGACCCGTCCGAACAGCGGCAACGTCCGTCCACAGGAACACGGCTTGTCGGCCCACAATGCCGTGTCGCCGACTTCGTAGCGGATCATCGGCATCGCCCGGTTCCACAGGTCGGTAACAATGACTCGCCCCGGTTGGCCCAGCAAACACGGATTGCCCTGGAAATCAATCAACTCGACGTACAGCGACTCGGAATTGACGTGCAGTCCTTCGTGTTTTTCGCATTCGCAGGCAATCAGGCTGACTTCCTCGCAACCGTATCGATTCGTTACTTTGCACTGAAAGACTTCTTCAATGACCGGGCGTTCGTGATCGTAAAGCACCATCGCCGTTGTGATGATTCCTTTGGGGCGGATACGGACTTCGGGCCGCTTGGCCTTCAGAAATCGGGCGAACAGGTAAAAGGAATGCGCGTGTCCGAAAATCAGCGACGGCGGCCAAGCGACCATCTGGTCGGTGAACTCGTTCAAGGCGTCTTCGTCCATCTTGAGCGTGTCGAGATAGAGATAATTCCGAGTCAGCAGGAGTTCACGCAGTCGGCCCCGCCAATCGGTTCGCCGTTCAGGAAACGACCACAGGGCAGCAATCCGTTCGCCGAGCCGCCAACCGGACCACTCGTCGGAACGCAGAACGGCTCCACGCCGGAACTGTTCGCACGCTTCGTCTGCGTAACCGGCAACGGATTTGCCCGTCGAACCGGAGGTCTCGAAATAGACCCGTTTGGAACCCGCCGGATAATCGGACGAAATCATATCGTCCAACCGATGATGAAGATCGGCCTTGGTGAGCAGCGGAAGTTTCGGCAAATCGTCAACGGTCCGAATATCGTCTGCCGTTAGACCGCAAGACTCGAAACGCTCCTTCCAAAATCGACAGGTCACCAAAGCGTGGCGGACGAGTTCCTGTAATCGTTCGTTTTGGCGTTGCCGAATGGTTTCCGGCGGATCGTACTGCGTTGTGAGCAGTTGCCGATAATGCTTCAAGTACGGACTCCGCTCCCAGGCGGCCCAAAGCGGTGCAACGATATTTCGGGATAGGGGGGCAAGAATATCCATGATAGGCGGTATTGTACCATAAAAATCCGGCGGGAAAAGAACGCAGAAGGACTACAAATCTGAAATAAGGTAGTACCTGACCTGATCTAAAATTGTGGATTCCCTATCCGTCATTCCCGCGTAGGCGGGAATCTAGAGGAATGGGTATAATATCCTTCCTCTAGGCCCCCGCCTACGCGGGGGTGACGGGTATTTACAATTTTAGACTTGGTGTGGTAGTAGGTTGCCGACCTGTTGGACTTAAAAACGCAGGAATCATTTCGAGGCTCTCGACATTGCGGTGGAAATCGGCTAGAATGCCCCGTTTTCCACTGGGATTGTCCCCAAACGAGCAATCAGCCTTATTTTTCAGTAACTTTCATGGCGGGCCGCTCCTTGCTCCCTTTGACGATTTCGTTCTTGCTTATGTCCGTTGTCGGCTGTAGTCCGACTACGGAAAAAAAGTGTTTGCCGATCAAGACGATCACAACGTACAAGGAGATTCCCGACGTTACCGCCGAGGAAATCGCTGCCATTGAAGCACTGAAAGCGAACAGGGACAAATTCTCCTACGGCTGTCTCATCAGCACAGAGATGTTTGCCTTGCCGGACGGGGCCTACGACGGTTTCACGGTAAGATTTTGCGAACGCCTGACGCAACTCTTCGGTATTCCCTTTGTTCCGACGATCCACGAATGGGACGAACTGGTCAGCCAACTCGATTCCCAGTTGATTGATTTCACCGGCGAACTGACACCGACGACGGAACGGATGAAGATGAAAAAATATTCGATGTCGCTTCCCATCGCAGAGCGTTTGTTGCGGCTTTTCACCCTCACGGATTCCGATAGAATCCAGACCGAAGCGGATGTGGAAGGAATGACCATCGCCTTCCTGGAAGGCACCGTTTTGCCGGATGCCATCCGAAGACTCTATCGAGTGTCCTTCAAGAGTGTGGAGGTCAGTGATTACCCGGTGGCAGCGGAAATGCTCAAAAACGGCGAAATCGACGCTTTTATCGATGAAGCCACGGCGGATCCCGCCTTTGACGAGTTTGACTTTATTCGCTCCCAAATCTTTTTCCCGATGGTTCACTCGTCGGTGTCATTGGCGACGGCTAACCCTGAACTGGAACCGATTATCTCCGTCGTCAACAAATACATTGCCTGTTTTACCGCCAGAGGAGACAACGATCTTTTCGCCCTCTACCAAGCAGGAGATTTCGTCTACGCAAGGAATAAGTTGGACAAATTACTGACCGACGAGGAAAAAGCCTATATCAGAAACTTAACGGAGCGGAATGTACCGGTCCGCGTCGCAAGTGAGTACGATAATTATCCGATCTGTTTCTACAACGAGCAGGAAAAGGAATTTCAGGGCATCACCGTCGATGTCCTAGCGGAGATACGTAAGTTGGTGAACCTCAAATTCGAGATTGTGAGTGCCAAAGACTTTGTATGGGCCAAAATCGTGGAAACAATACAATCGGGCGAAATCCCTATGGCGGCTCAACTAATGCAAACCGAGGCGAGAAAAAGTTTGTTCCGATGGTGTGCCGCCCCTTATGCCCGAACCAACTATGCCTTCATCTCGAAGTCTGACTTTCCGAACCAAGCCATTTTCCAGATTTCCCGACAAACCGTGGGCATTATGAGTGGGTCCGCTCATATGGACATTTACCATGAATTCTTCCCTGATAGCAGGAATCTGAAGGAATACGACACGTTTGATGACTGTCTGAGTGCTTTGGAAAGGGACGAGGTCGATTTGGTGATGGCATCCGAATATCTGCTGATTACTCAGACGCATTATCGGGAAAAGCCGGGCTTTAAGACCAACTTGCGGTTGAACGTGTCGATGGATACTTATTTCGGTTTCAACAAGGATGAGGCGGTTTTGTGTTCCATCATCAGTAAGGCGCAGATGTTCGTGCCGACGGTGGCGATTGAGACTTTTTGGACGAGCCGATCATTCGACTACTCGAAAAAATATGC
>Ga0099364_10009329_pt1 | contig 13632 bp, 12 predicted proteins | sample TergutTh196P3_FD_73070 | JGI IMG/M metagenome (GOLD analysis project Ga0099364, IMG submission 73070) | Microcerotermes parvus P3 segment gut microbial communities from Pointe-Noire, Republic of the Congo - Th196 P3 | ecosystem: Host-associated > Arthropoda: Insects > Digestive system > Gut ...
ACAACGTGAGAAAAAAGGGCGTGTTGTGCGACGCAGAGAGGGAATTCCGGCTACTGACACGGAACTGACCGAACGAAGGCGCATAATACGCCCTTTTTTCGGGGCGGTTTCGGCTCTGAACTGTAACATTCAAGGGTCGCAAAAAATCAGTAGAAATTGGACAGGATTTTTGATAAACTAGTCAGACAATGAGCAGGAGGTGGGGCTTATGATTACAAAGCTTGCGACGGCGAGTATTAACGTCGCCTACGACAAACAGGCAAATCTGAAAAAATTCTTATCCATTATCGACGAGGCCGCCGACAATAACGCTGATCTGTTAGTATTGCCGGAACAAAGTCTGCAGGGATATCTGCCCAGTATGACGCAGCTTGACCTTGAGCATTACAGGTATCAATACGAAAACGCGGAAACGGTTCCCGGCGGAAGCTCTGTCAAAGCTATTATTGAAAAGGCGGCGAAGCGGAATATCTACGTTGTATTCGGTATGACGGAAAAACACGAAGAAGTCGATCACATGCTTTTCAATACCGCAGTACTGACAGGGCCGGACGGCTATGTTGGAAAATACCGGAAAGTACATACGCCGCTTGACGAACTGCATATATACTACGCCGGTGAAGAATTTTTTGTCTTTGAAACAAAAATCGGCCGGATTGGCATTTTGATCTGTTACGACAAGGCTTTCCCGGAATCGGCGAGAGAGGCTGCGCTGGGCGGAGCTGAGATATTGATAACGCCGCTGGCTTGGCCTCTTTCATCACCCGAGTTCGCCGCAAACCCGGAAAATGATCCCAACCTGGATGAGCATAGATTGTATGACCGCGTCAGGGCTATGGAGAATCAGATATTTTTTATTTCTTCCAACCATTTCGGAGACAGCGGGAAAAGCAGCTATTTCGGAAACAGCAATATTGTCGGTCCCAACGGAGCAATTTTGGCGACGACAGGCTATTGTGAAGGGGTAGCATACGCCGAAGTGGATTTGAAAGCGGAAATATACAAGGGCAAAACTATTGGTATGATGGGGTCAAACCTAATGCGTGAACGCAAGCCTAATGCCTATTTTCGTTTGAAGGGTTAATCTTTCCGCAAGGCACAGTTATCATTTATGATATTATCGAAAGGAGCCGGACTGATGGGTGAAAAAATGCAGATGATATCCGAGCGCATAAGGGAGTTGCGTGAAATATTCGGTCTGACAGAAGAGGAGATGGCCGCCGAGACCGGCGTGGAGACTGCAAAGTATATTGAATATGAGTCCAGCGGGGAGAATATCCCAATCAGCGTCCTGTATCACATATCGCAAAAATTCGGCGTAGACCTGTCCGAAATCCTCACAGGCGAGTCTGCGCACCTGTCCACTCTGCAAGTGTGCCGACGCGGCGGGGGCAAGACTATTGACCGCTTTCCGGGCTATATGTTTGAAAGCCTCGCGCCCCGCTTTACTCATAAAATCATGGAACCGCTGCTGGTCACGCTGATTCCGGGCGAGCCGGAGGCCGCGCTAGTCACGCATGAGGGCCAGGAATTCAACCTTGTACTGGAGGGCGTTATTGTTATCACCTACGATGGCAAAGAATATGTATTGAACGCCGGAGACGCGGTATATTTCGACCCCACCTGCCCGCATGGGCAGAAGGCCATTGGTGAGGGAAAGGCACGGTTTTTGACAGTAATCACAGAGCACTCACACCAGAGAGAGGAGAGTTTTGGATAATTATGCTGGAAAAATATCTTCCTCGGGTGGATTTTGAGTCGTATGAGGATTTTTTGGAAAACTATAAAGTAAATGTTCCCGAGGATTTTAATTTCGGGTTCGATATTATTGACGGTTGGGCAGCCCTTGAGCGCGATAAGACGGCGCTGCTATGGTGCGACGATCACGGCGGCGAATTGCGTCTTAGCTTCGGCGGCCTTAGCGCCCTTTCCAACAAGGCGGCAAACTATTTCAGAAGCCTTGGCATCGGCAAAGGCGACGTTGTCATGTGCGTACTGCGCCAGCGTTACGAATACTGGATAGTCGCCGTCGCTCTGTGCAAGCTTGGGGCGATCATCATCCCGGCCACAATGCAGCTCACCGCGAAAGATATCATATACCGCGCAAACGCGGCAAAGATAAAAGCGGTCGTCTGCTTCAGTGACAGCGAAGGTTTTGTGGCAACTCAAGTCGAGCGGGCGCTGCCGGAATGCCCCACGATTAAAACCCAGATACTCACACCCGGCGTACGTGACGGCTGGCTGCAGCTAATCGACCCGCTTGACCGGTTCCCGGACACTTTTGAGCGTCCGTCCGGCTGTGATAGCATTAGCGTTTCCGACCCTATGCTGATATACTTCACCTCCGGCACGACCGGTATGCCCAAGATGGTTTTGCACAATTTCTCACATCCTCTGGGTCACATCGTCACAGCAAAATACTGGCAGCAGGTCCGGCCCGGCAAACCTCATATGTCCATCTCCGATTCCGGCTGGGCAAAGTTCGGCTGGGGGAAAATATACGGGCAGCTCATTTGCGGCACAACCGTCTATGCGTACGACAACGATAAATTCATCCCCAAAACCCTCATGCAGAATCTTGAAAAGTATCGTGTGGCAACTTTTTGCGCCCCGCCGACAATGTACCGGTTTATGCTTGCCGACGGTATGGATGAATATGATTTCAGCGCCATAGAACACTGCGGCAACGCCGGGGAACCGCTAAGCCCCGAAATCTTCAATAAAATCAAAGGTGTTTGGGGCCTTGACATGCACGAGGGTTTCGGACAGTCGGAGTCCACCGTGCTCATAGCGAATTTCCCCTGGTTCAAGCCGAAGCCCGGTTCAATGGGCAAGCCCGCGCCCCTGTACGATATCGACCTGGTAGACGCGGAAGGGAATACCTGCGAAGACGGCGAGGAAGGCCGCATAATAGTGCGCAATGCCAACGCCGTGGGTTTGTTCAAGGGTTATTACCTCGACGAGAAACTGACCGCCGGCGCGTTTGCCGGCGGAGTGTACGACACAGGGGATACCGCATGGCGTGACCCCGAGGGTTATTATTGGTTTGTCGGAAGGAATGACGATATGATAAAATGCTCCGGCTACCGTATCGGACCTTTTGAAGTTGAAAGCGTCCTGTCGGAACATGACGCCGTGCTGGAATGCGCCGTAACCGGCGCTCCCGATCCCAAACGCGGTCAGGTCGTCAAAGCTACGGTAGTCCTAAACAAAGGCTATGAGCCTTCAGAGGAGCTTGTCCGGGAGCTTCAGGACTTTGTCAAACGCATGACCGCGCCGTACAAATACCCGCGTGTAATCGAGTTCACAAAGGAACTGCCCAAAACCATCAGCGGCAAAATCAAGCGAGCGGAGATCAGATCAAAAAATTAACCTTCATCTCTTACAGCGACTTTGCCCACCCACAATCGCTTTTTATAGTATATCCAACTGGCGAAGCTGCTAAGCCCCCATCCGATGGGGATAGACCAAGCCAATGCCTCCGGACCCATGTCCGCAAAGCCGACAAGGGCATATGCCGAAAAAGCACGGACGGAAAGGCTGATTATCGGGAACACCATTGCTATCACCGCGTCGCCCACGCCTCGGAAAAAACCATTGAAGCCAAAAAGGAACGCAAACAGGAAGTAAAAGACTACCGTAATGTTCAAGTATGTCTGCCCGATACTCAGTATTTCGGCGGAGTTAATGTCGTCCGGGCTTATAAATAGTGAGATTAATTGGGAACTGAAAGCCATAAGCACGGCGGAAATACACACCGAGAACATAAGCATGTACAGCAGCGAGGTTCGGAACCCTTTGCGAGCACGGTCTTCAAGGCCGGCCCCCATGTTTTGCGCGACGAATGTGGACATCGCCATGCTAAGATTCATGACCGGCAAGATAGCGAACTGATCTAATCTTGTAACTGCGGTGATCCCCGCCATAGCCGCAGAGCCGAAAGAGTTTATCAGCCGTGTTATCGTCAGGGTGGCAAAGGAAACGACGGAGATTTGCAGCGCCGCGGGCGCCCCATACTTGAGTATCAGCCGGAAAATCTCACGGTCAAATATCAACTTATGTACACTCAGCAAAGGCGCGTATCGGGAAGCGTACGTAAAGCACAGCGCCGCCGCAACCATTTGTGAGATAATGGTGGCCACCGCAACCCCGGCTACCCCCATGCCCAGCGTAATTACAAAAAAGAGATCCAGCAAAATATTGAGCACAACAGCGCATATAAGAATATAAAGCGGCCCGCGCGAATTGCCAAGGGCGCGCAGGTAGGCGGCATACATATTAAAGAAAATTGGAAACACCATACCGGCCAATAAAATACGCATATAAGTCTGCGCGTCTTCTAAAATATCTTCGTGAGTATTGAGCAGACGGAGCAATTGCGGCGTGAATACTACGCCCAAAACGGTGATGACAACCGCAAGCCCCGCCATAAACAAGATGCTGACAGAGACAACGTCGCTCAGCCTGTCAGGCCGCTTTGCGCCGTAATACTGCGAGATAAGGATTGACGCGCCTGTCGTCAGGCCGATAAAGACCGAAACGGAAAACATGACTACATTCATTGAGACGCCGACCGCGGCCAAGGCGTCGCCGCTCACAAAATTGCCCACCACGATAGCGTCGATCATGCTGTACAACTGCTGGAACAGATTGCCAATCAGCATCGGCAGGGAAAACAGCAGCAGTTGTTTTGATATTTTGCCTTCAGTAAAATCCTTCAACTCATGGTACCCCTTTAAGCGGGCAACGCCCGCGATGCATAATTGCTTGTCCTATTGTACATTGTTAATTGCAAATTGCAAGAAATACATTTTGAATAGATAAACTTTGGATAACGAATTGCGAGGTTTTGCGGATGATACGATTTTTCGCCTCGCCGTCGGATATTTCAGGCGGATATATCCGGCTTAGCGAAGAGGACGCGGCACACATCCGCTCCCTTCGTCTGCGCCCAACGGAGCTGTTTACTGTGTGTGACGGTGAAGGCGCCGACCATATTTGCCGTCTGGGGGAGCACGGCGCCACTGTCGCAGAAATAATCGAAACCCGGAGGTCACGCGGGGAACCCTCCGTAAGCTGCTGCGTCTATATCGCCCTTTCCAAAGGCGACAGGCTCGAATATGCGGTGCAGAAATCAGTCGAACTTGGCGCTGCAAAAATCGTCATTTTTTCGGCGGCGCGGTGCGTGACTGTCCCGGGCAATATGGAAAAAAGAATAACGCGCCTCCGGAGGATTGCGCTGGAGACGGCAAAGCAAAGCGGCAGAGGCCGCATACCGGAGATAACGGCGGCGGAATCGTTCCGTTTGGCCGTGGAGGATGCGGCGCGCGCGCATCTCAGGCTGTTTTGCTATGAGGAAGAGGAAAAGCGCAGCCTTAAAGAGGCGCTGGAGTCCGGCGGGGAAATTTGTACCGTCTCCATCATTACAGGGCCGGAAGGCGGTTTTGAGCCTGATGAAGCCAGGCTCGCGGCGGAGTCCGGTATGCAAACGGTTACACTCGGCCCGCGCATACTGAGGTGCGAGACCGCCCCGGCAGCAGTACTCGCTGCGGTTATGCTCCATACGGGGAACATGTGATCTAGGGAGTAATTACAGTTGACAACAGTCTATAAAGACCGTTACAATAAGTGAAGAATAAAGCAATAAGCAAGAATTAGGAGGATAAAATCTATGAAAAGGTGCGTAATCGCGCTAAGTGTACTAAGTGTATTGTTGTTTTTATTGGCCGGCTGCGCCGGCGAACCGTCAGGGTCGGGTTCGCCCGCCGCCGGGGAGCCGACGCCGGCGCAACCTGCCGAAACACCCGGCGCCGCGGAAACGCCCGCGCAGACCGAACTGTCCACATGGCCGCCGGAAAGAGAGCCAAAAACACTGGCCGAGCTGACCGCTAATACGATTCAGGCTACGATCACTATGGAGGATGGCGGCACGATTACTTTGGAACTATTTCCGGATCTTGCTCCGCAATCGGTGCGTAACTTTGTGGAGCTGGCGCGGCAGGGTTTTTATGACGGACTGAAGTTCCACCGCATAATCAGCGGTTTCATGATCCAGGGCGGCGATCCGCAGGGCGACGGCGGCGGCGGGCCGGGCTACTCCATCAGAGGGGAGTATGAGGAGAATGGCTTTGTAAATGAACTGCGCCATTCGCGCAGCATTTTGTCTATGGCACGGCGAGGCAACCCTCAGTTCGACTCGGCTGGTTCGCAGTTTTTCATCGTGCACGGGGACTCGCATTTTCTTGACGGTTCGTATGCCGGGTTTGGACGTGTGATAAACGGCATGGACGTGGTTGACAGAATAGCCGAGACGCCCGTAATTGACGGTAACGGCTCCGTTGATGAGGCAAACAAGCCAATAATCAGGACAATAACGATAGACAGCGACATTGACCTTCCTCCGCCGGACAAAATCTACGGCTAGGAGTTATGAAATATCATTGGAACATATTTGAAACCCGGAGTATGATGCTGTATATCCTCTGATTATCGGCGACACGGATTATATAGTTGCGGGTTTCGGGATACGGAATAAAATCCAGAGTTTCTCCATCGCTGCTGTATTCGGGGTTGCCCAGCCACCTTTCGACATTTCCGCTGCCCGCGTTATAGGCGCTGAGCGCGACCTCAATATTGCCGTACCGCCTTTCGAGCATACTAAGATAATAGCATCCCAGCCGGATGTTGATTGCCGGATCGAATATCTGCCCATAGTCAAAGTCGTCCAAGCCCACCTGCGGCGCAAGCCAGTATGCCGTAGTCTCCATTATTTGCATCAGCCCGCTTGCCCCGCTGCTTGAAACGGCGTTTTCATTAAATCTGCTCTCAGCGTGAATCAATGCATATACAAGCTCCGGGGCAAGCCCGTACTCCTCGGCATATCTGTTAACTATGTCGGTATGGCGCAGCGGATAATAGCGGTCAACCATCAATGCCCCGCAAATTGCCGCCAGAAATAAGGCAACAATTACAAACAGAAGAACTTTTATAAAAAACCTTGGCTTATTATCTCTCATGCTCTAAACAGATATTCCTTTCTAATCTTAAGCAGCGGCGTCATTTGTTGCACGGACAAATTCATTTAGCTTATCCATTGCCCTGCCGCTGTCTATTAGCTCCTGAGCGATCCGTACGCATTCGCGCATGGTTACGGTACTGAGGCCCATGTAAAGGCAGCACGCCGAGTTGAGAACTACCGTGTCGCGCATTGGGCCTTTTTCCCCGGACAGTATTCTTCTTGCTATTTCGGCGTTTTCCTTTGGCCCGCCGCCTTTCAGGCTGGAAATATCGCAGCGGATAAGCCCAAACTGTTCAGGCGTGACAAAATAACTGTTTATCCTGCCGCCGGATACCTCGCAGATCGTCGAGGCGCCGGTAAGCGTTATCTCGTCAAGCCCGTCGTGCCCGTGGACGACCATCGCGCGCTTTACGCCCAGATTACTCAGAACGCCCGCCATCGGCTCCACAAGGTTTTCGTCATATACTCCCAGCAATTGCATATTTGCGCCCGCAGGATTTGCCAGGGGTCCGAGGATATTGAAAATAGTGCGTACTCCAAGCTCGCGGCGGACATGCGCCACATGCTTCATCGAAGTATGGTATAGCTGCGCAAGCATGAAGCACATGCCCGTTTTTTCTAAAACGCGCTCGCTTTGCTCTGCGCTCAGGAGCAAATTAACGCCCAGCTCTTCCAAAACATCGGCGCTTCCGCATTTACTTGAAACGCGCCGGTTCCCATGCTTCGCCACCGGCACACCGCCCGCCGCGACGACAAATGCGGAAACGGTGGAGATATTGAATGTATAAAGCTCGTCGCCGCCTGTGCCGACGATGTCAAGCACGTCGGTTTTTGGCCGCAGCCTCAGGCATTTTTCGCGCATTACCTCGGCGCAGGCGGTGATTTCATCTATGCTTTCACCCTTCATCCGTATTGCCGATAGAAACGCGCCCATCTGCGCGTCAGTCGCCTCGCCGGCTATCATCTGCAGCATAACGGCTTTTGCCGCAGCCGGCGTGAGGTCCTGCCCGGCAAGTATATCATAAATGGCTTGCTGAATCATGTCAAACTGCCTCCGATTCCTAAAAAATTCTCAATTATTATCCCGCCTTTCGGGGTCAGGATCGACTCCGGGTGGAATTGCAGCCCGTATAAATCAAAATCGCGGTGCTTTACGCCCATTACCTCCCCGTCATCCGTTTCGGCTATAACCAGCAATTCCTCGGGCAAGGCCGCGCGGTCAGCGGCAAGCGAGTGATATCGACCGGCATGAAGCATCGGCGGAATCCCCCGGAAAATCGGATTGCCGTTGGCGATATGCACCGTACTCGCTTTTCCGTGCGTCAGGGCCTTAGCATATGTGACCACGCCGCCGTACGCCTCACAGATTGCCTGATGGCCGAGGCAGACGCCGAGAATGGGTATTTTGCCCGCGAAACTGAGGATTATTTCCTCACACATCCCCGCGTCGCACGGTCTGCCCGGCCCGGGTGAAATAATAATATGCGTTGGGCGCAAGTCTTCGACGTCATCAAGCCCGATACAGTCGTTATACACGACCATAATATCCTGCATAATAGCGCCCGCTGCATGATACAGGTTATAAGTGAAGCTGTCGTAATTATCTATGATTAGTAACATGTCTATAATACCTCCCCGCTTGCTTTCAGCGCGGTTATCACTGCCCCCGCCTTGTTGAGCGTTTCGTGGTACTCGTTTTCCGGGACGCTCTCGGCGACTATGCCGGCCCCGGCCTGTACGTACACGTTCCCGCCCGTCAGCAGCGCCATACGAATGCCGATGCACATATCCATATTGCCGGCGAAGTCGATATACCCTATCGCGCCGCCGTACACGCCGCGCTTAATGCCTTCTAGGGCGTCGATAATCTCGCACGCGCGCTTTTTTGGTGCGCCCGAAAGCGTCCCGGCAGGGAGCGCGGCGGCGATAACATCCAGCGCGTCCAGCCCTTCGCGCAGCTGACCTATGACATTTGACGATATGTGGCTGACATGGGAAAACCGTTTGATCTGGCGATAATCGCGCACCCTCACGCTGCCGAACCGGCTGACCTTTCCGATATCGTTGCGCGCAAGATCGACAAGCATATCGTGTTCCGCCAGCTCTTTTTCGTCACTCATCATCGCCTCGCACAGCGCCGCGTCCTCATCCTCTGTAGCGCCTCGGGGGCACGTCCCCGCCAGAGGGAAGGAAGCCAGCTCGCCGTCCCGCAGGGAGACGAGCGTCTCGGGTGATGAGCAGGCGATTTCCGTGTCGCCCAGCCGCATATAGACCATGTACGGCGATGGATTGAGGGTACGCAGGACGCGGTACGTATTCATAAGATTACCGGCAAAGGGGGCTTTCAGGCGGTTAGAGATAACTGCCTGAAAAATGTCCCCCTCGATGATATGCGACTTTACCTTTTCGACCATTTTCGAAAAAGCTTCCTTGGAGAACGCAGGCTCAAACTCGCCAAGGCGGGACGGCTCATCGTCGCGCGGGGCAGTGGCCGCAAGAATCATGCTCTCTACGTCCTTCAGCTCGGTAACGCCCTTAATATAAGTGTTTTCAAGGTTTTTTGCCGGAATGTTGACTATGATGAATAATTTCTGTTTGAAGTGATCGAAAGCCAGCACTTTGTCCATCAGCATCAGGTGAAAATCCCGAAAGCCCTCTGTATCGGCGGCCTCAAGCTTCAGCCCCGGAATGAACCGCTGCACAAAATCATAGGAGATATATCCCACCAAACCGCCGGTGAAGGGCGGCAGCTCAGGAATGCGCGGGCTTTTATAAAGAGCCATCATGTCCCTGATGATCGTTATGGGATCGCCTTGCGTTGATCTTTCGTCAGCCCCATTTTGAATAGTTACGGAATCCCCCGTACCAAAAACTGACGTCACGGGCTTGTATCCCAAAAAAGTATAGCGCCCCCATCCGTCCCCGCTGCTGACGCTCTCCAGGATATACCAGCAGTCGCTTTGTCTGCGGATGTTCCGAAGTACTTCAATCGGCGTCTTGCTGTCAGAGAATATCTCCAGTGCAAGCGGGATTATGGTGTGGCCTTGAGCCAGTTTTTTTGCCTCTTCAAAAGTTGGTTTAATCATATTGATTCCTCCATATACGCGGCTTTCAGCCGCAAATGTTGAATTATGAGCTATAGAAGCTGTTAGACTTGTCCGGAAAATGAAACACCCATCCTTAACTATCTCATCAAGGACGGGTGAAAATTCACTCGCGGCGCCACCTTGTTTCGCGGGGCATAACCCCACGCACTCTGCGGGGTACCTTCATACCCCTCGCAACTGACGTATGCGGTCACGTCGCAGAATAATGAGAGCATAGCTCCGTTCACTGCGCCCTCGGCGGCCCATTTGACAAGCTGCGTTGTACAAGGCTCTCAGCCAACCCCTGCTCTCTGTGACTGCACACCTGCCGTTATCCCCGCGTCAACGGTTTGATTGATATTGAATTTAGGCCATTATACGATGCATATACGATGTTGTCAACAGAAAAATTTATCTGACCTTTCATTGTTTTCCAATGGTGTTACCGGTCAGACCCCGCTGCTAACAGGGCAATCGCATAAAAATGTATTTGTCGTCAAAATGCACCAACCTTTGTAGGGACGGTCGCCCTCGACCGTCCGAAAACAGGCGAATTTCGTGCATAGCGGACGACCGAGGGCGGTCGTCCCTACGGGAATCATCAAAAACATTGTGCAAATTTCTATCTTGCGATTGCCCTGCGCTGCTAAAAGAAATGCTTTACAATTCAAGCAATGTGTGTTAACATACGTTGGTCTTATTCCATGAGCTTAGTTTCGGGATAACGCCGGGTTCAACCCCGGTATCTTTTCCGCCCGATACCCGGCCGTTGGGAGATCAATAATTGATAATTTAAAGAAAAGAAAGGATCTGCAAGCATGATCACTAAAGAGCAAAAAAACACTGTTATCGAAGACAACCGCACCCACGAAACGGACACCGGATCGCCGGAAGTACAGATAGCCATACTGACCGAGAGAATAAAGCAGCTCACAGAGCATTTGAAAGTTCATAAGAAAGACAAGCACAGCGAGCTGGGCCTTCTCAAGATGGTCGGCCGCCGCCGCAGCTTGCTTGATTATCTGATGAAGAAGGACATCGAGCGCTACAGGGCGTGCATAGCCAAACTTGGGATAAGGAAGTAATTATGATTATAAAAAAAAGAGAATTCACAAATGAAAAAAAGTATACCTTGGATTTTGCGGGGCGCCCCCTCACATTGGAGACGGGGAAGCTTGCCGAGCTGGCAAACGCGTCCGTTCTGGTTCGTTATGGCGCGACCTCCGTCTTAGTCGCTGTGACGGCCTCCGCCCGCCCGCGCGAAGGTATTGACTTTTTCCCGCTGTCTGTTGACTTTGAAGAAAAGCTGTATGCAGTCGGCAGGATTCCCGGTGGTTTCCTGCGCCGCGAGGCCAGGCCATCCGAGCGCGCCGTACTTGCCGGACGCATGATTGACAGGCCGATGCGTCCGCTTTTCCCGGATGATTTGCGAAACGATGTAGTGATAACCTGTACGATACTGGCTGTCGATCACGATTGCTCGCCGGAAATAGCCGCAATGGTCGGCGCCTCCGCCGCCATGTCTATTTCTGACATCCCGTTTAACGGGCCGATCGGCGGCGTGGCGCTGGGGTATAAGGACGGCAAATATCTGGTCAACCCGACCTCGGCCGAGCGTGAGACTTCCGAGATGTTTTGCACTATCGCCTCAACGGCGGATAAAGTCGTCATGATCGAAGCCGAGGGGAATGAAATCCCGGAAGACATTATGCTCGAAGGGATAAAGCATGCCCATGCGTCAATCCAGCCCGTCATTGCCCTGATAGGCCAAATGGTCGCGGAAGTCGGCAAACCCAAATTTGAATATGCCCAAGCATCGTTCAACGAAGAGCTTTTCAAAAAACTTACGGATAAGTATTTAAGCGACGTCAAGCATTCGATGGACACCGACGATAAAAATATCCGCGAAGAGCGGTATAGCGCGGTCGTCGAGCGGATGATACAGGAGTTTGAAGGCGAGTACCCCGAAATCACAGCCCAGCTCGAAGAGATAACATACCGGATACAAAAGCTGGTCGTCAAAGAATGGCTGCTCACGGGCAAGCGTGTAGACGGCAGGGCGATGGATGAGATACGCGCAAGCGCCGCGGAGGTAGGCATTTTGCCCATAGTGCACGGCAGCGGTCTTTATACCCGCGGGCAGACTCAGGTACTTTCGATCGCGACGCTCGGAACGATCTCAAACTCCCAGAAGCTCGACACAATATATGAGGAAGAATCAAAACGCTACATGCACCACTATAACTTCCCCTCATTCTCCGTCGGTGAGGCACGCGGCTCGCGGAGTACATCGCGGCGGGAATATGGGCATGGCGCCCTTGCGGAAAAGGCGCTGGAGCCTGTTCTGCCAAGCCCGGAAGACTTCCCATATTCAATCCGCGTCGTATCTGAGGTACTCTCATCGAACGGATCGACGTCGCAAGGCTCCATCTGCGGATCGACCCTTGCCCTGATGGACGCCGGCGTGCCAATAAAAGCGCCGGTCGCCGGCATATCATGCGGCCTTATTTCCGATGGCGACGACTGGACGACGTTTATAGACATCCAGGGCGTAGAAGATTTCCACGGCGAAATGGACTTTAAGGTCGGCGGGACGAAGAAGGGGATCACTGCGATCCAGATGGATCTTAAAAACGACGGGCTCACAATGCCAATCATTGAATCCGCTTTTGCGCAGACGCGGGAGGCGCGCATAAAGATACTTGACGAAATTATGCTCCCCTGCATCGCCGAGCCGAGAAAAGAGCTTGCTCCTACAGCGCCTAAGATGATCATGATGAAGATACACCCCGACAAAATCAGGGAAGTCATCGGGAGCGGCGGCAAGGTCATCCAGAAAATCTGTGCCGACACGGGCGCGAAGGTCGATATCGAGGACGACGGCAGCATCTACATCGCCTCTACGGATATCGAAGCATGCCGCGCGGCGAAGAAGATCATAGACGATATCGTCTTTGTGCCGGAGATCGGCGGACTCTATTACGGCAAGGTCGTCCGCGTCATTCCCATAGGCGCCTTTGTGGAGCTTGTCCCCGGCAAGGACGGTATGGTTCACATCTCAAAGCTCGAAAACCGCCGCGTTGAAAAGGTCGAGGACGTCCTCAACGAAGGCGACATGACTTGGGTAAAAGTGACGGAGATCGACGACAGGGGCCGGATTAACCTCTCCAGGAAAGACGCGATAAAGGAACGTCAGCAGAAGGGGCTGAAAGACTAGCGCCACCACCGTCATTGCGGGCTTGACCCGCAATCCCCCACGTTACGCGTTGTTTATGGGATTCCGTGTCAAGCACGGAATGACGCAGGGGGGGTGATTGCCGCTTAACTATACTGGTATAAGTAGCATTGGTTCTGAGTAATTACGAAAATTACTGCATTGCGGCTCGCGAAAGCGGGCTGCAATTTTTGTAACTGCTCAGTACCCCACTGCTGAAACCTTCCAAGCCTCGTCATTGCGGCCTCCGAGCCGCAATCCCCTCGAAATCCGCAGGGGATTGCGTCCTGAACTCGATTCAGGACCGCAATGAC
>Ga0099364_10009330_pt1 | contig 13629 bp, 10 predicted proteins | sample TergutTh196P3_FD_73070 | JGI IMG/M metagenome (GOLD analysis project Ga0099364, IMG submission 73070) | Microcerotermes parvus P3 segment gut microbial communities from Pointe-Noire, Republic of the Congo - Th196 P3 | ecosystem: Host-associated > Arthropoda: Insects > Digestive system > Gut ...
AGTGGCGATCAGCGAGTAAACGGCGCTAACACTTCTGCCACTATTCGCTGTCGAAAGTCTCTCTCACACGGTAGCTCTCCGTGTGTGCTCGCCAGCTTCCAAGTTTCAATTTTCAATGGGAAGTCTAACATGCGGTACGTCAAAAAGCGTCAGTAATTTCGCTGACGGGTGTGAAGGGCGGCGGGGATTGTTCACAGAGCCCGGAGCAGAAGCTCCGGTGCTGCCGCACCGGGCTCTGTTGTTTTTTGCTAATTTTTCCCGCCAACCCTGTAAAAATTACTGTGCCGGCGGTAAAATGTTCATACAAAACAAACAGAGACGCAGTCTAAAGATTACGGCATTGTTAACGTTTTGGAAAAAATTACAACTCACACGTACTTTTTATCCGCCAGCCCAGTAATGAAACGATTCCTTAATTTTATCGAAAAAGTCGGAAATGCACTGCCGCATCCGGCAATACTCTTCGTCATCCTTGCCCTCGCAACGTTAGTCTTGTCCGCCGTCGGGGCATTTTTAGGATGGAGCGGTACGCATCCCGCCACCAGCGAACCGGTCGATGTCGTCAATCTGTTCTCACGCGACGGAATTCACCGCATCATTCTCGGAATGGTAACGAACTACACGAGTTTTGCACCCCTCGGAATTGTCATCGTCGCCATGCTGGGAATCGGAGTCGCCGAAAGCAGCGGATTGATAAGAGCATCAATCAACTTTATGCTGGCGAAAACGCCCCCAGCGTTCATCACGTCGATGGTCGTTTTTGCAGGAGTCCTTTCCAGTATGGCTGCCGATGTAGGATACGTCCTCGTTATTCCCTTGGCAGGCGTGATTTTTCACTCACTCGGTCGGCATCCCATCGCCGGTTTAGCCGCCGCCTTTGCTGGTGTCAGCGGAGGATTCGCCGCCAACATCTTTATCGCTCCCATCGACCCTATGTTAGCAGGCTTTTCAGAAGCCGCCGCAAAGATTATCGACGAAAACTATATCGTTCTCCCGACGGCATACTACTACTTTATGGCAGTCTCGACGTTTGTGATCACCATCGTCTGCACAATAGTTACCGTAAAATGGATCGAACCCCGATTGGGAAAATACACCGGTGATGTCCCTCGCGAAGAAATAGAACAACCGACGGCGTTAGAAAAAAGAGGTTTGTGCCTCGCCGGACTTGTCGCACTGGCTTGGATCATTCTTCTGGCAATAGGATTGGTACCCGAAAACGGCTTTTTGCGTGCGAGTGACGGCTCCATTCTAAGTTCGCCTGTTTTAAGGGGAATTGTAACTCTGCTCTTCTTATCGGCGGCTTCGGTCGGAATCGTCTATGGTTTCACGGTAGGCAAGTTCACAAAGGCAGAAGATATTATTAACTCTATGAGCGACCACATTAAAGCCTTGGCATCTTATCTTGTGTTAGTCTTTTTTGCGGCGCAATTTGTTGCATGGTTTAACTGGAGTCATCTCGGATTGCTCCTTGCCATCAATGGTGCTTCGATGTTGGAAAACACGCATATCGGTCTGATTCCTTTGATTATCATTTTCGTCACCATTTCGGCGTTCATTAACCTTTTCATAGGCAGTGCTTCCGCGAAGTGGGCTATTCTTGCGCCTGTATTTGTTCCTATTTTTATGCTTTCTGGCTATTCTCCTGAACTGGCGCAGGCAGCGTACAGTGTGGGCGATGGTGTTACGAATATCATTACGCCCTTGATGCCTTATTTTGCGTTGATTATCGTCTATTATCAGAAATACGATAAAGAGTCGGGCATCGGCACGATTGTTGCGACGATGCTGCCCTTTACGATTATGCTGTACATCAGTTGGACGCTGTTGCTCATCGTCTGGGTCTTGCTCGATTTACCGCTAGGTCCGGGTGCCCCTTTGTATTACAATGTATAGTGCACTACGCAATAGAGGGCTTCCGCCGGAAAGTGATATACCATTCAAACATTCTTTCCGTCATTGCGCTGCGCTCCATTCCGGCTTTTGTTCAATGTCGGACAAAAGCCGGAATGTGTTGTTATTAAAGGGGGAAGTGGAATGACGGAAAACGGGTATGTACTGGAAACGGGTAGAAAACGGACGTTTTTTCTTTGCGCCCTTTGCGGTTAAGGCTTTCGCCAGAAAGTATTGTCCCCCCTCCCTCTGGGAGGGGGTTAGGGGGAGGGCGAGGCGGATGGACCAAATGCCGGGAGCCCTCTCCCAAAGGGAGAGGGGATAGAAAAAGGTACAACATTTATGGGCGAAAGCCTAAATCCTTTTTTAACAGCAAAGTACGCAAAGTCCATTTTCATGCCGTTTGCAGTATAAAACTGCGAGCGAAAGCCTTACGGCTCCGTTAGTGTCCATTTGCCCAGAATGTTGGGCTGATCTTTTCGAGTCTCTTTCGGCACTGTTCCCAATATTCCGGCGAAAGTTCAAAACCCATAAATTGCCGATTCAATCTTTTCGCCACCGCAACCGTCGTACCGCTGCCGAGGAAAGGATCGAAGACCTTCTCGTTTTCATTCGAGGAAACCAAGATGATCCGTTCGAGAATCGCCTCCGGCATCTGACAGCCGTGCCAGCCCTGCCGCTCCTTGTAGGTGCCGCAAACGCGGGAGATGTGCCATGTATCCTTGTCGAATCCGAATTCCTGTTCAAGTTCCTGCGGACGCAAAATCCAAGTATCGTCAGGCAACCGTCCCTTCGGATTGGCACGTTTGTCCTTGTAAATCAGTTGCCTTGCACTCGGCACTCGGACGGCTTCCTCGTTGAACGTAAACTTATTAGGGTCTTTGACAAAATGAAACAGATGAACGTGAGACCGGGTAAACTTTTTAGTGCAGTTCACGCCGAAGGTGTAGTACCAAACGACCCAACTTCGACAGGTCAGTCCGAGTTCACGCGTGGCACAGACTTTCAATTCGGCTGCGAATTCATCACCGATGGCAAGCCAAAAGGTGCCGTCCGGTTTGAGAATACGGCAAACTTCGCTCATCCACGTTTTCGACCATTGGAGATATTCGTTATCTTCCAGTTTGTCATGATAGATATCGTAAGAATAGCCGATGTTGAAGGGCGGATCGGTAAAGACGAGATCGACCGAACCGTCCGGCATCTGTTGCATGCCGAGGAGGCAGTCTAGGTTGTACACATCATTCCAATCCATGTTGTGTCATTCTACGCTGTTTTTTCGTTTCGGCAAGATTGGCCGCTCATCACGCAGTATACCGGGTGTGTCAACATTTAACGGGTGTTTTTCCTCTTCTTTGTGTCCCTTGTGCACTTTGTGGTTCATTCTTTTTAACCGCAAAGTGCGCAAAGGTTGCGCAAAGGGCACAAAGATTTTTTTTGTATTATTAGGTGTTAGGTTTCCCTAATACGCTGGTCGGGTACCTATCGTGATTTCAATGGTCAGATATTCCCCTCTGCGGAAGATTTCGGCGGCGACTTTGGTGTCCGGTTTGGTAAGTACCGTCAAGTGGGAGAGATGCAGGGGGTCATTTATTTCCGTCTCCCCCCATCGCAGGATAATATCGCCGTTTTGGAGTCCCGCTTCTCTGGCAGGAGAGTTGCCGCGGACAAGTCTCCTGATGACCGCTCCTCTGGGGCTTCTCTGGTTCATTTGACGTGATTCAAAGTCAGATACCGTATCCAGTTCGACACCGAGCCAGCCATGTTTCACTTCGCCGTAGGAAATAATCTCTTCGTAGATTCGCTCTGCCGTGAAACTGGGGATGGCGAAGCCGATACCGCTGTTCCCGAGGCCGTCGGAAATAATTTTCGTGCAGATGCCGATCAGTTGTCCATCCATATTTACCAGCGGACCGCCGCTGTTGCCGGCATTGATGGCCGCATCCGTTTGCAAAAAGTCCTGTGGAATCGGCCTTAAATCGCGTCTCATTCCCCGTGCAACCAATGAGGTGAGATACCGTTCTGTTGCACTGATGATTCCCGAAGTCACGGTTTGCGGCAAACCGTAGGGACTGCCGATGGCCACCACTTGCTCACCGACGGCCGCCCGTCGGCTGTCTCCCCAGGCAATATCGGTGAGTTCATCGGCATCAATGCGTAAGACGGCAAGGTCTGCGGATGTATCATATCCGACGATTTCGGCATTGAAGCCTCGTCCATCACTCAACCGTACCCAGATATAATGGGCATCATCAATGACGTGAAAGTTTGTCAAGATGTAACCTTTCTGAGCGTCCACGATCACTCCGCTTCCGCCGCCGGTGGTAAGCATCCCGCGTCCGCTGCGCGGGGCGGCAGGACTTCCCAGCGATCCGCTGGTACTGACATGAATACCGACGACACTGGGAGCGACGGCTTTTGTTACCTGTACGATCCGCTGTTCTGAAGAGGGATGGTCGGCGAGGAATTGCCGTGCGACTTCGAGTTTTGCCCTTTCCACGCCGATGTTCCAAGAGTAGGCGAGTCGGGTGGCGATCTGCGGTGTGAACGAGCCCATAACTGCAACGATCATGACAAAACCGAAAACGAATGCCAGCCGAGCTGAAAAAGGTATATGACTCTGCGGAGGAGGCGCAGCGGCGGGAGCGGAGGATTGGAAGGAAGACTCACTCATAACGTCTTACATTATAGCAAAGGGGAACATCCAAGTTTACTGGGGGTTCTGTCTCTACTGCGACACGGTGGCACAGAATCCCATGTTGACAGAGCCCGTGGCGTAAGCCAGGGATTTACCGTAACGTGTCCCTGACTCTGTGAACTACGCTCCGGGCTCTGTGGAGGTTTTCTTGTTAGCGGTCGCTGGTACCTTTACCCGAACAGCGACCTGACCGAGAATGCCGCATAGTTCCGCGTGTACATAATTGAGTTCATCGCATTCTGTGCCAGTAATTCGGAGCGTGCCATTCGGCTTGATTCGACGGCAATGTCCGCATTGGAAATGCGTCCCTCCGCTGATACTGTACTGGTCAGTCGGGAATCCAAGAGCCGCTGATTCATGGCAACAATGCTCTGATTGCCGCCAAGAGTGCCCAAATGCCCTGCAATCGAGGTTTGTAATGTTTCTGCCGCTGCCAAGATCGCGGCACGCGTAGTATCAGTAGGTGCGCTAGCATGAGCATGAACGGCATTGATTAAAGCATTCGCCTCACCACCCCCGGCAGTTGATAGGTTTGGAATTGCCACGGTCAATGTGTAAGGATTCGGTGTCGGGGTAGCGCCATCATTTCCGCCGAGTCGATATGTTTTCGTCGTTCCTGCAAGGAGGCTTTCATTGTTGTATCTGTTTGTGTTGACGGTGGAATTGTATAAGTTCATGACATTCGTGGCGAAAGCACCCACGTCTGCGTTCGACATCGTGCTGTTCAATGCACCGATGAGGCTGGTTTCCGACGGGTTGGTCGTATCAGCCCCCACGAGGAGATTGAGCAGTTGCATCATCCCATCCGAAGCGATGTTTGTCAGGTTTTCTGCCTGCATCATTCCTGCCTGTAAACCATGGATCCCCTTGATGTCTGCCCGGAGTCCTTCCCTGAGGATGAGCCCTCCCGGATCATCCCTGCCGGAGTTAATTCGCTGACCGGTCGTGATTCGCTGTTGAATCTCACTGATGTCTGTACTGACCCTGTTGAAGGTCGAAATCGCCCGCATTTCCGGGATGTTTGTGCTGAACCAAATCGTCATGGTATTTCCGGGGGGTTAGAGTTACGCCAGTTGCGCCGGTTATTCTGGGTATTATAGGAAAGATAGAGAAAATGTCAAGCGATGCAACCCGAAAAAACGAAAAAATCGTTACAGCACTCCCCGCAAATTCGGAATAATCGTTAAAGTTATACTGAATCAACGTCGATTATACTGAAAACGATATGAAATTGGACTTTGCGTACTTTGCGGTTACTCTTTTTTAACCGCAAAGTACGCAAGGGACGCAAGGAAAAAACGTCCCTTTTCTACCCGTTTCCAGTATAGCCCATTGAGGCGGTACTCCGGTTCCGAGCCGGTTAAACCGGAGTACCGCCTCAATAAATGCACTGATTATGTCCCGCCTGTTCCCCTTTATCACGGTTTTTGCCCTGTTTGCCGTTCTGGCGGCAAGCGAACTTTCGGCTGCGCCGCCGGATTTTCGGGGATTGCGCTCCGCTCCATCCTCGGCTCTTTGGGAATCATCTCCGGTACTCTTTTCGGCCTCTGCCGACACTGAACTCTATCTCGGTCAAAAAAGGCGGCGGCGGGGAGGAGGCGGAAGACTCTGGTCAAACCTCTACTACGGCGACACCACATTAAAACCGAAAAATCAGGACACAGTCCATCCCAATTTCTACGGACTCCAACTCGGACTCGATATTCCCCGAGGAGGAGGCATTTATTCAAGATGTTTCCTCGGCATCAATCAGAGTAAAATAAAGTTTGCGGAGGCAACCTCCACGATCGATAATTTTATCCTCGGTACCGGCAGACTTCTCTATTTTGAACTCTGCTACTTCGCATTCACCGGCAGCGTCGGATATGACCGCTATGCAATTTCCCAAGACGGAACCAGTAAAGGGGACGGTTTACAAACGAACTTCTTCGGCGAATTCGGGTTCAGTTTCCCACTGGGGCAATGGGCATTCAAACCTTTTTACGCCCTGCAATATGATTTTCTCTATCATGGCAACATCGGCAACGATCCCGTAGTGCAAAGGGACTGGAATGGACATGGACTGACACAACTCTTCGGTTTGCGTTTGAATTGGACACCCATACAGCGGTTGGAATTGCAAAGCCGGGCGGTTTGGATTCATGAAATGCTTGACAAGCCGCCCCCCTTTTACCACATGCATTTTTCGCCGGGACATGGAGTCAAGACACCGGCCATTATGTTTTACGAGGGCAATGTCGGCCGGGACTGGGCATGGTTCGGCATCGGCGGAAAACTTGATTGTGCCTTAGTTCACCTCTTTGCCGACTACGATATCGTATTCAACGGACGGCAGACAACGCACCTCGGCAGCGTGGGACTCCTGCTGGGATGGTGAGGTACGCCGCTCAACGATACTGTAGGGAACCTCTGAAAATCGGTGCCGCCTCTTGTTTTAGGCGGAAACGGTACGAATCATCACTTTGCGCCCTTTGCGCAACCCCTTGCGTACTTTGCGGTTAAAAAAAGATTTAACCGCAAAGTGCGTAAAGGGACACAAAGAAAAAAAAGTGCAACCATTGGCATTTTGCGGTATAGTACATTATAGTACATCACCGAATTCGGGCATTCCGGCCTTTTCTCTGATTACCCCGTGGCACGGATGGCTATCGGAGTATCATTGCCATGGGATTCGCCCGTATCAATAATGCGTAACCGCGATGAGGCAGCGGCACGTTCCCGAAGGATACCCCGTTTGGCAGAGAACAGGAATTGCGTCAGTTCAGCAACGGGACCCGTCGAATGGTTTTCCTGAAAGAATTGTAAGATTTCCTTCCAGGTCATCCCGCTTCGGTACAAAGAAAAATAGGCTCTCTTCAAAGTTTTCATATCTTCGGAAGTTCTGCCGCTTCGGCGCAGTCCGATTAGATTGAGTCCCACAACTTTGCTCGTGAGTCCATCTACCGTTACAAAGGGGGGGACATCTTGGACGATACGGGCTTGTCCGCCGATCATTGCCAGCGAACCGATTTGACAGTTCTGGTGAACTGCTGTTCCGCCGCCCAGCATTGCACGGTGCCCAATAATCACATGACCGCCCAGCATAACGTTGTTGATCAAGACGGCACTATTCCCCACGACACAATCGTGGCCGACGTGAGCGTTGACCATCACGTAATTTTCGTTGCCGATGATGGTCATGCCCGATTCTTTCAGTGAGCGGTGGACGGTAACGTTCTCCCGAAAGACGTTTCCGTCTCCGATACGGACTTGTCCGAAGGGCGGCAGTGCCGAAATATGTTGCGGTACTCCGCCGATGACGGTTCCTTCGCCGAATTCGTTGTGATCACCGATGGTAACACCGGACTTGAGGATTACGTGAGACGCAAGTTTGCAGTTATTTCCGAGGATAACACCCGACTCGATAATGCAGAAATGACCTATTTCGACATTATTTCCGATTTGAGCATCAGGACTGACAACGGCAAAAGGACTAATCGCGGACATAGAGAGAATGATTTTGAGTAAGGGGCATACCGCCCGACGAGGGGGACTATACAGAATTTTGGTGAACAGGAAAAGAGCAATTTGGAGAAAAATCCGAAAAGGGTGTGTCCATTTCTTTGCAGAGAGCCTTTGCGTCGGGATGATTCGAATTGTTCTTTACATCCCTTGCGGTCAACTCTTCTTTTTTAGGCACCAAGAGCACAAGGGACAGAAAAAACGGTTCACAGAGCCCGTAACGTTAGTTAGGGATGTCCCTGGCCGTCCCAGGCTTACGCCCTACCCCCAGTCCGTCGACACGTTTATTTTTTTCCATCAAGACTGATTTTTACGGGCAGTTTACAGTCCGCCCTGTACGCGTCAATTTTCACTCGGCTCCGTATCTCTCGCAGCGGCAGCCCTTGCCTCCTTGGCCGCTGCTGCCGCGCGGGCTGCACGATCCGTTGAAAGGACCTGCCGCAACAGTGCCGAAACGTCTTCGTAGGGACACATATCAGGAGGTCCCGACGAAAATTGCATTACCGAACGCTGTGTTTTTTCCGTAAGCGAAACAAGCATCGACGAGACCGTCCGCTTTTCCACCTTTCGGACAAGGACTCCCATTTTGCCGGAGGCATCAGGACTGCTCGAAAAGACCCTGCTGGCAACGGCAAAGAAGGAGATTGCTGAATCGATACGCTGTAATGTGAGGAGTCTTCGGGCAAATTCCTGCCGATAGTCGCCGATGTCGTTGACACGGTTTTCCGTGAGGATGTGCAAGCCGGGCTTAAATCGTTCGAGATCGACATCATTACCTCCATGCACAACACCGCCGCTCATTCTATCGACGCAAACGTAATGGGCACCGGCATAGCAACCGGTTTGCAATTCGCGTTGCGCCAAATCAAGGGCTTCTTCGGCATTTTGACAACTGAGCAGTTCTCGGCAAAGGAGTCCGCGTGAGCGTGGTTCGGCGGGAAGCGTTTTCTTCGGGCAATTCACCACAGCCGCGAAAAGCCCGTGCTGATTGACACCACCCCAGGTACCGCCTGCTTGCAAATCGACTCCGCACACCGACCGCGGACGGCCGGACTGAATCTTGGGGGGCAACGACTCTCTGGCAGGACTCTCTTCCCGATTCAAAGCAATCAGCAAAGGAGCATCCGGCAGTTTTTTATAGTAAACGGCAACTATTCCCATAGCACAGCAGAATTATACCACAAAACCAGCAGCGGTGTAAACCAGTCCGACTGCAAGTTTTTTTGGGGGGTGTCCAAGTGGGTGTGTCCAATTTTTGTGGGTAAACGTTTTTTTGTTATTACGTTATCTTCTTTGCGTACTTTGCGGTTAGTTCTTTTTTGAGCGCAAAGGACGCAAAGAAGATAACGTAATAATAAAAAAACGTTTACCCACTAAAATTGGACACACCCGTACCAGTTTCACCGCCGAAACTTCGTCCAATCAATGCCAAGTTTTCGCATTTTGGCACGCAACGTATGCGGATTGATGCCCAAAAGCACCGCAACACCGTGCACTCCTTCAATCACTCCCTGCCTCAACGCCAGCGCGGCTTCAATATGCTGCCGAACGGCTTCGTCCAATGAGAGAAAAGATTCCGCCTTCTTCGACTCCGGCTCCTTACTGTCGGATAGCAATTCTACAGGCGAATCAGATGATTCTGTTATCAAAGATTCATCCTGTTGCAAACAGCCGAACGATTCGGTCAAAGCAAGACGAGTTCCTTCGCCGAGGAGAACCGCCCGGTCAATCACCGCACCCAATTCCCTGATGTTTCCGTGCCAAGGATGTTGCTTGAGAAGCCGGACATCTTCTGCCGTAACAGCAATCGGCGAAAACTGAAATTGCTTTACCGCCCGCCGAACAAAATGTTCCGCCAAGGCTTCGATGTCTTCCAACCGCTCCCGGAGCGGCGGCACACGAATCGGAAACGCGGAGATTCTGTACCATAAATCTTCCCGAAATTGTCCGCTTCGAATCATATCCCGAAGATTGCGGTGCGTTGCCGCAATAACCCGGACATTGACCTGCGTTGTTTTTCCGCTGCTGCCGACCGGTTCAAAACAGCCGTCCTGCAAAACCCGAAGAAATCGGACTTGCGCCGCCGGTGGAAGTTCACCGATTTCGTCCAGCAAAAGCGTCCCGCCGTCCGCCGTCTCGAACCAACCCTTTCGGCGGTCAACGGCACCAGTAAAGGCTCCTTTTTCGTGTCCGAAAAGATAGGAATCAATGAGTTCCGACGGAATCGCACCGCAGTTAACCTTAAAAAATGGTTTCTCTGTTCGCCGAGAGGCTTCATGGATCAATCGCGCAATCACTTCCTTCCCGCTTCCCGTTTCGCCGAGAAGCAGTACCGGTACATCCGATCCCGCCGCTAATTTCGCCCGTTCAATGACGGTTTTGAGACCGGTATCCTCGCCGATGATGAAGTTGTCCTGCATGCCGCAAAATCTAATTATACTGGAAACAGGTAGAAAACGGACGTTTTTCCTTTGCGAACTTTGCGTCCCTTGCGGTTAAAAAAAGGATTTAACCGCAAAGGATGCGCAAAGTCCAATTTCATACCGTTTTCAGTATAATGGATTTTACTCGCAAATACCATGCCATTGGGATACTACGGCTTGGGTGTGTAAAAAATTAGTGGATAAACGTTTTTTTTGTTATTGCGTTACATTCTGTGCGCCCTTTGCGTAACCCCTTTGCGTACTTTGCGGTTAGATGTTTTTTCAACTGCAAAGGGCGCAAAGTCCTGCTAATCATTAAAGGCGCAAAGAAAAGGAAAAATACCCACTAAATTTTGACACACCCCTACGGCTTCGTTTGTGTCTCCGCCATCATATTTCACGGACAATCCGTTAAGCACAACGAAACCGTTAAATATGACGGTCAAAATGCCTTTTTCCGTTCTTTTCCTCGCTGGCACAGGAATTGCTTTACTTTTCCTAACGGAACCATTATACTGAAATCACTATGAGCAGAAACCGAACTTACGACACCATTGTCCAAACGACCTTTGACACGCCATTGGTACGTTTGGGACGAATCATTCCGCAGGAACACGCGACCATTTTCCTCAAACTTGAATTCTTCAATCCGCTTTCCAGCGTCAAAGACCGCATCGGCAGAGCAATGATCGAAGCCGCTCTGAATGCGGAAATCCTCAATCCCGAAACGGAAATCATCGAACCGACCAGCGGCAACACCGGCATTGCACTGGCATTCGTTGCGGCATCGAAGGGACTGAAATTGACGCTTGTCATGCCGGACACGATGAGCATCGAACGCCGTCAACTGCTCGCCGCACTTGGGGCTAATCTCGTGTTGACTCCTGGTCAAAACGGCATGAAGGGAGCCATCGCCAAAGCCTACGAATTGGCAGACGCAAACGCAAATTCTTGGATTCCGCAGCAGTTCGAGAATCCGTCGAATCCGGCGATTCACGAAACGACGACCGGTCCCGAAATTTGGGTAGACACGAAGGGCAAGATTGACATTTTTGCCGCAGGAGTCGGAACCGGCGGCACGATTACAGGCGTAACGCGGCATTTGCGAAGTCAGAACAAGGCGGTTAAGTCTTATGCTGTTGAACCTGCTGATTCGCCGGTCATATCAGGCGGCAAAGCGGGACCGCACAAAATCCAGGGCATCGGGGCGGGCTTTGTGCCGAAAAATCTCGACACGTCGCTCCTTGACGGCGTGGAAACGGTAACGACGGAAGAGGCGTTTACTTGGGCGCGTCGTCTTGCCAAGGAGGAGGGAATTTTGGCAGGAATCAGCAGCGGCGCGAACGTTGCCGTGGCGGCTCGACTTGCAGCGAAGCCGGAAAACAAGGGTAAAACCATCGTTACCGTAGCCGCCAGCAGCGGCGAACGCTACCTTTCGACGGCGTTGTTTCAAGGGGAATAATATCCTAGAAACGGCTAGACAACGGTCGTTTTCTTCTTTGCGATGTTTGCGTCCCTTGTGAACGTTGCGGTTAAAAAAGCATTAACCGCAAAGAGCGCAAAGAAAGCGCGAAGAAAAGGAAAATCCCCACTCAATTTTTACATCCCCGCCGTGTAACCGCTCTTGCCGAAATAGAAAAAAATCACTATCCTTCGGTTATGCGAAACATATTTATCCCTGATCCGCCGGAACGTCCCGCCTCCACACCGAAATCGGCAACGCAAGCCGCCATCGAAGAAACGTTCAGTTTCGATGGTCCGCCCGATGCGATGATCTCCGTCGCCGGTAAAGTCTATTTCTACTTCGGCGGAAACGGATACTTCGGACTCCAAGCCGATCCCGAAGTGCTGGCGGCAACCTGCGAAGCCGTACTGCGGTACGGTGTCGGAACCGCAACCACCCGAACAGCATTCACGTCGCCGCCCGTCTTTGAAGTTGAACGCCGCATCGCCGAAATGCTCGGCACCTCCCACGCCCTCTACACCGCCTCCGGGTACGTCGCCAACCAGATACTGCTTGAATCTCTCGAAAAAACATTCGACAAAATCTTCATCGACGAAGCCGCCCACTATTCCCTGTTCGATGCGGTCAAGCGTCTTCGCGGTACGAAACGCAAGCCGATTACCTTCAAACATCGAAACACCGATGACTTGCGAGAAAAACTCGATTCCAATCTGCAACTGCATGAACGTCCCATCGTGTTGACCGACGGGGTGTTTTCGCTACTCGGAACGATTGCACCGCTGGATGAATACACCGAATTATTGGCAAATTACGAGGGTGCCTCTCTCTTGGTGGATGATGCTCACGGCTTTGGCGTTCTCGGCGAGACTGGTCGTGGAACATTGGAACACTTCGGTTTGGACACATCGGCGGTCAATCAGACGGTTGCTGATTCAATGGATGATCTCGGTTTTGAAACGCCGTTGAGTGAGTCGGTTCATACTTATTTGACGTTTTCATTGAGCAAGGCGGTTGGCGGGAGCGGCGGTACGATACCGGGCAGTGAGTCTTTTATTCAGCGTCTTAAAGATTGGTCGGCGGTCTATTTTGGTGCGAGTGCGCCGGCGAGTCCGATAGCGGCGGCGACGGCGAAGTCGTTATCGATGTTGACCGATGTGGTGCTGCGTAAAAAATTGCAGGAGAATGTTAACTTGCTTCGATTGGGCTTGCGGCGTATTGGTTTGGAGGTTGGTGAGTCGCCGTTACCGATGGTGATTTTGACGTTGGGTTCGTCGGGCAATATGCGTCGGATTCAAAAGGTTCTTTCTGAATCAGGCATTTTGGTGTCGTATCTTCCTCGCAATGTGGGGCTTGGTTCTCAGGGGGCATTGCGGATTGCCGTTTTTTCCACGCATACGCCGCAGATGATTCAAGAACTGATCGATTCTCTGCGGGATGCGGTGTAGAATAGAACCGGTATAGAATAGAGACATAGAGGCGAAAATCAATAAAAGGGAACCCTAATAACAAATTTTATTAATAATCAATTTTACATTTTGATTTGGCTCTATTCCGGTTCCGGGTTGGTGGATTATTATTCCACAAAGACGGCACCACAAATTACCTATTTTACGCAAACACCGAAAACAAATCGACTGTTTTGTGCATCT
>Ga0099364_10009331_pt1 | contig 13628 bp, 12 predicted proteins | sample TergutTh196P3_FD_73070 | JGI IMG/M metagenome (GOLD analysis project Ga0099364, IMG submission 73070) | Microcerotermes parvus P3 segment gut microbial communities from Pointe-Noire, Republic of the Congo - Th196 P3 | ecosystem: Host-associated > Arthropoda: Insects > Digestive system > Gut ...
CCCGCTGCTGAAACCTTCCAAGCCTCGTCATTGCGGCCTCCGAGCCGCAATCCCCTCGAAATCCGCAGGGGATTGCGGGTCAAGCCCGCAATGACGGGAGGGGGTTCTGAATAGTTGCGTTTGGAGTTTTGAATTTATGAAAATGCTTATCAGGCTGTTCCTGTCTTTTGCTTATATCGGGGCCTTTACTTTCGGCGGCGGTTATTCGATGCTTCCCATGTTCCGGCGTGTGCTCGTCGAAAAGAATGGCTGGCTGACCGATGAGGAAATTACGGACTTTTTTTCTGTCGCTCAATGTCTGCCGGGCATCATAGCCGTCAATACCGCAACGCTTGCCGGATACAAACAAAAAGGGATTGCCGGCGGAATCTCGGCGGCGTTGGGCGCGGTATTCCCTTCTCTGGCGATCATTCTGATAATCGCGGCCTTTTTATCAAGTTTCATGCAAAACGCCATTGTCGGCCATGCATTCGCCGGTATTCGTGTTTGCGTGTGCGTTCTTATTATTAACACAGTTATCAAGCTTTGGAAACAGGCTGTCGTTGACAGGTTTGCGATCATAATCTTTGCTGCCGTTTTCCTCTCATCGGTACTGACCAGCCTACCGATGGCGATTCTTGTAATTGCAGCCGGCATTTGCGGAGTCGCAGTTTCCAGTCTGCGTAAGGTGATTTATAAATGATCTACCTGAGTTTGTTTTACGAATTTTTCAAGACCGGGCTTTTTGTATTCGGCGGCGGCATGGCTGCCATACCTTTTTTGCAGGAGATCTCGGAAAAAACCGGATGGTACACAACCCGGCAGCTTATGGATATGATCGCCGTTTCGGAGTCTACGCCCGGACCCATTGGAGTAAATATGGCAACATACGCCGGATATATGACCGCGGGCTTTTCCGGCGGACTTGCCGCTACCCTCGGACTTATAGCCCCCTCGCTTATTATCACCGTCATTGTTGCGCGGCTGCTATACAGGTTTAAGGAAAGCTCTCTTGCCGGTTACGCGTTTTACGGCCTTCGCCCGGCGTCGCTCGGGCTAATAGCGGCCGCCGGGATTAGCATACTTAGGCTGTCGCTGCTGAATACGGAATTATTGGCTGAGACAGGCGATTTTATAAAGCTTTTTGACTTTAAGGCGATTTTGATTGCCGCATTATTGTTTTTCCTTACCAATAAGATTAAGACGCACCCCATTACCTTCATCGCGGGTTCCGCAGCAGTGGGGATTGTTTTTGGATTGTAAGCGTTCGTGCGCTATCCGCATTTATACTATAGCCGCTTCGGCTTTTGATATTTAAGGACGAGAGGATGAGCAATTTGAAGTACGCGATCAGCGGTGAAACTAAAATTGACAGAACTTTTGCGTACGACGTTGTGATTGTTGGCGCGGGTATCGCGGGACTCTATACGGCGCTCAATATTGACTCGAGCCTGAGTTGCCTTATCATTGCAAAAGAAAGCATAAGCATTTCCAACTCATGGCTGGCTCAGGGCGGAATCGCGGCGGCGATCGGCGGCGACGACAAGCCGGACTTCCATCGTGAGGATACTTCTGTCGCCGGGGCCGGGCTGTGCGACATGGACGCCGTGACTGTTCTGGTCAACGAGGGTCCGACGGATATTGAAAATCTTGTGACGCTCAATGTCCCGTTCGATTTGGACGAATACGGAGAGCTGCAATTTACTCGTGAAGGCGGGCATAATAAAAACCGTGTCGTCCACGCCGGGGGCGACGCCACAGGCAGAGAAACGGTCAAAACGCTCTCGCATGTCGTATCACAGAGAAAGAATATCACTTTCAGCGGTAATTCTTGTCTTTTTGACGTGCTGACATGCGATGACGGAGTCACCGGCGCCGTCGTACGTGTCGATGACAGCGGTTTCTGCCACATCCTGACAAAAATAGTTGTCATCGCTACGGGCGGTATTGGCCAGGTCTATAGGTCCAGCACAAACCCATCAATCGCTACAGGAGACGGTCTTGCCGCCGCTCTGCGCTGCGGCGCGGAATTGACAAATATGGAGTTTATCCAGTTCCATCCAACCGGCCTGTGGAGCCCTACGCGCAATGCAAGCGAATTTCTTATCTCCGAGGCCGTTCGCGGCGAGGGCGGCATTCTGGTAAACAGCGCCGGGGAGCGTTTTATGTTGGAAGTCCACGAGCTTGCTGAACTGGCGCCCCGCGATATTGTCGCCCGCGGCGTCCTTATGGAACTCAGACGCAGCGGGCAGGAACATGTTTTTATTGATATCACATCAAAATCCGAAAATTTCCTCAAACGGCGTTTCCCGACTATTTACTACGAATGTCTGAGCAGAGGGATTAATATCTCCCGGGATAGAATACCGGTTTGCCCTGTTCAGCATTACTTGATGGGCGGCGTCAAGACGGATCTGGACGGCCGCACGAATATTATCGGCCTTTATGCTTGCGGCGAAGCCGCAAACACCGGCGTTCACGGCGCGAACAGGCTCGCGTCAAACTCGATGCTTGAATGCCTTGTCTTTGGTAGACGCGCGGCACGGCATATCAGCGCAGTTTGCGGCAAAAGCGAACCTCGGCCCGGAACGTGTGTCTGCATTGATGACATCCCCGTCCGGCCGCGCGCGCAAATTGATTTTGCGGAGTTTAGGGAAAATGTACAAAACCTCATGAGCGACCATTGCGGCGTCGTCAGGAGAAAACAAGGGCTTCAGTTTGCTTCGGAAAAATTGGCCGAAATTCGCGTCTTGCTGGATTCGGTATATGAAGGCAGCAACGAGTATCTTGAGACGCTGAACATCTCGACAGTCGCTGAGGCAATTATTTTAGCGGCTCTGAGGCGTCCTGAGAGCATTGGGTCACACTACATGGAGCAATAATTTGAGAGTTTGATAGCATCAGGGAGGTTTTGGTCATATGTATACTGATTTTCTTGGCTTGGATGAGTTTCTGCTTGCTGTTTTGCGTGAAGATATTGGTACCGGAGATGTGACAACGGATTGCTGCGTTCCGGCGGACGCGGTTTCTTCGGGAGTTTTTATTGCAAAGGAGCCCGGAGTTATCTGCGGTATCGGCGTGGCTTCGCGGGTGTTTGAGCTGCTTGATGAAAGTATCACAATAACCTCTCATGTTAGTGACGGCGATCATGTCAATGCAGGGAGCGCCATAGCCGGGATTTCCGGCCCGTCACGCGCCATCCTTACCGGCGAGAGGACGGCTCTGAACCTGCTGCAGCATCTTTCCGGCATAGCTACAAAAACCGCTCATGCCGTAAAAGCCGTATCCGGTACAAAAACAAAAATCATTGATACGCGCAAAACAATGCCGGGCCTTCGAGTGCCGGCTAAATATGCCGTCAAGTGCGGCGGCGGTTCTAACCATAGATTCAACCTCTCCGATGGGCTGCTTATCAAGGATAACCATATCAAGGCGGCGGGCGGCATAACATCCGCCGTCACGCTGGCGCGGCATAATCGCCCGATTACGCTGAAAATTGAAGTTGAAACGGAAACTCTCAAACAGGTTGAAGAAGCGCTCTCGGCCGGTGCTGATATCATCATGCTGGACAACATGCCTCCGGAGATAATGGCCGAGGCTGTAAAAATAGTTGGCGGACGTGCATTTACGGAAGCTTCCGGCAATATGGATAAGCGCGACTTGAAGGCAGTTGCCGGCACAGGGGTGGATTTCATCTCGATAGGCGCGCTTACCCATTCGGTTATGGCGCTTGACATCAGCCTGAAATTCAATTAGTCAACTGCCCTCATCGCTTCAACATACTCGTCATAGGTCATGACACGGTCAATAATGCCGCCGTCAACAAACTCAATTATTCGGTTCGCTGTTGTTTGTATCAACTGATGGTCATGGGTTGTGAAGATCATATTGCCGCCAAAGTCAATAAGCCCGTTGTTCAGCGCCGCTACGCTTTCCAGATCCAAGTGGTTCGTCGGTTGGTCAAGCAGCAGTACACTCGCGCCTGAAAGCATCAGCTTTGACAGCATACACCGCATCTTTTCACCGCCGGACAGTACCTTGACCTGTTTGTAGACGTCGTCGCCTGTAAAAAGCATTCTTCCCAAAAACGTTCTCAGGTAACTCTCGCGCTTATCTTCGGAGAACTGGCGCATCCAGTCCATCAGATCAATTTCGACACCCTCAAAGAACTCGGAATTGTCTTTCGGGAGATACGCCTGCGTGGTCGATACGCCCCATTTGACCTCCCCCTCGTCCGGCTCAAGCTCGCCCGCCAGAATTTTAAACATTGTCGTTATCGCAATCTCGTTTAGTCCGATAAATGCTATTTTATCGCTGCGCCCCATAATAAAGCTTATTTTGTCAAGTATCTTCACCCCGTCTATCGTTTTTGACACATCAGTGACAAACAACCGGTCTTTACCCGGTTCCCGCTCCATTTTGAACCCTACCCACGGGTATCTGCGGGATGAGGCGGGCATTTCCTCTATCGCGATTTTTTCTATCAGCTTGCGCCGGCTTGTTGCCTGGCGCGATTTTGATTTATTTGCGGAGAAGCGGCGGACAAACTCTTCCAGTTCGCGTATCTTATCCTCATTTTTTTTGTTTTTTTCCTTTATCAGCTTTTGAATAAGCTGGCTTGAATCGTACCAGAAATCGTAGTTGCCGACATACATTTTTATCTTGCCATAATCAATGTCCACAATGTGGGTGCAGACCGTATTAAGGAAGTAGCGGTCATGGGAGACTACTATGACCGTACCCTCGTAGTCCATAAGAAAATCCTCAAGCCAAACGACGGAGCCAACGTCAAGATTGTTCGTCGGCTCGTCAAGCAGTATTACGTCAGGTTTTCCAAACAACGCTTGGGCCAGCAGGACTTTGACCTTATGACGCGGCTCCATCTCTGCCATCCCTGCGCCGTGCAATGTAGTTGGTATTCCAAGCCCTTGTAAAAGCTGCGACGCGTCTGACTCCGCCTCCCATCCCCCAAGCTCGGCATATTCCTCTTCAAGCTCGGCGGCACGGATGCCGTCAGCGTCGCTAAAATCCTCTTTGAGGTACAGCGCGTCTTTTTCCCTGCCGCAATCGAACAGGCGCGGGCTGCCCATTATCACCGTCTCCATGACCGTGTGCTCATCATACATATTTTGATCTTGCTTTAGCGACGACAGGCGGACTTTCGGCCTTATTTCAACGCTTCCGCTTGTATAGTCGGTCTCTCCGGCAAGGATTTTCAAGAACGTCGATTTGCCCGATCCGTTTGCGCCAATAACTCCGTAACAGTTGCCGGGGCTAAATTGAAGGTCTACGCGCGAAAACAGCGTTGTTCCTCCGAACTGCAGACTGAGATTGTTTACCGTTATCATAACATTATCATCCATTCTGTTTTTCTTTGTTGTTATAATCTTTATTGCATTGTAGCAAAAAATATGACATAATACTATATGTTGGCTGGTTTTTTTCGATAATAATAATAAAGGGCAAAACTTATACAGGTAAGGCGGTGAGGATATGGGCTACATATATGCATTGATCGGTGTCATTTTTATCGGAAACTTTTATTTGCTGTATTCAAGGAACAAGAAAAACAGGAATAAAGCATCAAAAGTTGCAACGGAGCGCGTGAGGACCGTAAGACAACACGAGGACACAAAGCGCAGACTCCAAAACGAGCAGACAGAAGCGGCAAGGCGAATTGAACTGCGAAACAAAACCCATGAAATGTATGAGATGGTTCGAAATCAGCCCGAGCCTGACCATGATGGGCCCGGCAACTCAGCGGACTATCCGTCAAGCAAAGACCCCGGCAGTTCCTAATTATAGACCAACCGGGCGGCGCTGTGCGCCGCCCGGTTCTTAATCTTTTTGTCACTCAGTCACTGCCGTTAGCGCGTCTTTCTTCACAAACTCGATCTTGCCTTCTGTCGCTGCAACTGTTACTTCTTCTCCGCTTTTTATGCTGCCGTCGAGCATCTTTTCGGCCGCCGTATCTTCAACCGCGCCCTGTATTGCCCGGCGCAGCGGCCGCGCTCCATAGACCGGATCAAAGCCCTGCTCGGCAAGCAGTTCAATAGCAGACCCGTCAATCGTCATATTGATCCCGACGGCTTCCATGCGCTCCTTAACTGTGTCGAGCATTTTTGAGCATATCTCCTTGATATTGTCCCGGCTCAGCTTGTGGAACACGATCGTTTCGTCTATCCTGTTTAGAAACTCCGGCTTGAAGAGCCGCTTAACCTCTTCCATCACAGACTCGCGTATTTGCTCGAACTCGGCCTTGCCGCTATCCTCGCCTCCGGCGTCGAAGCCGAGTTTTGTGCGTTTTTCTGTAATGTTCCTCGCCCCCGCATTTGAGGTCATGACTATTATCGTGTTTTTGAAATCGACCCGGCGGCCTTGCGAATCAGTCAATATGCCGTCTTCCATGATCTGGAGCATGATATTGTACACATCCTCATGCGCCTTCTCGATCTCGTCAAACAACAAAACTGAGTAAGGTCTGCGGCGCACTTTCTCGCTCAAGTGTCCGCCGTCGTCGTAGCCTATGTACCCGGGAGGCGAGCCAATCAGTTTTGACGTCGTGTGTTTTTCCATGTATTCGGACATATCGACGCGCAGCATTGCGTTTTCATCGCCGAACATTGCCTCTGCAAGGGCTTTGCAAAGCTCGGTTTTGCCAACGCCCGTCGGACCTAGGAATAAAAACGAGCCTATCGGGCGCTTTGGATCTTTGAGTCCTACCCTGCCGCGCCGCAGCGCCTTCGCGACCGCGCTCACAGCCTCGTCCTGGCCGACAACACGCCTATGCAACGACTCCTCCATCTTCATCAAGCGCTCGCCCTCGTCCTGAGTAATGCTTGTCACCGGCACGCCCGTCCAACCGGACACTACCTCCGCAATATCCTCCGGGCCAACACTGCCGGAATTGCCGCTTTTGACCTCCTCCCAATTTATACGCGCGCTTTCTATAACTTCGCCAAGCTCCTTTTCGCGGTCGCGGAGTCCTGCGGCGCGTTCGAAGTCCTGACTGTTTACTGCCGCCTCCTTCTCCTTTGCCAGAGCTTCCTTTTTTGCTTCCAGCTCTTTCAAATCAGGGGGAAGCTTCAAGTTGTCCATTCTGACGCGGGACGCAGCCTCGTCGATGAGATCTATCGCCTTATCAGGCAGAAATCTGTCGCCTATGTACCGGCTCGACATTTTCACAGCGGCGACAATAGCCTCGTCAGTTATCTTCAGCCTGTGATGCGCCTCGTATTTATCACGCAAGCCCATAAGGATGCTGACCGATTCATCCTGCGTCGGCTCGTTTACTGTCACCGGCTGGAACCGCCGCTCCAGAGCCGCGTCTTTTTCAACATGTTTCCTGTATTCGTTCAAGGTGGTCGCGCCTATGATCTGCATTTCTCCGCGCCCGAGCGCCGGCTTTATTATATTCGCCGCGTCTATCGCTCCCTCTGCCGCACCCGCTCCGATTATTGTATGCAGCTCGTCAATAAAGAGGATTATGTTGCCCGCATTCTGGACTTCTTCAATTGCCGCTTTAATACGTTCTTCAAAATCCCCCCGATACTTCGTACCTGCGACCATGCCGCTCAAATCAAGTGTCACAACACGCTTACTCAGCAGCGTCTCCGGTACGTCGCCCGATATTACACGCTGAGCCAGCCCCTCCGCTATGGCAGTCTTTCCTACCCCGGGCTCTCCGATGAGTACCGGGTTATTTTTAGTTCGCCTTGACAATATCTGGATAACGCGCTGTATCTCGTTTTCCCTGCCTATGACAGGGTCGAGCGCGCCTCCGGCGGCGGCTCTGGTCAGATCACGGCTGAACTGGTCAAGGGTTTTCGTTTCGGCTCTGCTATTGAATCTGCCCGCCGCCGCGGGAGATTTGGACGCCTTATACTCAACGCTGCCGAATTCGTTAATAATATCCGAGTAAAGCTTGTTTAAGTCAACTCCGGTCAATAAGATAAGCTTAGCCGCTACGCAATCATACTCGCGCAAAACAGCCATTAACAGGTGTTCAGTGCCTACATATCCGTGTCCGAGCCTGTTCGCCTCCATTATCGCTATTTCAAATATTCGTTTTACCCTCGGCGTCAAGCCTTGCGCCGCCATCTGCGGGCTGCCGCCGCGCCCAACATTCTTAACTACAAGCTCAAGGATTAGGCGCGCGTCAAGCCCGGCGGCGCGCAAAACCTTCGCCGCGACGCCGCCTTCCTCACGGGCGAGGCCCAGCAGCATATGCTCGCTGCCGACATAGACATGGCCCAACTCAGTCGCCGAAGCCTTCGCAAGCTCAAACGCGTTTTTCGCGCGTTCTGTAAATCTGTCTTCAAATCTCATATTATCACCTCTCAAGTTCTTTTAGTTTGTCGCGCAATTGTATTGCTTTTTCGTAATCTTCTTTTTCCGCCGCAAGCCGCATTTGCTCGCGAATAACTCCCAGTTCGCGCTGTTTTTGCATTTCAGCGTCAACCTCCGCAGCCGGCGCTTCCGAATGCGAGTCGCTGCATGAGCCGCCGCAGGAACACCCGCTTTGCCGCTTATCCAACTCCGGCATAGCTGCAAACGGTGCGGACACGCCAAAACCGATCATTGGGACGGACATAAATAAGGGCATAAAACCGCTAAATCCCAAATGAGAGGGATTGCGGGAAGGGATCAGGCTTCCGAAGATGCCATCATGGTCAAAGATCCGCCCAAATTCATAACCTGAGTTTTCAGCGCACTCGCTGCATAGGTGAGCCTCTGTGACACACCCGTTGACATTTGATGAATAATGAAAATTAACTTCATTTTTTCCGCATTTCTGGCATTTCATTTCTTTAATCCTCCTGATAGTAATTGTTTTGTTAGCCGCCTGTATCCTATACGCATACAAGCATTTGTTTCAAGATGCTTGCCCTGAGAACGTCGCGCTGTTCATGCCGTGCCGGACGCAACGCATTATTTCCGATCGCCGACATTATCAGCCGCGCTTCCGCGTCGCTAATCGCGCCGTTTCGCAGCAGGTTTTCTGTAAGCGCAGACGCCGTTCCGAGGTCTACGCTATCTCCGACGGAGTTTACGGTATGCATGATCAGCAGCTCCGGCTTGGTATCAACCCTCGTTATTCTGATATATCCGCCGCCCCCGCGTCTGCTTTCGACAATATAACCGTGTTCCGGCGAGAAACGCGTTGAAATCACATAGTTAATTTGACTCGGCACGCAATTGAACCTGTTTGCAAGATCGACGCGCTGCAGTTCAGCAGTCCCGCCCAAATCATCGAGCATCTCTCCGATGAATCCCGCTATCAGATCGCTGACTCTCACATCCGCCCCCTTCTTTCTGTTGCTATGCACTGATTAGCCGGTTCAAATCCCTGCGGTACAATTGGCTGCACAATCAGAACACAGACGCGTTTGACTTTGACTATCTTTGACCTTATATGCATTTTAATCATTCCGCGCCGATTCGGCAATCCTCATTTTGACCATTACTGACCTTTCTCTGCTTAATACTCTCCGTTAATCTCTTGATAGCTCATTTTTTCTTAGAATATCGCGTTTTTTCAACGCTTATGTGCAGATTAAAAGGTGACGATGCACACTTATGGTTTCGGATACTCACGAACCTAATGTCACTAACGTCATTGCGGGCTTGACCCGCAATCCCCCATGGTACGCGCCATTTATGGGATTCCGTGTCAAGCACGGAATGACGCGGGAGGGTGATTACAGCTTAGCTAAATGACGTTGCCGCGAACGTGTAACTGCGATGCATATTGCAGCATGTGAAAAAGAATGTTTTTGTTGACAAAACGGAATGAATCAAATAAACTTGCATCAGAAATAATGCCGCCAACTCCATTGCTATGCCGGTGTGGCGGAACAGGTAGACGCCCGGGACTTAAAATCCCGTGAGGATTTTCCTCGTACCGGTTCGATTCCGGTCACCGGCACCACTAGAACTCTGTATTTGCAACAGATGCGGGGTTCTTATTTTTGTAGGAAGATCCATGAAAATGTCACGAGGTTCAACTTTCCCGTTTGAACAGCCTCAAAGGCTTCTTTTGAGTTTGCCGGATGGTTGACCAGAAGTGGTATATTTAGAATACCGCCCGGAGTTTACTCTCAGCTCTCATCCAAGACGACCTCGCCAAAGACGCCTTCATCCCCTGCGGCAGTTATCCGCACGTGATGAACGCTGTTTTTCCCCACATCGCTTTTCACGGCGATTTCAATATAGCTGCCCGAAAGCCCGGTCCAAAGTCCCCCGCGCTTTCGCTCGAATAAAACCTCGACTGTCCTGCCGACTTGTTTGAGCCTGAAACTATGCGCCATCCTCGCCGCTGCCGCCGCAGCGGTTTTTGCTCGCTGACGGCGGACAGATTTTTCGACCTGGCCGGGCATAATTGCGGCAGACGTCCCGGGACGCGGAGAAAACGGGAAAATGTGCATATCTGAAAATTCGGCAGCCTCTAAAAACTGCATCGTAATTTCAAATTCCGTATCCGTTTCACCCGGAAACCCGGTGATAAGATCGGCTGTGACGCCGCAATCGGGAAACTGGCGGCGAAGCAGCGATATAGCCTTAAATACATCATTTGCGCCGTATTTCCTGCCCATGCGGCGGAGCGTTTCATCGCAGCCGCTCTGGAGCGACAGATGAAAGTGGCCGCATAAGCCCGGCAGCCCGCTTATCTCCCGGCAAAAATCTTCAGTTATCGCCCCGGGATCGAGTGAGCCAAGCCTCAGCCGAGCATTTGGCACGGCTTTGCTAATTTCCTTGAGAACGCCGGTCAGCCTCGGGCTATCGCGCAAATCTTTTCCGTATGAAGATATCTCAATACCGGTTACAACTATCTCGCGGAACCCGTCTGCGGCAAGCTTACGCGCATGATTCGCAGCTCGCTCAGCCGGCAGCGACCTTGAACGCCCGCGAGCATAGGGTACGATACAGTACGCGCAGTAATTATCACAGCCATCTTGTATTTTTATCATCGCCCGGGTACGCCCTGAAGCGCAGCCCGGCTGGAGTTCCTCGAAATAACCGCGCGCAAACGGGTCGCCCGTTACTACCAGCCCCGCTCGCTTTTTGTCTTGAAATAACATTTCTATTTCTTTTGCAAATTCCAGCCTGTCCCCGCTCCCGCCCACAAGGTCGGCGCCAAGCGGCAAAACTTCCCCAGGCTCAAGCTGGGCAAGGCAGCCGCATACGGCAATGAGTGCGCCCGGCTCAAGCTTTTTCATACGGCGTACCGTCTGCCGTGACTTTCTGACGCTCTCGGCTGTAACCGCGCATGTGTTAATTACGCACACATCGCACCCCTGCCCCGCTTCCGCCCGCACATGTCCACGCGAAGCCAGCGTGCTTTCTATCGACTGCGTTTCATATTGATTGACTTTGCATCCAAGTGTAACCGCGGAAAATATCATTTGAAAACTTCCTTGAAAAACAGGTTGGCAATATTATATAATCCGATTATGAATATTTACTTCGACAATGCGGCGACGACAATGGTTCGCAGCGAGGCGGTTTGCGCGATGCTCCGCGTAATGCAAAACAACTACGGCAACCCCTCATCAAAACATCATATGGGCCGTCTGGCGGCCGGCGAGCTTTCCGCCGCGCGTAAAAGCGTCGCCGACGCCCTCGGCGCCCTTCCGGATGAAATATACTTCACCTCCGGCGGGACAGAATCCAATAACTGGGCGATCCTCTGCGCCGCCGAAGCCTTATCGCGCCGGGGAAAGCATTTTCTCACCTCGGCAATCGAACATGACGCAGTGCGCAATCCCGCAAAAAAGCTCGAAAGCATGGGTTGGGACGTAACATACTTAGAGCCTGACGACGCAGGCTGTATTACGGCTGAAAGCTTTGCCGGCGCACTGCGCGAGGATACTGCGCTGGCTTCAATAATGCTCGTAAATAACGAAACAGGGGTTGTAAACCCTGTCAGTGAATACTCAAGGGAGATAAAGCGCAGAAAGCAGAGTACGGCGCTTCATAGCGACGCCGTGCAGGGTTTGTGCAAAATACCTTTCACGGTAAAAACCCTCGGGGTCGATCTGTTGACGGTAAGCGGGCATAAAATCCACGGCCCAAAAGGCGTTGGCGCTCTGTATATTAAGGGCGGGACAAAACTGCCGCCGCTGATACTGGGCGGCGGCCATGAAAGCGGCAAACGCGCCGGTACCGAATCGCTTCCGGCAATCGCGGGCTTCGGCGAAGCTGCGCGCCTGGGTCTTCTGGAACGCGGCGAAACGGTTGCGGCGGCAGCTGATTTGAAGGAATATGTTATCAGGCGCCTATGTGGCGAGCTGCCGGAAGCCGTGATTATCAGCAAAGGCGGCTCCCCGTTTTTGCTCAGCCTGTCGCTCCCGGGCTATAAAAGCGAGGTGCTTATGACGTTTCTGGGCGGCGAGGGGATATGCGTATCCGAAAGCGCCGCGTGCGGCAAAGGTGCGCGAAGCCACGTTCTTCAGGCGATGCGCCTGAAAAACGAAGTGATCGAAGGCGCGCTCCGCATAAGTTTCTCCCGCTACAACACGCTTGAAGAGGCGGAGTTTCTCATACATACCCTCAAAAAAGCATCGGAAAAGCTGCTTAGGGCGTGAGCGATTGCTCTTGACTGCTCCCCTGCTCACTGTTTTGCTCTCTTACTCGCAGATTTTTTATTAGCATTGACGAGTAGACGACATTTACAGCGATAAGCGAGATGAAAATAAGTCTTATACCAAAGGAATGCCTGTCCGCTAAGGTCACAAAACAAAAGTATATCGCGGCAAGGCTGGAGAATATCGTCTTGCCCGGCGCCGGTTTGCAAAAAACGAAACCGCAGGTATAGTATAGACCCAAGGCCGCGAACATTATTGCGAGGCAAGAATAACTGTAGCTGAGCAATACGGGGTTCGAGGCGTTTTGCCTGTATAGCAGTATTAGCCAGAAGCACATAAACAGCACAGGCACTACGCTGAGAGCGAGCTTCGTCCTGCGCTGAGGATTCTGATACACTTCGATGTTAAAAAGTATTATAGATATTGCCGACATCGCTGACAGAACAGAAAAGTATATTTCCGCAGCCGGGAGCCCCCCTGCCGTGTTAACATCAAGGAAATGCTTCACCGTTGCACCAAGCCAAATTATGCCGATTATGGTGAAAGTAACCGGATATTTCAGCGGTTCTGTTCCAAACGCGTTTTCAAACCCTTCCGGGGACGAATGCCTCTTTACCGTGATATATGAAAACGCAAGGACTATGAGCAGCAGCGCAACTGACAGGGCGATAAGAATAATTGTCACCGCAGCGCCGCGCTCAGGAAGACCGGTGCGCTCATCAAATATGTTCCAAAGCTCCAGAATCCTAAGATAAAATCCTACGACGCCGGCTACCAACGCGAAAAGCGGCATCATAACGGAAGCGATTTTCATAATTTCATTCCAATCATGTTTCAGTCCTTTGCTATCGACGACGCGACTGTTCATACCCTGCCTGATTTGCTTCAATTCTACACCAGAACCGCCGGCACGTCAAGCAAGACCCTAACAGCCCTTAACGTAAGTAAATTCCCAAAGTAAATGCAACAGTGGCGGCGCGAGTGGCATTTAGTCTGAAAAAGAAAAAATGGTAGCATTAAGTCCGGGAAATTTCCTATTGAAAGGAAGAGCACAATGCCGGG
>Ga0099364_10009332_pt1 | contig 13625 bp, 10 predicted proteins | sample TergutTh196P3_FD_73070 | JGI IMG/M metagenome (GOLD analysis project Ga0099364, IMG submission 73070) | Microcerotermes parvus P3 segment gut microbial communities from Pointe-Noire, Republic of the Congo - Th196 P3 | ecosystem: Host-associated > Arthropoda: Insects > Digestive system > Gut ...
GTAATTCATTGACCGTCGAGATCATGGGAAGGCATCGCTCTAAATCGTGTCACTGGGCACGGTTCGGAGAATTTCGTCGACGCTGGTGATACCCTTGTCCAGTTTATCTTGGGCGTCGGCCCGCAGATCGACCATTCCGTCGTCCAAGGCTGCTTGGCGTATTGCCGAAACCGGTGAGCCATTGTGAATCAATTTTCTGATTTCCGGCGTAATACGCATCACTTCGCCGACGGCGACCCGCCCGGCGTAGCCCGTTTGTCGGCAGGTGTCACAACCCTTGGGCAAATACACTTTCGCACCGCCGCTGTCGTCGAGCAGAATCTTACATTCCGGACAGAGTGGTCGCAACAGCCGCTGCGAGACGATGCCGAGGAGTGCCGAGGCGAGGAATTGAGCCTTGACGCCGAAGGTCAACAGCGCTTCAATCGCTTCGGAAGTCGATGCGGAATGCGAGGTCGCCAATACCATTTGGCCGGTGTTCGCCGCCCGGACGAGAATTTCCGCCGTTGCGGAGTCCCGGATTTCGCCGACCAGGATAATGTCCGGCGACTGCCGCAGCACACCACGCAACAGGTCCGGGTAGTCGACACCGCGCCGGAGGTTGATCTGCGATTGATGAACGCCGTCCAAAACGTACTCAATCGGATCTTCCAGCGTATGAATCTTTCGTGCTCCATTGTTGAGGTATTGAATGACGGAGTAGAGCGTCGTGGTTTTGCCGGTTCCGGTGGGCCCAGCGACGAGAATCAACCCGCCGGGCTTTTCCATGACGCCGATGAGACGGCGGAGATTCGTCGGATGGAAGCCGAGTTCGTCGAGTCCGAGCATCATTTTTTTCGGATCGAGAACACGCATGGTCAGGCATTCACCGAAGAGCGTCGGCATCGTTGCAACGCGGAGATCGAAGGAGCCTGAGTGGAGAGTTACGGAGATTCGACCATCTTGCGGCTGATGATGCTGGGCGATGTCCAATTCGGCCTTTGTTTTGACGAAGTTGACCAGCCTCGCTCCTTCCTCGGACGTCAAACTGCGAACCGCCTCGACGAATCCGAGGCGCCGAACCGAAATCTCGCATCGGTCTTCCGCCGGGGAAACAAAAATGTCGCTGACCGTCAGGCGGATGGATTCCTCGACAAGTTGGAGGAAGAAATCTTCGATGTTCTCTTCCAGCGACGCAATAAATTTGACTGCCGGCTCGGAAACCGGAAAAGAGACGGGGGTTGAGGTTTCGCTCATCGGTCTGTCGGAAACTCCACGGGGTTCAGGGGACGAAATAAAAAACACGGCCCAACTTGCACAACGCAACCGGTGCCGATTATACTTCATTTTTGGAGGTTGCGTAAGACTTCCCGTCCGCTTCCCGCCGAATCAGAGAAAAAAGTGAAAATTTCTCCCGTCCCCGACAACCCGGTTTTTGGAGCCTCCCATGAAACGATTCTCCCTGTTGGTATTACTCGCAATGTTCACCGCCGTTTCATTTGCCGTTGCACAGACGAAGGTGCCGAAATATAAAAAGATCGTTCTCAGCGACAAGTTTTACGCCGAAGGCTCTTACTACGGCGACTTCAATAAGGACGGCAAACTCGACATCGTCGCCGGACCGTACTGGTACGAAGGCCCGGATTTCACGAAAAAAAACGAAATTTACCCGCCGGAAGCGTTTGATCCGGCGAAGTATTCCGACAATTTTACGGTCTTCGTCGCCGACCTGAACGGCGACGGCTGGGACGACGTGTTCGTCTGCCCGCATCCCGGAACGCAGGGATACTGGTTCGAAAATCCGAAGGGTGAGAAAAAGCACTGGACAAAGCACATGGGCCCCGCCGAGGTCGGCAACGAATCACAACAATGGGCGGACATGTTCGGTAACGGCAAATTCGGACCGATCTACAACATGAACGGTTGGCTCGGCTTCGCAACCTACGATATTAAGGACGGTGCCCCGGAATGGACGTTCCACAAAGTTTCCGGTGAGGACAAAAAATACCAACGGTACTCGCACGGCATCGGCTACGGCGACATCAATGGCGACGGCCTACTCGACTTGCTCGAAAAGGACGGTTGGTGGGAGCAGCCAAAGGAAAAAGACAAGCCGTGGAAGTTCCATCCGTACCCGTTTGCGGACGCTGCCGCCCACATGCTCGTTTACGATGTCGACGGCGACGGCCTGAACGATGTCGTAACGGCGTGGCACTGCCATCTCTACGGCTTGGTCTGGTTCAAGCAGGTTCGTGATGTCAACGGCAAAATTTCATGGAACCGCAATGAAATCCTGCCGATCAGTCCCAAGATGGACTCCGACGACCTTCGTATCTCCCAAATGCACGCCTTCGATTTGGCCGATTTCAACGGCGACGGCGTTCCGGACTTCGTAACCGGCAAACGCTATTGGGCACACGGCCCGAAGGGCGACAAGGAACCGGACGCTCCGGCCGCTTTGGTCTGGTTCGAAACGAAACGGGACGGCAAAGGTGGTGCAACGTTTATTCCGCACATCATTGATGTCGACAGCGGCGTCGGCACCCAAGTCGTGGCGGTCGACCTGAACAGCGACGGCATTCCCGACGTGGTCGTCTCCAACAAGAAGGGAACCTTCGTATTTCTCAGCGAATAAAGGGACACCGTGCATACCTCCGCTCCGCGACGATTGTTGGCCCAAAAAATCCTTCGGCGGCTGAAGAAGGAATTTCCGGAGGCGGGCTGTTCGCTCCGCTTCCGTTCGCCGCTTGAGTTGCTCGTTGCGACAATCCTTTCGGCACAGTGCACGGATGTTCAGGTCAACAAGATCACGCCGGCGCTGTTTGAACGGTTTCCTTCGGCGAAAGACTACGCCGAGGCTCCTTTGGCACGAATCGAAGCGTCGATCAAAAGTACCGGATTCTATCGTAACAAGGCGAAGAACATCCAAGGCGCGTGTCGGATACTGCTCGAACGCTTCGGCGGCGAGGTTCCCGCCACAATGGACGAACTGACGTCGCTACCCGGTGTTGGTCGAAAAACGGCGAACGTCGTGCTCGGCAATTGGTTCGGACTCGCCGAGGGAGTTACGGTCGATACGCATGTCTTCCGATTGAGTCGCCGAATGGGCCTCGCTGTGGGAAATACGCCGGAAAAAGTCGAAAAGGAGCTTGTCGAGCTCTTCCCACGAAAAGAATGGACGAATCTGAGTCATACCCTGATCCTCCTTGGCCGCAACCATTGTCAGGCGAGAAAACCGAACTGCGAACATTGCCGACTGAATGACTGTTGCCCGAAAATTGGCGTGAAATGAAGGGGACGCCACAAATTCTACAACTTCCGAGCCGAGCCGACCTATCTTCCCAGACACATCCACAGGGCGGCCATGCGGACGGCAACGCCGTTGGTCACTTGATCGAGAATCGCCGAGTGCGGACCGTCGGCAACGTCCGGCGTTACTTCCAAACCGCGATTGATCGGACCAGGAGCGATAATCAGCACGTCGTCTTTCGCCTTGGCAAGTCGGGCAGCGTCCATTCCGTAAAGATGGGCGTATTCCTGCGTCGACGGAAACGGCCTGACAACCTGCCGCTCGAACTGGATACGCAACAGATTGAAAACATCGACCCGATGCAGAATGGCATCCAGTGAGTACGACGTTTCAACGCCGAGCGATTCCCATTGCTTGGAAACGAGCGTCGATGGACCACACAGAATAACGTGGGCACCGAGTTTTTTCAGACCCCAAATGTTCGACCGAGCCGTCCGGCTGTGAGCAATGTCGCCGACCAGCGCAACGGTCAAACTCTTGATCCGTTCAAAGCGTTGCCGGATCGTCAGAATATCAAGCAGAGCCTGCGTAGGATGTTCGTGCGGACCATCACCGGCATTCAAGACGCTGCAATGGAGATTTTCGGCAAGCAATTTCGGCGAACCGGGACAGGAATGCCGAACGATCACGGCATCGACTTGCATCGCTTCGATGTTTTTTGCCGTATCGATGATCGTTTCGCCTTTCGCAAGACTACTGGTTGCGGCGGAGAACTCGATGACATCGGCCCCCAAGCGTCTCGCTGCCAGAGCGAAACTCGTTCGCGTTCGGGTCGAGTTCTCGAAAAAGAGATTGACGCAGGTTTTTCCCGCCAAGAGTGAAATTTTGCGGTCGCCCTGTGCCAAAACGGTTCGGAACCGCTCCGCTTGATCGAGAAGCAGATTGATTTCTTCGGCACTCAATTCTTCGAGGCCGAGGATGTGACGATGTGTCCAAGTCGTCGGAACACCGCCCCAGGATTGTTGGTCGAACATAGTATTCTCCTGCCGGGACCAACAGGTCCCGGCTCGGGAGGGTATCATACCAAACGATGTTCGACTTGGCGAGTCCCCTATTTCCTTCGCAGACGACGAGCGACCGGCAATCCGATGAGTCCCAAGCCGACCATCAGCATCGTCGCCGGTTCCGGAGTGGTCGCCGGTTCATAAGGCATAGCAGCCTCGGCAATATAAAGATAGTCCTTGTGAACGTAATAGGGAGTGGCATCCATCCCCCTCATTGCAATCATCTCCAGCGGTCCCACGGCGTTCATTACAAAAATACTGTAATTGCCGATCTCATCGTAATAAGCGTCCGGATTGTAGGCCGATTGCCAGTAATCCTGATCGTCGTTGATACCCAACAACATTTGCAAATACTGGTTGTCCCAATCCGTGAAATGATCTTCGTATGTGTATGGTTGCCCGATGAGAAAGCGAATGGCTGCGGCCAAATCCGCACCGTCCGTTCCATAACGGTCAATGTCGTCCGTCGTCGCCAATATCTGGTAAAGGTAAGCCGCTCCGACCTTTAAGGTGTTCCCATAGTTAGTCATTGACGCCCCATTACCATAATTGAGCGATCCATAGATCGTTCCCCACCCCATCGAAACATTGGGGCCGACCTCCAGCGAAATAAACGAAGCCGTATTGCTGAAATATCCGTCGTCGGGAAACGGATTGTTTTGAGCGTAATAGTAGGCGTTCGTATTGGGACTCTGCGTCGATCCATTTCCCATCGAAACGTCGGAGAGGAATCGAATACCGGCGTTTGCCGGATTGGTCATCAGGTAGTTAAATCCTGTCCCATAGTTCATACCGTTGAAGGCATCGACGATGGATTGTGCGCCCAGGCTGACTCCGGTGACCATATCGGCGGAGAGTGGTTTATACGTTCCGACCATCAGGACGGAAATCACGACGCCAAGTCGTGCGATTGAAAAAATTTTTGCGCTCATGGCATATTCCTTTTCATATTGATGGGTGAAATTAAAGGTGAAAAAGCGAGTTAGTGCTCTCTGTCCCGTTAGGGATATTATGTTGGTAGAAAATGCGGCCTTCTACCAACATCTTATCCCTGGCGGGACAATGAAAGGTGTCCCTGAATTTCTAAAGAAAATGAGGAACGCTCATCTTTTCCGCAACCGTCTTACAAACGGCAGACCGGCAAATCCGAGGCCGAACATCAGCATCGTTGCCGGTTCCGGAGTGGTTGCCGGTTCCGGAGTTATCACCGGTTCGTAGGGATTGGTGGCTCCGGCGATATAGAGAAAGTCTTCGTATTTCCAGAAAACGCCGCCTGGCGTATCGCTAAATCCGTCTGTTGGAATCACTTGCGACCAAACCGAATTGATAACGAAAATGCTGTAATTTCCGATTTCCTCGTAATAGGCGTCGGGGTTATAGGCCGATTGCCAATAGTCCTGAGCACCGTTAATGGACAACAGCATCTGTAGGTATTGGTTATTCCAATCCGTGGACAACTCGTCGTGACCGAAGAGAAACCGGACCGCGGCGGCAAATGCCCCACTGTCCGTCATAGAGTCATCCGTTGTTACCAGCATTCGGTAGAGATACGCCGCCCCAACATTTAAGATACTTCCTTGGGTGGTCATTGACGTCCCATTTTCATAACTGAGCATTCCTTCAGACGGTCGATATGGCCAGTTCCTAATCGGTCCACCGGCGGTATCTCCCACTTGCAGCGAAATGTACGAATAATCTCTATATGTACTCATATCGGGATTATTCGCCCAAGGGTAATCGTGGAGGAATCTGATGTTTTGCTCCGTTGCATCTGTCGTGTAATAAAAGTGTAATCCCTGTCCGCCATTCGCGCCGTTAAAGGCATCGACGATGGATTGTGCGCCCAAGCTGACTCCGGCGACCATATCGGCAGAGAGCGGTTTATACGTTCCGACCATCAGGACGGAAATCACGACGCCAAGTCGTGCGATTGAAAAAATTTTTGCGCTCATGGCATATTCCTTTCATTCTGACGTTTGCATTAGGTATTCTCCGGCGATAAACACCGCCCACTGAAAAAATTATAGTCGCCGAGCTTTGAGATTTCCAAAGAAAAAAGGCTATACTGGCAACTTGCAAAGTATCACCATTGCCTTCCCCTGTTTTTTCCAATGACGAGAATCATTTTGATCGGCTACCGGGGAACCGGCAAGTCGACAGTTGGGCGACGCCTTGCCGAACGCCTCGGCATACCCGCTTGGGACAGCGATTCGGAGATCGAACGCCGAGCCAGTAAGACGATTGCGGAGATTTTCAACCAAGACGGTGAGATGGCATTCCGCGACCTGGAAGTCAAGGTCATTGCCGATTTTTTGCGGCAAGATGCCTTCGTTCTTGCCACGGGTGGCGGCGCCGTTCTCCGGGAGGAAACCCGGCAGCGGCTTCGGCAGAGCGGACACGTGGTTTATCTGACGGCGATGCCGGAAACCATCCTTCAGCGAATCCAAGGGGACAAAAGCTCTGCAACGATGCGACCGAATCTTACGTCGTTGTCGCCGTTGGAGGAGATCCTCGCCGTTCTCGAAAAACGGCAGCCGCTCTATGAAGAAACCGCACATATTGCCGTCGAGACGGACAAAAAGAACGTTGAGCAAATCGCCCTGGAAATCCTGACTTGGCTCGCGGCAACGCCAGTCTTCGGATGACTGTTGGCCGCTTCATCAGGCCCCCCACGCCCCTTGCAAAGTACGAAAGGTCGCTGATTGGGGACGTTGCAATCCTCGTGGTGTGCGTGGGGGCTTGAGTGCTTGCCTTTTTGGCAAAATAGGCAAACTTTCCCAAGTTAGAAAACAGGTCTATTGACTACGATGCCGATAATGGTTCAAGCCGGTATCGGGTCAGTTCGACTTGTTCTGCCGCTTTGGGGGAAGGTGGAACCGACCGGCACGAGTACCAACCGGATTATTGCCTTGGGAGTAAGGGAGGGAGGGATCAGTACGCTTGTTGTCCAAGGGAATGGGTTATTCGCAAGAAAATTCAACCCGGTGGATCGTACTTTACTAAGCCTGTCAACATCAACTTTTAGCTTGGGCAGAGCGCCAGAGTGAGCATCGCCTCCCCAATTTTAATACCGAACTAACTCCTAACTTCATGGACCAGCGGACAGACGTTACGGAGCTCATTCCGAAAGCACTAGGCAGCTATTGGCTGATCTTCTTCGGCGGCGCCACCGTCGTTGCGGGGTTGGAGTTTGCCTATTACCAACTACCGGCCTGGTCGGAAACCCTAGGCCACCTGACGCCACTGGACCTTACTTCCCCCAACAGTATCATGGCTTGGTGTCTGTCAACACTTTTTCTGTTGTCGGCGGGCGTTGCGCTGATTAACTCCCGACTCGGAAAAAGATATGACGACCCCGACAAAGGGGATGTTTGGTTTTGGACGGCCTTCGCCATGGTTCTGCTGAGTCTGGATATGCAGGTTCTGTTCCGTGAAACGATCCGAGGCGTGCTCATCCACGTCAGTGGAACACCGCTGTATCAGAACGGCGATGTGTGGTGGCTGGCAGTCTACGCGTTCGTGTTCGGTCTGATCGCCATTCGATTGCTACAGGACATGTGGGGGTATCCTCCGGCCTGTCTCTTGTTCTCGTTGTCGATTCTCGGAGCGATTTTCGCGCAGTTGCTCAAGATCGGCATCCTTCACATCTCCGAAACTCCCGAAGGCGTCATCGCGATCCAAACGACCGTGGAAGCGTTCGCGGTGCTTCTTCTTTTCCTGTCGTTTCTCCTCTTCGGTCGTCGACAAGTGCTCCGGGACCCCCAGGTTGCCATGCGATGGTTTGCCAGAGTTTGGAAGCAGGCGGTACCGGCAACGAAGCCGACGACGGCAGCGCAGAAGATTACTTCGGGCCGTGAATCCGCCGTGTACGTCCAAGCTTTGCCCCCCCAGTCTCCGACACTGGAACCGATAGCTGTAGCCCCCAAATCCGACCGGACCATCGGACAACCAAAGGTACGCCCAGTACTGGACAAAGAAGCCGACGATGCGTTTACGTTGTTAAAAGCCTCCTGACGGTTGCCAGTTCTTCGTCCATGCGGTTCCCGAATTCGTCATTTTCTTCTCTGGCATCGAAAACTCTGGCGATGGCGCCCGCGCGATGCCGTTACCATCCAAACCGAGTTTAGTATTGCCGATGGTCTGATTTGACACAAAAAAAACAGTACGATCGGAACATTCGACATCGCTGTCGACGGAATCGGCAAATTCCCCCTTCTTTTCCTGCTTCAACAGGAACGCACTTTCGATTACAATGGCAAGGTTCCACTTGCGCGGAAAAATTTTCGCCGCCGACATACTTTCATGCCGTTTTTTCCTCGGTTCACCCTCCTCCTCGGTGCCTTGATCGGCGTCTGCCTCATTTCGAGCGACGTTCAAGGACAGGGTGTGGCGTCTCCGACGACAAGGGAAGAAACGGTTCCCGCTCCGTTGCAACGGGCCCCGTTGGATGCCGTTGTTCTCTTCAACAAAGAGACCGGCAAAACGGTTTTTACTTTGCCCGGCAGTTGGCCGTTGGAAACAATCGACGAATTCAGCAAGTTTGTTCTCCGGGGCGAACCGGACGCTGTTCCGTCCTTTACGATTCGGCAAATCATCGCTTGGGGAAACGTTGTCGGCAACCGCGTTGAAGCTGTCCTCCATTTCATCATCATGGCCCCCGGCGATCAGACGGTCCGCATTCCTCTGAGTTTGAAGGAGGGCGTCCTTCCCTTTTCGGCGGACGCCCTTACCGGGCCGAACGAAAAAGAAGCGTCGTTGCCCTACCGATACACCGGCCCCGGGGTGTTCGACCTGATCGTCAACCCGCAGGACGGACAGTACATTGCTTTGATTCGGAACCGTGACCGTGCCAAGAAAGATTTAGAGCCGCCGTCCTCTGTCGTCCGGATTGTCGAAGATCTGCCGGAGCACCTCCTGAATATCGATTTCGAACCGGAGAAGTTGCTCCCTGAAACGGCACAGGACAAACGGGTAACCAAGGAAACCCCACCGGAGCAACGGCACGAACTGTTGCTCAATCTTTGGTTTCCACTGACAGGGCTTGTTGACGAGGGGCGGCGATTGACGATTTCCTTTCCCCGAGCCGTCAGCTCGCAGTTTCAGCTTTCCGTGCCGATTGTCGGCGCGACGGCAACCGTGGTGCAAGGTTCCCTCCTTGATACCCATCCGTCTGAAGACGGCCAGTCGACGCTGTTCACGATCCACGGCTTCCGATCGAACTTCGATATTTCCTGGCAGAAAAAGAAGGCCGAACGGATTGAGGAGCGCCCGGTCCTCAATATACAGGATGCCGTGATTATCGCTCGATTGGAACATCAGTCGACGTCGTACGACGCCGTGCTTCCGATCAGTAGTCCGGTTGCCTTTGATCGGGTATTCGTCCGGCTTCCACAAAACGCCGTTCTGGATGAAGAGGGGTCGGGAGGTGAGTACACGTTGCACGAGCTTTCCTCGGACGAAAAAACAACGGTCAAAGCAGGGGCGGAAGCCGATTCCGACCCCACCGTTTACGAGGTCCGATTTTCACGCAAAATGGTTTCCCAAACCGTTCGGCTTCGTGCCGTGCAACCGATTTTGCCTGACAGAGCGGGAACGTTTCGTGAAATCGAGGGCTTCCATGTTCTCGGCGCGGAACGGCAAACGGGGTCTCTCTCCGTTGGCATTCCCAACGAGATGCGTCTCAATTGGCGACCGGCTCGCGGCCTCCGTCGTGTCGACCTTCCCACGTCGCCGGTTTCGGACGGAATCGACGCCCGATTCGAGTTCTCCATGCAGCCGTTCCTTCTTCGCGCACAAATCATCCTGCCCCAGACACGAGTCATCGTCAGGCCGGAGTACCAAGTCCAAATCAACAAGGGGCAGCTCCGCCTTACTGCACGATTTTCCTGCGTCGTTCGCGGTTCGCCCACGGACAAACTCCAGTTTGTGTTTCCGGACTGGCGTTGGATCGACATCGGATCAAGCAATATCGTTGACGATGTCGGCATCAGGAAAGACGATGCCACCAATGTCCTGACGGTTCCGCTTCGAGCTCCGCTTGACGGAGCATTCGAAATCGAGCTGACGGCTTTTCAACCGATTTCTCTTGACGAGACGACGAAACACCGATTGACCGTCCGTTTGCCAAGTCCTAACGCTCACTGGACTGAACCGGCATCCGTCGTCATTGTTCCAGACGACAATGTCGAATTGATTCCCGTTGCCGACGACGCGGCAAGCGTTGGCCTGGCCAGAAAAAGCCGACGAACGTTGTCGACGCCGATACGAATCGAGCTTCCTGCCCGTCAACAAGCCCCACTCGTTTATCAAACGGAATCGGCAGAGCCTGTTTACGTCACGGACATGATTTATCATCGGCAGTCCGTTGCCGTGTCGGTTCAGAACGACATCCAACTGCTCGAACCAGAAGATCAGATAACGGCCACATTCGTCTATACCGTCGCTTATGAACCGATCGACGGGGTCCTCCTGCTCGTTCCGAAGTCGATCGACGCAACCGGCCGCTTGAACGTTTTTCATAGAGACGAACCGTTGGAAATCCGCGACGCTCCGCTTGCCGTTGGTGAAGAATCATCGGATCGATGGACGAAAAAACGGGTTTCCCTGCCGCCGGAAGCGATGATCGGTACCATCCCGTTGGTGGTACGGTATTCCATTCCGCCGATTTCCGTGGAACGCGACATTACGGCGGTCATTCCGATTCCGCTGATCCGACCTGCCGAGGCGGATGTTTCCAGCGTCGATGTCAACTTGTCCGTACGCGGCGGATTCCGCGTCGAACTGCACGACGACGTCGACGGTGCCTGGAAACCGGTCGACATGTCTCCGTTGGAGGGGGCCGCATCGCAACGGCAGTTCCGCTCCATCGGTTTCTCTTCCCTGGGAGCCCAAGAGAGAATCCCTCTTTTGCTTTCGGTGGAGGAACGTGAAACGCTCGGAACAACCATCGTCGAAAAAGCCTGGGTTCAAACTTGGCTGACGGATCAAATTCGTGTGGACCGCGGCGTTTATCAATTGACGAGCGACCGTGAGTCGATTACTCTTCGATTGCCGCCCGCCGTCGGCAAGGCAGTGCTCGTTCGCCTCGATGGCGTTCAAATACCCGTTCTGCCTACGCCCAAAGGCGAACTAATCGTTCCCCTAACGACGGAGCAACAACTCCGTCCCGTCCGCTTGGATGTTTGGTATCAAGTCGTCGACGATTCGCTTCGTAGTCGCGTTCAATTGGAATTACCCCATTTCGAGCCGGGAGCGGTCGTTCGTTGTGCTTATTGGCAGTTGATCCTTCCGCAGTACCGGCACCTTGCCGGTGTTCCTGCGGGGTGGACGCCGGAGTATGATTGGAGGTGGAATGGACTGTTTTGGGGACGGACTCCATCCCTTTCCATGGATTTCATTGGGCTGCCCGACGAGCCGACGAATGCTCCGCCACCCGACGCCGTTCAATATCTTTTCAGTAGTCTTGCCCCCCCGACGAGCGTTTCCTTTTACGTCGTCAACCGGTCGTTGATCGTTTTGCTTGCCAGCGGACTGTCGTTGCTTATCGGCTTGGCGTTGATTTATTTTCCTCGTTGCCGTTATGCCGGTTCGTTGTTCGGACTCGGTGTTGCGCTGGTGGCAACGATCCTTTACCAGCCGGCCCCGGTGCTCCTCGCGCTGCAAGCGTCGTCGCTCGGTGTTTTTCTCGCCCTCGGAGCCGGCTACGCTTATCGAATTCTCAACCGCCGTGACCGTTGGACGCCTCCGCCACGACGATCGATTGTTACTTGGGACGTGTCCGAAGACGTCCCGCCGCCGTCAGAACTTCCCTCCGTCATCATCGATGAATCCGGATCAAAAAAAGAAGAATCGGAAGAAAAGTGAAAAGGGAAAAGGGAAAAGGGAAAAGGGGGGAAAACGCCTTTTCCTTTCCTCCTTCTCTCTTCTTCCGGTTCCCGTCTTCCTGCTCCTGCTTGCGGTCCCTTGGTCGATTGCCGATGGAGCGCGGACGGCTTCGGATGCCGATCCGCCGCTGCACTATCGACGCTTGTTCGCTCCCGTTGCGTATTTCGACCACTGGACTCCTATCGAAAGATACTTTCCGTTTGACCGAGCGCAGTTTGAAGACTGGGCGTCCCGGTTGGAGCACGACGCCGAGTCGCCGCACGATGGTCATCTTTCACGAATCGTTCTTCATGCCCGATTGGAGGGACGGCAACTGGTCGACGGACGAGGCTTCTTTGAATTTCGTGACATTGATGCGACAACGGGCGAATCGGGACATCGACGTTTTCCGCTGTCTCCTCTCGGCCTCTGGATTTCGTCGCCGACATTGGAAGATGGAACCGAAGCGGCGATTTCTCTCGCATCGACCGGTGAAACCTGTCTCGTCGTTCCGGAAATGGAATTTCGGCAGACAAAGAAAAAACGGGTTCATTTCCAATGGTCGCTCCGAGTTCCCGTTGATACACAGGGCCGACTTCTCGTCGATTTTCTGTTGCCGCAATGCGTCAGCAAGGAAATTCGACTTGACTTGCCGCCGTCCGTGACTCCCTCCGTGCCGGCCGGAATCACTCTGCAAGACGAGAAGGAATCAACATCCGAATTCAAATGCTGGAGAATCCTGCTCGGCGGAGAGACTCAAACGACCGTGACGCTTTCCTTTGACGAACGGTTCGGTGCTTCGCAACAAACCACGATTCAGCAACATACGCGCTACCGTCTGTCGGCGCAAGGAATGACAACGACGTCCCGAATCTCTTTCGACAAGGCGGACCCGCTGTTCAGCGGCTTATTGTCACTCGAATTGGAATCGCCGCTCCAACCGACGTTGGTGTCCTACGGCGATCAGGCGGTTCCGTGGACGGTTGCTTCTCTGGATGACGGTTCCGCCGCCGTTCGGATTCTTGTCGACCTGCCGAATGTTGAACGGAACAACCAGCGTGAACTTTCAATCATCTCGCAGGCGCCGTTTCCGACGGACCGGCTCTGGGATCTTCCGCGTGTCCGGGTCCTTTCATCGAATGTCTTTTGGCAGGAAACCCGCGCCGTTGTTGCCGTTCAGCGTCCGTTGCTGACAAACAAGCTCCTGGCGACCCGAGCCGTTCAGGTTTTGCCGCTTACATCGGCAAGCCAAACCGAGCAGGATGTTTTCGTGTTCCAGTATTTCGACGCCGATTCGCAAATTTCCATCGACTTGAGCTATGCCTCATCGGAAATCACGGTCGACAGCACAACGCAGATTTCCTGGGGAAATAATGAAATCACCGGGAATCTGACCCTTGACGTTTCTCTGAGCGAAGGTGACCGTTATGCGCTGGAATTTACGGTCTCGCCGCGTTGGACCGTCGACT
>Ga0099364_10009333_pt1 | contig 13621 bp, 9 predicted proteins | sample TergutTh196P3_FD_73070 | JGI IMG/M metagenome (GOLD analysis project Ga0099364, IMG submission 73070) | Microcerotermes parvus P3 segment gut microbial communities from Pointe-Noire, Republic of the Congo - Th196 P3 | ecosystem: Host-associated > Arthropoda: Insects > Digestive system > Gut ...
AATGGATACATCCGCAGTATTCGAGATGTTTGAGACAATAAATCATAAATTGGACAAACATACAGGCAACACGGTAGAGCCGTCAGAAGTGGATATGACAGCCATAGATGCCTTGACAGAACAGTTAGAAAATGTAATAGAAGAAGTCAGAAAACCCGTCAAGGTTGAGCATCAGCACCGCCATTCGATTGATATCGTTTCAAGTAAGATTTTTCTTTCATTGGTAATCATGGTTTTAATGATTATCGGATTGTCTTATATCATTGGCGAACAAAGAAGAAGCCTCAGCCAATACAAAGCCGGCGACCTGAAATACCGCTATATCAAAATGCAGGGACAAACCGATGAAGAAAATCTTTACCGTTTGGAACGTCAATTCCAATACGGCGACAGTATCCAAATCATCCGCAATCATGTAGAGGAATATGAGGCGTTGGTGAAAGAACAGATTGAAAAATTGGAAAGAATAAGACAGGACAGTGCAGAAGCAGAGAGATTACATGAGAACGCTAATTTGTTAAAAAAGAACAAGTAGCCGATAAAAATAAGTAACAAAATCCAATAATTGTTACAGAATTCTACCCCTGTGAAAAATCGAAGTCATGTCTAACTAACCATGTTTTTTTGAGAAACAAAAATATTTTTCGTACTTTTGCAAGCGATATTAAAGAGTTTGTTTAGGCTAAAATAAGTAAAGAAGTCAAGGTGTTTATGAACAATAATGTTATACATCATACTCCATCGAAGGAAGAGATACTTAGCTGGAAAAACTTATTATCCAGATTCACACTGGAATCTATCAATCAGCATTTTGAAAATTACAGGACACATTGTCTTTACTATCCTACTAATGAAAAAAGAATAGAAATAGCTGTTGATTCACTGTTTGAGATAAAAAATCAAAATCACTCTTTTTCTCCCCACTTCAAATATTGTATTTCACCTGAAAAAAGACATCTGAGTTTTCCCTATTATTTTTTTAGAATACGCAAACTGACAAAGGGCAGTTGGTTCGAGAAAAAGAAAGATGAAAATGGAATTGACTTTAATACCATGGAATTTGAAGAAATTCAAACCTTAAAAGATATTTGGGAAAGACCTGCAGAAGAAGTAACGTATTATCAACGATTGAATAAACCATATACCTCAGTCTTATATACAAGTTTGGAGCCTTCGGCTGCTATTTTTGAAGCAAACCTAAATGATAAGGATTTGTTTTTCTTGATTGTATATAAAAGCGCAGGTTCTTTTAACTATAGTGACTGTTCGAATTTCATTTATTATAATGGATTAACAGAAGAAGAAAATTTAAAAAGGTATATTCTTTTTTACATTTTGCGTGATGAATTTACACGAATATTACCCGAATCGTATGAAACTAAAAATCAATATTGCGTTTCATATTATATAAGTAAGAAATTCTTCATCAGTGAAGATTCTCATGGCATTCAATATCCATCGACTCGTAGTTTAGGACAAAGGAACTTTGCTTTTTGGGGAAATATTCGAGAGCACTTAGAATTTGTGGGATTCAGATTTTGCTATCTTAATAAAAAGGGGAAGTTACAAAGTCGAATTAAAATTATTGCAGATAGTTTTTGGAATGATGGATCAAGGAGGTTTGAATATTTTTCACCTTTTTCAAAAGAATCAAAGAAAATATTTGAAGACCCATTACTAAGTGCAATGTTACAGAAATAGTTCAAAATAACGATATCCGTGAAAAAAAATGTCATTATAGATCAATCATTTAAATCAACAATAATATGCTTCAAAACTATTCAAGCGCTCAACATGGAAAAGACATTTTTGTGTAAGTATCTCGAAATGATTAATTGTCCCGAGAAATATAAAGCCATGAGCAGTAAAGATTCTTGGATTTTAAAAAAAAGGAGACAAAGTCGACACTGCGAATTTCATTTGCAACACAACCTATGAATTTTCAATTCATAGTCTTTGAGTTTGAAGAATACTATTTAAGCATTGAAAAAGCAAAAAGAAAGATTCCTGAAAACATGATCCTTAATAGTATTAACGCCTGTATATCTTTTTCGGAGTTTATGCAAAATGTGTACTCGAAAGATTTTAAGGATATTGACAAAATGTATCAAGATAAATTATTCCTAACTAATTAGATAAAAAAGTGTGTTTGTGCAAAACGAATGGATTTCATTTCAATTTCCCTAATATGTCTTTTGCTTTATCAATATACTCCTCATCATCAATCTTTTGAAATAATTCTTTGGCTTTGGCTGGTTGCTTTTCTTTTAGATAGCATAATGCAAGATACCATTGCACTTCCTGCCAATCGGGATATGCTTTGTGTAGTTCGGTAAGATTTTGTATGGCTTTCGGAAAATCTTCCATTTTCATGGAACAAACAGAAACATAGAATTTTAGTAATACAGCATTTTCAATGTCTTCTTCATCAACCGATGCTAACGCTTCTTTGTATAGTTCTTTATCGTACAAATCGGAAAAGGTCGAGCTTCCGCGAGAAATAGTACTTTCGGGCATTTCAAAATATGCGGCATAAAGATTTTGGTAGGAATTGGTTTTGAAAACATTCAGCATCAATAACACTAAAAGCACAGCAGCAACCGACACAGCCGGATATAGCCAAAGTTTCACACTTGGAGCTTTGTGCTTTTTGTAACGTTCCCGTTCTACAATTGTTTTAAACTCCTGTTCAGAAACGGCTTTGAATGCTTCCATAATTTCCGAATCTTCCCCTACTTGACGAATGGCTCGGATAATTTCTTCTTCTGTAACTTTATTTTTATTTGTTGATTCCATCAAGTCCTTTTAGTTTTATTTTTTAATTTCCGGTAATATATTTCGGCTTCATCAAATTTTTTTGTAAGCACTTCTTCCATTTTTTTCATACACCTTGATTTAGTCGTTTTTGCCACATCAGGGCTGCTGATATTCATTTGTTCGGCAATCTCTTTCATGCTTTTCTTTTCCCAATAAACAAGAGTCAGGATTTTTTTACATGGATTTTCCATTTGGCTCACCGTGTTATAAATAATCATATCTCGTTTGACGGCATCATCCTTTTCTTCTCCATATAAATAAAGATACATTTCCTCATCAGACGACAAAATATCGGGTAAATTACTTATTTCGACAGTTTTTCTTTTCTTCCTGAAATGATCATGAATCTTAATAATACCTATTCGAAACAGATAAGCTTTGAGTGGTTCATTCAAATTGTTAATCTTTCCGTTGATCACATTATGATGAATAGTTGTCATCGTCTCTTGATAAATATCCTCCGCATCTTCTTGAGACAGCGCATGGTTTTTCTGCGCAAAGCCAATAAACGGTTTTCGAAATTTATTATACGTGTCCGCCAAAATCCTGTTCTGTTCTTTTGTCAGCATATCAATTACTTAAGTGTTGTCCTAAAAACAGGTGTTTGATACGGGCGTTTTTCTTTCATTAATTTTGCTGTTTCTTCAGACCACAAATGATAGGCAGGTAAGGTAGGGTATTTATCCCATACTGTGCAAAGCGCGTAAGTCAAAAAACCATGTTTTTGATATTCGTAATTCACTTCGTTCGATTTACAGGCGGCTAATTCTGTAATCGGCGCCAATCCTTTTTCCTGAAACAAATCCGGTTTTGGGATGTCGGTTTTATATCCTTTGAATCCGGGTTTTTCAGAAAACACAATGGATGTACCCCTAAAAACATCCTCATCATCATCCTCGGCACGGGTGGTTGACTGACTGTGGCAAGCGTCTAACGAAACAATCACATTGCCTGTTTCGCCCAATTTTTTTCGGATAGGCAAAAGTAAAGTATTAATTTCGTCATCGCGCAAATGATTTTCGCCTTTGTATGATTCCGAATAGTACATTTGGGCGTCATAGCATACAATCGCTTCGTCCAAGCCGTCGGGTTCATCACCGTCGTCGTCTTCCATCTGTTGTCCGTGCGTAGAAAAGTGAATAAAAATGAAGTCACCCGTATTAGCCACTTTTTGAAGTGATTGAAAGGCGGCAACAACTTGTTTTTTTTTCGCCATTGAATCAAGAAGAACAATGATGTTATTTTCGCTAAAACCCTTCATTAATAAAGTATTTCGTAATATTTTCACATCGTTATCCGCATTAATTTGCCTCCAACCCGTATGATCCGGATACTTGGAAATGGCAACAATCAAGGCTCGTTTCTCACCCGCATATCCACACAGATGAAAAACAAATAAGCCCATTACGATATATTTTATTATCTTCATAGGCGCAAAATTAGAGATTTTTTTGAAATGCGTGTTTACTTTTTATCAAAAACAACGAGTAATAGTTATAACATTCAAATTTTAAGATTATGAACATTCAAAAAACAATTACCCGCGTATTCCGAAAAGGAATAAAAAGCAAACTTGTCAATGACATTATGGATTTGCTTTCAAAAGAAGGATACCGTCCCGTATTTGAGGACGATTATGTGGTCTTTAAAATCGAAGGAACAACGCTTTGTTTTTCATTCGACAAACAAGACGTGCATTTCACAAGGCTTATTTTGCCAAACTTTTATGAAGTTACCGGAGAAAACAAGGTGCTTGCTTTATATAATATGAATTATTTGAACAGGGGATATAAATTCGCCACGCTGGAAATGGAAAACGAAATTGTATCTGCTTTTATAGATATGCTATTATTTCCCGCAAGCATTGAAGAGATTGTCCCTCGTATGATTCATTGTGTGATGGGCATTGGTAAAGATTTTCTTAGAGAGATGGAAAAAGGTTATTCATGCAATTAATTATAGACAACATGAAAAGAATAGAACAACCAGAAAGTGTAAACAGCGCATTAGGTGAGATATTTGACAAAATGTACATTAGCGCTGTCAAAAACAGGCTGCGTGAATTGGATGAACCGACCGATAACGACTGCAAACGTTGGGTATGGGAATTGATTCAAAATGCAAAAGACAGTATTTCGCAAGACGAACACAGAAAGGCGGTAGATGTAAGGCTTATTGTCCGGGATAAGGAAGTGAAGTTTTTACATAATGGTTCGCCTTTTACGGCTAAAGCATTATTTGGATTACTTTACAAATATAGTGAAGGTAAAGAGAATAACAGTGAAAGTACGGGACGATTCGGTACCGGTTTTCTAACGACTCATTCACTATCTAAAACCGTATCCATTGAAGGAGATGTTTATACCGAAGATGATCGCAATCCTCTTTGTGGCTTTTCTGCGACCATGTATCGGGATGGGTTAGACGAAACGGAATTATTGGAAGGCGTAAAGAGGATGAAAGACAATATGGTCTATACCAACGAAATAAAGAATTGGACGACCTATACTTATCACCTTAAAACACCTCAAAACGAGAAGGCGCTACAGTTAGGATTAGAGAATTTCATCTCTAATATTGCTCAAGTCATGTTGTTTTGCAAAGAATTGAATAGTATTGAGTTAGACAATAACGGTCTGGTTACTAAAATAATCAGGAATGAAAGCCGTTTGCTGGAAAACGATATTTATTTATCTGAATTTGAAATAAAAGGTGAAACCAATTATACGCGTAAGTTTGTTCAAAAAGCAGTAGACAGGCATAGTGATGAGTTGACCAAACGATTTAATACCCAACGTAATCTGCGCCTGACCGCCGCCTATGAAATTGATAACGAAAAGAATATCGTTGAGAATCATGACGCCCCCTCTCATTTTTGTGTGTTGCCGCTTGTAGGTTCCGAAAAACATATCATGCCTGTTTACCTCAACAGTCCTGATTTCGAACCTGATTCGGAGCGGGAAAGCCTGATTTTAATAGGCGATGAAATAATTCCTGATAGGGATATGATTTCGAATGGAGGGATTAATCGCTTAATTTTAAAGGAAAGTATCTCTCTTTACGATTCTTTAGTATCTTACCTGTCAAAAAATGGTTACCACAAACTTTTCTTGTTGGCAAAAGGGCTAAAGAAACTGCCAAAAGTAGAGAAAAATTTCGATAGAGAATGGTTTGAAGCGGAAATAATAAATCCCTATCGGGATGTACTGAAAAAGTATGAAATTGTTGAAACACAAATCGGCAATCAAAAACTTTTTGCAGATGACGGTACGAGAAATATTCTGATCCCGAAGGATGCAAGTATTGAGAATCAGACCGGGATTTATGATTTATTAACAGATGTTTTCCCTGAGAAATTGCCGCTGACCGGTGTCGCTAAAGAATGGGCTGATTTGGCGTGGAAAGAATGTGGATTGTTCAAGATTGAAGATTTATGTGAATATGTTGCAGGTAAGAAAAATATTAACAATCTATCTTTATCATCGAACCCATCGGATTGGCTGAATCGTTTTTTGCTCTTTATTAAGAAGACAAATGAAAGTCGATTGAAAGAGTTCAAGTTGATCCCAAACAGTTACGGCGATTTTATGTCGTTGGAAGATAAGGGTTTTGCCGAAGGCTCCGGATTAACCGAGTATATGATAGAAGTTTTGAAAGATTTGGGAGAAGATATTAAACCGGTTTTACTTGGCAATGGTATTACGTCCGTTACCCTTCCGCTAAAAATAGACGCAAAAAGAATTGCGGAAAAGGTTAACGAACAGGCAGAAAGCATTATCAAAAAAACTCATTTATCAGATAAAGAGAAGATTAACCAATTATTGCCTTTGTTAAATACAATCCCGACAGACGAAGAAAAATTTGATACAGCGTTTATCTTCAAGCAAAAACAAATGCACAGTTTCACAGAAATTCTCTTTCCTGATTTGAGCTTCGAGCGTACCATAAATAATGATATCCCCGAAAAAGCATGGCAAGCATTGCATAAATGGCTGATAAAGATATTAATGGAAAAGGTATCGACTTTCAAGCATGTAGATGCGTTACCTGATGTTATTGAAGACAAAATTGAATGGATAGACCGTTTTATCGCTTTTGTTTCAAAAGAAATTAATGAAGGAGGGTTTGACGAGTACCCAATTATTCCAAATCAAAAAGGTGATTTCTGTTTAAAGAAAAATTTATGGAAAGACGCAAATATTCCGGAAGAGTTAAAGTCTGATAGAGCCGAACAATTCGGTCTAAAACTGAAAGCGTCTCTCTTGCATAAAAATATTGCCTCAATCAATATCTCGAAAGAAAAGAATATCAATACGGTTATTGAATTAGTGAGCGATATTTTCAAGAACAACAGGTTCGAAGCTGATGATGACTGTTTAGATTTCGCCGTATTTTTGCTTCATTTTCTGCCGGAAGAGACAAGTAAACTCTTATATAACTCTCAAAAACGATTATTAGAAATTGTACAAAACTATTATTACGAGAGAAGTGAACCTTATTCTCCAACCATTATTGCCTGTAATGCGGAAGACTTTTGGAGAAAAGCAAACGATCATATTGTCCAATCCTTGCAAGGACATTTGGAAGAAGATGCTGACCTGGAAAATTTGAAGGCATATTTATCTGAATCCGGGAGAACTTACGACGATGGAGATACGGTTATTTTCCTGAATGACTTCTACGACTATCTGAAAAATTCAGGCAGAACCATGTCAGGAAAGATTGTACCCAACCAAAACGGTGTATTCTGTTCACTTGAAAAGGTTTATAAAGACGAAAACATACCCGAACCATTGAAAGATATTTTATCTTTGGTTACTCCTGACGATGATTTCAGGGATATATTAGCCGACGCATCATTGTCCGTTCAACCGGCTCATGCGAAAAATATGGATGACATAACACAAATTCTTGATAAAACAATCATTGATATTTTTGAAAATCAACCTTGGGTATGGGACGACAATAATTTCAAAAAGGCGATTGAGCTACTTATGATGGAGTGGTTTCCAAAACATAAAGATGAAGCGGAGTCTCATTTTCGATACATATATGATAAAAAGGAAACCATTGAGATGAACGTACTTTGGAGTTTGGAAGAACGTCAAAGAATGCAACGGGCGCGTTCTATCGCTCCTGATTTATTAGACAAGTTCATCGAAACAAACGGAGATATTCATCAGCTTGAAAAAGAAAAAGAAGCCTTAGAGGCAAAAGTAGCCGAGCTGCAAGCGCAAGCGGATTTTTCGGAATCAAATGTAAAAATTGTCGAAATAGCGGCTGAGTTTCCTGATATTACTGCTGACAGGATTCGCGAATTGTTAAAATTGGAAGAGCGGGTAAAAGGTTGGAACGGGAAATCTGATTATCGTCCAGCAAATGAAGACGAAGAAAGGCGGAATTATGAAAACGGATATAAAGGTGAAGCCTATATCTACAGTCTGCTGAAAAAATCAGAACACTTCAAAAATGTGACTTGGGTGCATCAATCTGAAACCCCGACAAATTATAGAATTACCGATTACGAGGGAAACAATTATTATATCAGGGAGGATTACGGTAAATACGACTTGATAGCAGAGAATATGCATGGAAAGAAGATTTATGTTGAGGTCAAATCGACAAGAACGAGTATTGACGAAGCTGATACGATTGCGCTCCCGATCAGCTCGCGTGAATGGAAATATGTAAATCAAATCAATGAAAACGACAAATATTGCTTAGCAAGAGTGTTTGATGTAGAGAGAAATCCCGAAGGACATTTTTTGTCGGTCATGGGAATAGGATTATCTACTTTCGCATTCAACTAATAGTTAGGTGTCATATATTACCCGAACATATATATTTTTTTATGAAAACCGTTTTTTCTTTAGAAAACACTATCTTTGCGACATTGCTAAACGATAGAATTCAAATTATGAAAGCTTTATCTTTCATGTATTACTTTAGATTAATCGTCGCTTGTACTGTCTTCTTCATTTGTCCAAACGCATACAGTCAGACTTCCGAAGAAGATGAGATAAAACATGCTCTATCTCTTTTTGAATTAGGCGATTCGCTTATAAAAAAAGGTGATTATGGGTCTGCTGAGAAATACCTGCTTGAATCTTCAAATATTCTCGAAAAAGTAGTGGGAAAGGAGCACATCGATTATGTTATATCGTTAAATAATTTAGGCGGACTTTACATCAATATGGGTGATTATATTCAAGCTGAAAAATACTACCTTGAAACGAATAGTATTCTTGAGATAGTGTCTGGAAAAGAGCATCCCGATTATGCTACTTCGTTAAATAATTTAGGATATCTATATAACAATTTGGGCGATTATGCACAAGCAGAAGAATATTATCTCGAAGCAAAAAGTATTCGAGAAAAAGTATTGGGGAAAGAACATCCCGACTATGTTGTTTCACTAAGTAATTTAGGTGATCTGTATAGTTTGTTAAGTGACTATGTTCAAGCAGAAAAATATTTACTTGAAGGGAAAAACATTATGGAAAAAACATTAGGAACAGATCATCCTGATTATGCTTATTTGCTGAATAATTTGGGAACGCTTTATCTCAATTTAAGCAACTATTCACAAGCAGAAGAATATTTACTTGAAACAAAGAATACTTTTGGAAAAGCGTTTGGTAAAAGACATCCCAATTATGCTACTTCGTTAAATAATTTAGGTAGTCTTTATATCCAATTAGGAGATTATGCACAAGCAGAAAATTATTTACTTGAAGCAAAAAATATTCGAGAAAAAGTATTAGGGAAAGAGCATCCCGACTATGCTTTGTCGCTAAATAATTTAGCAGCACTTTATTCCGATTTGAGCGATTATGCACAGGCAGAAAAATATTATCTCGAAGCAAAAAATATTCGAGAAAAAGTGTTGGGTAAAGAACACCCTGATTATGTTCAGTCTTTGAATAATTTAGGACATCTTCATGTGATTATGGGCGATTATAAACAGGCTGAAAACAACTTTTTTGAAGCAAAATATGTGTTGGAAATTGTTTTCGGCAAAGAGCATCCCGATTATGCTCTTTTGTTAAATAATATAGGGGCGCTTCATAACAAAATGGGCGACTATTCACAGGCAGAAAAATATTATCTCGAAGCAAAAAATATTCGAGAAAAAATGTTGGGTAAAGAACATCCCAATTATGCAAATTCGTTAAATAGTTTAGCTACGCTTTATTCCCATTTGTCCGATTATGTGCAAACAGAGAAATATTTACTTGAAGCAAAGAATATTTGGGAACAAGTATATGGGAAAGAGCATCCCGATTATGCCACTTCGTTAAATAATTTAGGCAGTCTTTATAATCAATTAGGAGACTATGCACAAGCAGAAAAATATTTACTCGAAGCAAAAAATATTCGAGAAAAAGTATTGGGTAAAGAACATCCTAATTATGCAAGTTCTCTAAATAATTTAGGATTTCTCTATCATGATTTGGGCGATTATGTCCAATCTGAAAAATATTATATAGAAGCAATGAATATTTGGGGAAAAGTGTTGGGTAAAGAGCATCCCGATTATGCTTTGTCGCTAAATAATTTAGCAACACTTTATTCCGGTTTGAGCGATTATGCACAGGCAGAAAAATATCATCTCGAAACAAAAAATATTCGAGAAAAAGTGTTGGGTAAAGAACACCCTACTTATGTAACTTCGTCAGCAAACATATCTGTTTTATATCAAAACATGAAAGAATACGAAAAAGCGGCACTATATATTAAAGAAACTTGTGCACTCATTACAGAATTAGTAAATCGGAACTTCACTTTTCTTTCCGAACAGCAACGTAATTATTATTGGAATACAAATAGAAGTAGTTTTATAATCAGTTATAATCTATCTAATCTTTATCCCGTATCGGAAGTTCATGCCTTAAATTATGATAATGCGCTTTTCACAAAAGGACTTTTGTTACGCACCACAAATGATATTCGGAATGCGATTTATTCTTCAGGAAATCCTGATTTAATTGAACAATATATTAAATTGCGGAATATAAGGCAGCAAATTATTACATTACAAACAAAGACCGATGAAATCAACCCTGATTATATTCAGGCGTTAGAAAAAGAAGCCGATGATTTGGATAAGGAGCTAACCGCTTCTTCGGTTGCTTATCGTGATTTGAAAGCCGATTTGAATCTGCACTGGAAAGATATTCGTGATAATTTATCAAACAACGAAGTTGCTATTGAGTTTATCAATTATCAATTATTCGATAAGGAATGGACTGATACCATTCTTTATGCAGCTCTGGTTTTACGTTCCGGCATGGAAGCACCAGTGTGTGTGCCACTTTGCGAAGAAAAAGATTTGCAAGCCTTTTTGGTTAAAACCAAAGGAATATTAGACAATAGAAGAGATGCAGATGAACAAAAGACAAGAATACTTTATACTATTTATGGCAACGAACTTTACAACCTTATCTGGCAACCGATGGAACAATACTTGCAAGGCATTGAAACCATTTATTATTCGCCTTCGGGCATTCTGAATCAAATCGCTTTTTCGGCAATTCCGGTTGATACGGCTCGCCTGATAGACAAATACGATTTGCACTTGGTTTCGAGTACACGGGAAGTAATGAATAGAAAGAAATTGAAAGATTCTTTTCTTCCGGTCAGTCAATCGGTCTTGTATGGAGGAATCCAATACGATGTTGCCAATCCTCAGGAATTACAGACTGCTGCATCACCATATAAAGAAATCATTACTCCTTTTGTCGCCTCACGCTCTTTACCGGATGATTTGACCCGTTCCGGTTGGGAATACCTGCAAGGCACGGAAAGTGAGGTTGTAGGAATTGACAGTATATTAAAAAAATCCAATATTCCCAATATCACCTATATGCGCATTGAAGCCAATGAAGAATCATTCAAGGCACTTTCAGGCAATTCTCCCATGCTGCTTCATATTGCTACGCATGGTTTCTTTTTAGACAATGAAGAAAAAATATTTATGCAATTGATGAATAATGACAATCGCGTTGTCAGTAATCCGTTGTTACGTTCCGGTTTACTGTTTGCAGGTGCAAACCGTGCATGGCTAAATAAAGACATCATCCCCGACATTGAAGACGGCATCCTGACAGCCGAAGAAATTGCACATTTAGACTTATCTAACACCAAATTAGTTGTTCTCTCGGCTTGCGAAACCGGATTGGGTGAAGTGCAAAACAGCGAAGGCGTTTTCGGCTTGCAACGAGCGTTCAAACTCGCAGGCGTCGAAACGCTGATAATGAGTTTGTGGAAAGTACCGGATGAAGCAACTTCCAAATTAATGATTGACTTTTATCAAAATTTATTGTCGGGAAAATCCAAACAGGAATCTTTCAAAAAAGCGCAGCAAACCATTCGGGAAGAATACCAAAATCCGTATTATTGGGCGGGTTTTGTGATGATGGATTGAAAATTCATTGCATTAAATATCTGCACCCGATTTTTTTTTACAAAAACTTTGTCGGAAATGTTTACCTTTTGGCTTTTATTACGATATAGTAATAGAAACAGGATGATAGGTGAATCCTTCCGCTTATTTTTAAAATAATAATCGCCCGAAAGAAGGATAGGGTGAAAAAAAATAAAAATTATTAGTAAAATCTTTAATTAATTGTCAATGAAATGAAAGAACAAATAAAGAAAACAGGGTTTGCAATACTAAAAGCTATCAGTGTAATATTTAAGATTTGCTGGGTGATAGTTTTATTAACAGGACTCATATTCTGGATAAAAGAAAATGGCGTTTCAAGTCTGTTAGTTAATGTATTGAAGTATACAGGGTATTTTATCGCTGTTATTGTTGCAGTGGTTGTAATTGGCAAGTTGCTGATGTTAATAAGTGATATCGGGAAAAAGGATAAAGGTGAAACTGATGTCGCTCAGAACAAAACAGGCAGCATAATAACAGGACTACATCTGTGTGAAAACGGACACCTTTATGAAAACACGAAAGAATGTCCATATTGTTCTATATTAAAGGACTTTAATCTGTCCAACAGGACTTTGTCTTTGGAAGAAATAAGAATGGATAGGCTGTGTAATATAAATTTGAAGGATTACATTCATCAACAATTTACAGATGATACGCCAATCATGGTGGATGGGGAAATAGTTGGTTATCCGAGAGATTTTATGCTTACATATTTCAAGGAAGTACCCCCCATCAAAGGTGGATGGGGCTACAGTATAGAAGATGCAATCATTTTCGATTCGGATAAACACATGGATTGTATCGCCTTAGAATATCAGATAGCCAAATTTCGAATTGTTTTTCACCAGACAAAGAGGCGACCGCTTCTACGATATAAGAGAAATAAAATGTATTCAAGCGCTTATTAGCAAAGATGGGAAAAAGTATGACAAACTTTATTTTGAATATGTTTGTATTTATCAAACAGCTTATGAGGCACTCGGAGAGGAATACAGCCAGCACAAAAACAATAAATCCATTGATGACTCCGATTTTTTGTTGGAACATAACAAAAAACGTTTATCGCTTCAGTATCATGTTACATCGGAAATATATTTTGATGTTTCTATGCTAAAATATCCGTATTGAAAGAGACTGTTTTTTGCTGATTTTTGCGAAGTTGCTTGTTTGTCCGCAAGAAACAAGTAACTTTGCGGCATTGTATTACATTAAAATTGAAGATATGAAAGTCTTATCTACTCGATATTCCTTTCTTGTTTTCCGCACTTTGTTGCAGCACCAAACATATTTATCTAATATATAGTTTAATATAAAATTTATTTTGTAATTTTGGGTGCTGCAAGATAAGTAACATGT
>Ga0099364_10009334_pt1 | contig 13621 bp, 8 predicted proteins | sample TergutTh196P3_FD_73070 | JGI IMG/M metagenome (GOLD analysis project Ga0099364, IMG submission 73070) | Microcerotermes parvus P3 segment gut microbial communities from Pointe-Noire, Republic of the Congo - Th196 P3 | ecosystem: Host-associated > Arthropoda: Insects > Digestive system > Gut ...
GTAGAATAAGTATATGTTATATAAATACTAAAAAAAAAAAAAAAAAAAATAAAAAAAAAAAAGAAAAACACAAAAAAAGCCCCCCGGGAAAAAATAGGGGGGGGGGGGGGGGGGGGGGGGACTAGGTAATGTAGTCCCAAGAAAAACAACGCGAACGATGCAGAAAGCATGCGTCGCACTCTTTGCAGGAATGGCTGTCCTGCTCGCAAGTCCAGGGGTGGTGAACGCCCAACCTTATGACTGGAATTTTTCATCAAATAACCCTACACTTAGTATCACTGACGGGACAGGGACAAATCTAACCGGTGGGCAAGGTGGAGGTGCCATTGATACCGCTAATCGCTTTCAAGACGGAGATAACGTCGATAACGATACCTACAACACAACACTAACCATCACCGGCGATAACAGTGCCGCTGGCAGTGGCAGTGCTACTGGCAACGAAGTCACAACCATCGGGAACCTTACGGCGACCAGATCACCACCATACCCGACCACGTCTTCGACGCGTCTGACCTTCAACTTGGATACCGCGGCATCTTTGACGGTAGGTGACATTGGTACAAGCGATGTTCGCTTTCTCTTGATTACGGTTACCAATAGCGGGACAGGACTTACAGTAGGTCGTACTTACTCCGCTGAGGTGTCTATTGCGGCTAATCAAAAACTTAGTGTCGGCGGCGGATATTTCGAGAATCTTAGGATTGAATCAGGCAGCACTCTCCACGTGGACGAAAACCTTAACATTGGACGTTTTGGACAACTCAATACTACTACTGGAGTAATAACTGGGGGTGCGGGTACGATTGCTATTGCCGATGGTAAAGCATTGACATTGAGTGCTCAGAGCGGTGGCGAATGGGACGACGGCGCAGGAACTTGGGGAACATCTGGGATAACAACAACGTTCAACTTGAATGGAAGTGGTATCTTGAATGTGCAAGCCAATACGTATCTGGACGGTGTTGATTCCATTCAAGGCACGGGTACAGTCAACATTGGCAATAGAGGCGTGCTGAGTGGAACAGGAGTTGAGGAGATACAGTTAGTTTTTGTGGAGGCTGGTGAAACAGATGCGACATTCATGTTGAACACCAACAACGCAGCTTTGGTATTGAATAAGGCCGGCACGATTGGCAAACTCGGCGGCAGAGGGGGATATGTTGTAAGCGCGACTTTTGATCTTGATGACAGTCTCACTATCAAAGATACCGTCTCCGAAGGGTTTGGGGGAAATATCGGATCCATCGGGAATATTGTACTCGAAAATGGGCTCTTTACAGGAGGAGATATTCTCACTATAGGTAACCTTATTATTGGACTTGAATCGAGCGACCCAGATATACTCGGCAGTGGGGATGTTACATTGCGTGATTCCCTGGTTGAGATCTTTGAGGCCTCGGATCCGAGTTTTGGGTTTTTTGGTGGGGCTGTATCTATTACTGATGGGGCAACCTTGAGAGTGGAACGGGCTTCTTTTGATCGTTTCGAATCGCTAGACTCCTCCGCAGTATCTGTAGGTGGAGTGAATTTTTATCTCGGCACGGAGAAGGGGGGTGCTACGCTCATCGTTGGCAACATATCCGGCTCTGCCGACCAATCGACGGGACTCGTCCTAAATGATTGGACTTCGCATGCGGGCAGCACGGTTCGATTCGGTATTGACCAAGAAGGCATTTGGTCATCGCTCACCATTGAGGGGAACATTGATGCCAGCAGAGGAGCCGCTCAGATAACCTTGAATGATTCCGGCAATTTGGGAATACTGGGCAAAAACATGGCGGTGCCTCCAGATATGACGATTGTGCCCGGTGCCTCTCCTTTTGTGTGGCTTGTCGCCCAGGACGCAGAGAAGACAGGTAAAGAAGAAGACTTTGCGGTTGAAGATTTCCGGACTTCACGATTCAATTTCATGGGACATTATTTCGAGGCAGGGGAATACTTTTACGGGCATCGGGCTTGGGGGTATCACGTTGAGCAGGCACCTGCCATACCCGACCTTTCGTCTCAAATCATCGTCAACATCATCGGCTTTGAACTTCCGAGGGCGCAATATACGGATGGTCCCTGGGTGCGGTTCAAAGGGGGAACACTCAATGATAACAAAGCGACGTTCGACAAGCACACATATCAGTTCGTACAAGCCGGCTGGGATAAAACCTTCGACGTGAGAAATGGTGCATGGAATGCCGGTCTCTTCATGGAAGGCAACTGGCTGTACGGTTCCGGCGACCACAATCCCTGGGGCAACGAGGTCATGGGGAAATTGAGTTCAACGCATACCGGCATGGGCGCAGGACTTTATCTGGGACGTGAATTCCGTAACCGCACCTACTTTGACATTGTCGGACGCGTAACGCAGTTTGGTAATTCGGCAAAAAACAGAGTGGTTGCCAATGGAAACCCGGATGAAAATTACACCGCCGAATGGTCGAACCAGATATTTACGATGGGGCTCGAAGTGGGCAGGACATTCAGTAGCCGGGATGACCGGTACTCTCTCAATGTTTATAACCGCCTTCTGTACAATAGTACCTCGGCAAATGAGTTTAGCGTCAATTATGAAGACGGCAGTTATCTTACTGCCCATGTCAATGGTTTCGGCGGCTGGACGAACCGGCTGGGGGGACGCTTGACGTTCCATCAACTCTTCGGCAAACCAAGACGGTCGGGTTACTACGGTCAAGCCCCGTGCGAGTCCTTGTGTGATCCGTGTGATCCGTGCGGTTCCGGCAACGGCGGCGGCAGAGCAAGCAACATCCAGTTCTTCGTCGGAGCAGACTACTATCAGGGACTCAACGGTAGGTTTGGAGGATCGTTCAGCGACCCCAACATGGGAATTGTCAATCAACCGCTTACACCGGCTCACGCCAAGAATAACATGTCCTACGGTACGGCTTCGGTGGGGATGACGTTGATTCCGAGAGATAACCTTTCGTTTGGACTTATCGGCGAGAGTCTCTTCGGTGATGTGAGCGGTTACGGCTTGACCTTTATGACGAAGGTGACGTTCTAGGGTAGGAGTGAGAAGGTAGAACGAAGAGGATTTAACCGCAAAGACGCAAAGTTGTCGCAAGGTTCGCAAAGACCAATTTCATGCCGTTTACGGTTAAGAAATACCACACCAAACAGCCGCCCTGTAAGGGCAAGGCAACACGGCAACGCACATCCGTTGCCCAACCGCCTAGGGTTAAAACCCTAGGCTAATAGGCGATGCCCTTACAGGGCATAACAAAAACCGCCCTGTAAGGGCGGAGCATTATAGCCTAGGGTTTCAACCCTAGGCGGGCATGGGCTTGCAATGGGCTTACATGGCGAAAAAAGGTAGGCAGCCGACCGCCGGGCGGCTGCGTGCGGTACTCCGCACTTGGAGGCGTGAAACGCTTGTTTTGCCGAACTCGCCCCCCCGTCGGCGAGAGCCGACGTTGCCGCCCGGCGGTCGGCAACCTACCTTTGCAAATTGGTAATTTTTACCCGCCAGCACAGTAACAGAACAATGGACACGTGGAACAACGAAGAATTTGAAGCACTGCTGGATGCCATGCAGCAAGGGGATGACCGGGCGTTTGATACATTCTTTCAAGCCTACTACGAAAAACTCGTCCGCTACGCCAAAAAGAGAGTCGGTAACTTTCCGCTGCGGACGTTCGACGAAGAGGACTTGGCATTGAGCGCGATGCACAGTCTCTTTAATGGTATCGGTGAGAACCGGTATGAGGTAGAGAGCGGGGTCGATCTTTGGAAGATTTTGGTCACCATTACGAATTGCAAATGGATCAACCTGCGTGAAAAAATGGACGCACAAAAGCGCGGCGGCGGAAATGTCCGCGGCGACTCCATTTGGATACAAAAGGGGGAAAACAATCTGTTTCACGAACAACAGGACATGAAACAGGAGTTGCCGGATATTTGTGTCGAATTATTGGAAACAACCGACAGGCTCTTTCAGCAATTGAAAGATGACGACACCCGAAAAATCGCCCGGCTGCTCTTGGAAGGCTATCGTATTGATGACATTGCCGTGGAACTCGATTGCGTGCGGCGCACCGTGGAACGTAAAATTGCACAGATACGGAAAGTATGGGGGAGGTTTTTGGAGATAGATGATGAGTGAGGGACAGTAAACACCATGAAATTTCACCTTGCACCCCTTGCGGTTAAATTCTCTTTTTTTTTAACCGCAAAGGACGCAAAGAAGCGCAAGGGACGCAAAGGACAAATTCATACAACAGCAATGACCACCGAAGAGGACGACAACCGGATTGACGACCTTGCTGACCGATTTGAAGCCGCTTGGCGGATCGGCAGGCGGATCAGCGCGGATGATTTTCTGGCAGAAGGAGAGACGCTGATCGCTTCCAATGTTGACGCAATTGTCGCAGAACTTCGGCTGGTCGAACAAGAGTTACGCCGCAAGTATCAACATTCACTCTTTCCTCTTGCATCGGAATTAGAAACACAAAACAGGGTCGGCAATTACGAAATTCTCGGCTTGATCGGTCAGGGCGGCATGGGCAAACTCTACCGTGCCAAAAATGTTCTGCTCGATAAAATCGTTGCCATTAAAATTTTGCCTCATGCAATCGCGAGCGATCCGAAGGCGGTGGAGCGTTTTGAGCGGGAACTCAAACTGCTCGGCAATCTGTCCCATCCGAACATTGTGCATGCCCACGATGCCGAGCGGCTGGCGGATAATCTCCTGCTCGTCATGGAATATGTAGAGGGGAAAAACCTTCAGCAGATTCTCGCTTCCGGGAGAACATTGCCGATGGACGAGGCACTCTCGGTCATCCGTCAGGTTGCCGCCGGATTGCAATATGCTCACGAACAGAAAATCATTCATCGGGATATTAAACCGGCGAACATCATGCTGACCGAATGCGGTGTTGCGAAGATACTCGATTTCGGTCTCGGTAAGTTCCACGATGAATTGTTTTTTCCCATTAAGCAGGAGGATTCCAATCCGCTTACGGAGCAGGGTTCGACGATTGGGACGGTGGACTTTCTTTCGCCGGAACAGTGGGAGAATCCGGGGAGCGTGGATATTCGGACGGATATTTACGGGCTCGGCTGCACTTTTTACACGGTTGTTACCGGCAAGGTTCCCTATCCGGGGGATAAGTTCCGAAATATCCGCGACAAGATGATTGCTCACGTGCATCATCCCTTGCCCTCATTTTCGTCTGCCGGGATTACGGTCAGTCCGGTGATTGAGGCGATTTTACAAAAGATGTGTGCGAAGAACCGCGAGGAGCGTTTTGCCGTGCCGCAGGAATTGCTGGAGGCACTCGATGAGTACCAACGCACGGCAACCGTGATGATGCCGGCGGTTCCTGCGAAGGGGGGACTGCGCCGTCTATATTGGGTGGTTACGGGGGTTGCTGTTGTTGTTTGTTCGCTGGGTTTGATTCTCCTTTTCAAGCCGAACACTCCTCTACCGCCAACGGCACCTCCCCTACCCGCCCCGCCGCCGAATGATAACGGTGTTGTCCCCGCTCCTGTGATTTCTGCCGCTGTCTCCGCCATTGAATCCGAAATATTATCGTACCGCTACCGCGGCGACATACGTACCGCCCGGCGTTTATGCCGGGAATGGCTCGACGAAGTGCTCGGCACCGCCCCGGACACACCGGAGCAGCGTGAGCAGACGGCAATCATGAAAGAACTACTTGCGGACTGCACATTGTACGGCAATGATCCGAACATTCGCGGGTACGAATTCTACGTGGAGGAAGCCGGGGAATTGTATTTTCAGGCAATCACTTTGACGGAATGTCCCGAAAGAAAGAACATTTTGAACAGCAAGCGTGCGGTTTTACAGATGATTTCCGGGAACCCTTCGGCGGGCTTGCGGACGCTGGAGGTGGGAACGGACAGAACAGTTCTCGAAACGGACAATGAATCCGGTAAAGAGTTCGGCAAGAGTTTTCTGTTTTACGAAGCGGCACGGGGGATCGGCTTTTTCTACTGTGCCGAAACCCATGCAGAGCGGCAGGCATCACTCCGCCGGGTCTTGGATATGTTCCGGTTAAATCCCCGACCGGTTACAGATAATCTCCGGGAACTGGAACGCTTTGATCTTCAGTTACTTTGTATCCGGCAACTTTTGGAAACGGCTCTCGCTGCGGGGGATGAAACGGTACGCCGGGATGCGGCAACGTATTTAGACCCGATTTTGCTTGGGGCGATGGCGGGACACCGCGATTGGCGACCCTATTTGCGGAAAGATTTTGATTTGGCAATCCGGTGTTTTTCGGACAATTTGCTGAAACAGGTACAGTACATCTATGCTTTACGGATGGACGACACGCCGCGCGAGGGATTGGCACAACTTCTTTTTTACTTTACGGAGCGGGACGGTTTCGCTATTTTTCTGCCGGGCGGTTTAAGTGATGCGAAAAAGTTCGAGTTGGATTGGACACGGGAAGACATACGGCTCAACCGTGTCAACCGGCAACAGGGCGGAACAGATTTTCTCTTGGACGAACAGTTGACGGCATTGGTTCAGGCAGAATGGGACGCAGGGCGCAGAGTTGCCCTGTCTTGGAACGACGAATTGTGTTTCTCCAACCGGAACGAGGGACTTTCCTATGCAGACTGGACATTCGAGCCGCAGTTAACGCTGCGGTTGTTTGTCGGGATTGAGAAGTGAAACCAGTAGTAAGAAAACGGCACGAAATTGTCCCTTGCGGTTCTTTGCCCCTTGATAATTAACAGGGCTTTGCGTCTTTGCGGTTAAAAAGCAGGTGGAACCGCGAGGGGACGCAAAGGAAAACAGGCACTTCCCCCCTGTTTGTGGTATATTGTCTTTCATCTATGACCTCCATCCGCATCAAAATCTTTTCGGCATTAACGCTGCTCATCCTGCTCGTCTCCTCACTGGCAGGGGCGGGACTCTATGCTGTTCGGCTTTATCAGCAACAGGTGCGTGATGTTACTTGGCGGGTCAATGTGCTGCCTGTTGCCGGAAAAATGAGCCGGCATGTCACCGACTTGCAGGCAAATTACAGTGAGTTACAGGGGATACGGTCGGTGTCTGTCCGTCAACCCTTCATCCATTTTCCCGGTCCCTTTTCCTCCGAACTGTTTCATCCCAGTATTGAATTCCGGTTTGCCCACTCTCTCACCGGTCTCAAACAGAGTTACGAAGAATACCGGCAACTTTTGGAAGACCGGGTCGCCGAAATGGGTATCGTCGAAAGTTTTGAGGAGGAGTTTTCCACCGTTAATAGTATCCGCAGTGCCATCCAGGAGTTAGACGAAGTTGCCGGTGCCGGTCGCCGAAATTGGAGTGTCGGTGATACCGGCAGTTGGGAAAAAATTGAACTCCTCTTGGATACTTTGCGGGAGCATACCGACAAGTTGCCGATCTATCTGACGGATGAATTGAGCGGATACTCGCAGACGATGCGGCAGCAATCCGGCTGGCTCCGAATGACGGTGATCGTGTGTGTAACCATTTCGGTCGGATTGATGCTGCTGCTTATTCGGCTTTCCTTTGTTTGGATTTTTTCGCCGCTTCATATTCTCCTGGATGGTTCCCGGCAAGTGGCAAGCGGGAAATATGATACCCGGATTGTGCTTCAATCGAATGATGAAATTGCAGAACTTGCCGAAGCGATGAACTTCATGACGGAGCAATTTCAAGAGCAGGTTCGGCAGTTAGAAGAGAGCCGCCGCGGCTTGGACGAAAAGGTCAAGCAGAAGTCCCGGGAACTCGTGCGGAGCGAACGTCTGGCAAGCGTCGGTTTTCTGGCGGCGGGAGTGGCACACGAAATCAACAATCCGCTGATGGCAATTTCCGCCTGTGCCGAGTCGCTGCAACAGCGGATTGACTCCGAAAACACCGAATACGTCAAACGGTATCTGGCAATGATACAGGAGGAAGCCTTCCGCTGCAAAGACATCACCGGACGTTTGCTGGGACTTGCCCGGAATGAAACAAGGGAGCGGGTAAAAACCGACTTCGTGCCGATCATTACCGATATGCTCGCCATGCTCCAACAGCAGGATACTTTCAAACGCAAACAGGTTACACTGGACTTACCGGAGTCACTGGAAATTACCGTGAATGCGCAAGAGATGAAACAGGTGGTGTTAAATCTTTTAACCAATGCATTTCAAAACACCGACGCAGAGGGACAAGTGCTGATTCGCCTTTGTATGCAGGACGATACTGCGGTGTTGTTCGTGCAGGATGACGGCAATGGAATGGATGCCGGCGTATTGGAGAACATTTTTGAACCTTTTTTCACCCGTCGGCGCGGGGGCAGCGGTAATGGACTCGGACTTTCCATTACTCACAGAATTATCGAGGAACATGAAGGACGCATTTCGGCATTCAGCGAAGGACTCGGCAAAGGTTCCGCGTTTGTCGTAGAATTGCCGCGTACACCGAAAACGGCATAAATAGGGACGTTGCGATCCTTGCGGTTCATTCTTTTTTTAACCGCAAAGGCGCAAGGAAGCGCAAGGTTCGCAAAGACCCCTTTCATGCTTTCATGCCGTTTGCGGTATAGGGGGCTTGCATCACCATAAGTCCTTCGGGTAAAATAGGGGGCAACGGCTACACTCATGTTATCTCTCACAATGCAAGCAAAGCAAATCGACAAAGACTTTCTCCACTGGGCAATTCAAGGCGCGGCAATACAGGACGGCGGGCAGCCCGCTGAAAAAAAGCAAATTGAAAAATGGCAAACCAAAATGACCGCTCTCCGAAGAGAGCAAGTCCAAAAGCCGGTCATCTACATCGGTACGGGAACCTGCGGACTCGGTGCCGGAGCAGGATTCACCCTCGAAGAAATCAAAAAATACCTTACCGATAAGAGCATTGAAGCCGACATCGTCGAAGTTGGATGCGTCGGACTCTGTGCCGTCGAACCCTGCGTCGATGTCCAACTGCCCGGCAGAACACGGTTGATGTTTCAAACCGTTACCAAAGATAAGGTCGTTGCTCTGCTCGATGGAGTCTTTGCCGAAGAACCGCCGAAAGAGTTGATGTTGAGTCAATTCGGTAGCCCCCACCCTAACCCTCCCCCGAAGGGAGAGGGGAATCCTCTTCGTCCCTGGGACGGCGTAAAATCCCAAGATGAACATGCGTTCTTCGGACCACAGACCCGCTGGGTGCTCAAAAATTGCGGTGTCATCGATCCCACTCAACTCGAAGAATATATCGCCTTCGGTGGGTATCAAGGGTTGTACAAGGTTCTCAAAATGGATCCCGCCGACGTTTGTGCCGAAGTCGAAAAGTCCGGCTTGCGCGGTCGCGGCGGCGGAGGTTTTCCCACCGGAGTCAAGTGGAAGTTCGCCCGAAACAATAATGACCCGCAACGCTATCTCGTGTGCAATGCCGATGAAGGCGATCCCGGGGCGTTTATGGATCGTGCCGTCATCGAAGGCGATCCCCATTGCTTGCTCGAAGGAATGATCATCGCCGCCTACGCCATCGGTGCGAACAAGGCGTACATTTATATCCGTGCCGAGTATCCGCTTGCCATCCTGCGTTTGGAACAAGCGATTGCCGATGCGGAAGCAAACAATCTGCTCGGCGACAACATCTTGGGCAGCAATTTTTCGCTCAAAATGATTATCAAGAAAGGGGCGGGCGCATTCGTTTGCGGTGAAGAGACGGCACTGATTCACAGCATCGAAGGCAAGCGGGGCATGCCGAGACCGCGTCCGCCGTTTCCAGCCGTATCAGGCTTGTTCGGACATCCGACGATCATCAACAACGTAGAAACCTTTGCGAATGTTCCGCAGTTGCTCAAAAACGGGGCGGACTGGTTTTCCTCCGTCGGAACAGTAGGAAGCAAAGGAACGAAGGTCTTCGCTCTCTCTGGCAAAGTGAGCCGAACAGGACTTGTCGAAGTCGCTATGGGAACGACGCTTCGGGAGGTGGTCTTTGCCATCGGCGGCGGTATCGAAGGAGGCAAGGCATACAAGGCGGTACAGATCGGCGGTCCTTCCGGCGGTTGTATTCCCGAGTCGCATTTGGACATCGAAATTGATTACGAGTCGCTCAAAACGGTCGGGGCGATGATGGGTTCCGGCGGACTCGTCGTGATGGACGAGGAGAACTGTATGGTTGATGTGGCGAAATTCTTTATGGATTTCATTCAACGGGAGAGTTGCGGCAAGTGCGTGCCGTGCCGAGAAGGAACACGCCGGATGTTGGAAACGCTTGTCCGTATTACGCGCGGACGCAAAAACGAGACCGGCAAACAGACGTTGGAGCGGTTCCAGAGTATCGTACATCTTGAACAGTTAGGCGAAGTGATTCAGGATACCTCTCTTTGCGGTTTGGGACAGACGGCACCGAATCCGGTGTTGTCCACGCTGCGTTGGTTCCGTGATGAGTATGAGGCACATGTCTATGATCGAACTTGTCCGGCAAAGGCGTGTACGGAGTTGATCATGTACCGCATTACGGAGAAGTGTACGGGCTGTACGCTGTGCATCAAGAAGTGTCCGGCGGATGCGGTGGTGGGAACGCTGAAAAATCCTCATACGATTCTCACGGACAAGTGCATTGGCTGCGGAGCGTGCGTGGATTCCTGCCGGTTCAAGGCGATTGAGAAGGTGTAATTTAGCCGGTATTCCGGCACATGAGCCAACGAGAATCAAGGAGAGCAACTATGGGGAACCTCTAAAAATCAATTTTTACATTTTGATCTATGCCGAAACGCACCCAATCTGCACTTTGCGCACCTTACGTAACTCATTGCGTACTTTGCGGTTCAATCCGAACCATGTTAATCGCAAGGTACGCAAAGATCGTGCAAAGGACGCAAAGAATCTATTTTTAGAGGTTCCCTGAACGTAGCACATTCCGCCTTAGATGGTATTGATTATTTGTTTTCCAATTTTGCCCCGCACAAAGGCACAAAGAATCTCGAATACCCATAAATCCCTTTGTGTCCTTCGTGCCTTTGTGCGAAATATCATCTGCATCATTTAAGGCACGATGTACTACCCTGCTTGCCCAATTGGACAACGTGTCGACGGACTGACAGCAATAGTACAACTTTTCCATAAAATCTGTATAATAGCAGTAGTCCAAGCCGAGGAATTCAGGAGTTTTTCTTATGTCCACCCACACTCTGCCCACAGGTACTCTCAACACGCCGTACATCCTTCACGAAGTCCGTGCGCGCCGTAATGGCGAAAACCTTGCCAATGCTTTCAAACTGATCGCTATTTTGCTGCTCGCCCTGCTTGCTGCCTGGATCGCGATGATCCTTGCCGCTCCGCATCGTGTTGCGGAAATAAGCGGGTTCATCGCCGTTTTAGTCTTCTTCCTCGTTTTCGGAACATTTCATTTGCTCATCAATTTTTTGTTCGTGGTCTTTCCTTTCCTGCTCTATTTTTGGGCAAATGTCCAAACGGTGCGGCAGCGGACACTCCTCACCTTGATTCAGACCGCCGTCGAGACGGAAAAGCCGCTGCAAGATATCGTGAGGGCATACGCCGCGAATTGTTTTTTCTGGTATGCTGCCCGGCTGCGTCGATTTGCCGATGCACTGGATTCAGGATTTTCGCTGGAAGCCGCCGTGCGCCAGCATTGGGGACTCTTCCGTTACGATGTTGCCAGTATGATCCGGCTCGGCGGCAATGCCGTGGAGACGCTGCGGTCTATCGAAACCGTTGCTCACGATGAAAGAGACTTCGCACCCATCCGGGGCATGACGATCATTCGGATTATTTATCTTTGTAACATCGTCCTTTCGATGATACCGATTCTCGCCTTTCTGTTCTCTAAAATCGTGCCGGAATTCGAGAAGATGTTTTTGGAATTCGGTACGCCGCTGCCTGCATTGACTGCCGCTGTTGTTCATTTTTCGCAATACTTTGTGATGTTTTGGTATCTCTTTTTCCCGTTGTTTTTCCCGCTGGCTTCGTTGTTTTTCTTTGCCGTCATTTGTTACTTGATTTTGCAAACGAATGTGGTGGTGTTTCGCCCCATCGGTCTGCGGCGGATGTTTCGTTACACGGATTCGGCAAAGTTTTTGATGGTCTTTGCCGTCGGTATGCGGCAACGGTATCCGCTGCCGGTGATTATGCGGATGTACCGCTGGACAGTGCCGTCCGACTACCTGCGGAAAAAGGGGGCGGACATCCATGCGGCAATCGAAAAGGGGAACGATTGGATCGAAGCCGTGCGGCAGGCGGGCTTCATCAGCGCACCGGAGGCATCGCTTTTGCAAAGTGCCCAGCGTACCGGCAACACACCGGCAGTCCTCGATCAACTGGCATTGAGCAAGGAGCGTTTGCAGATTCGCAAGGATGACCTCCTCAGCAAGATGGTATTTATACCATTGATATTTCTGTTGGCGGCGGTCGTTGGTACGTCTGTCGTTGCCCTGTTTTTGCCGTTGATCGCATTGATCACGGCATTGTCGTAATGTGTTTGCAACGGCATGGAACGGCACTTTGCGCTCTTTGCGGTTAAATTCTCTTTTTTTTAACCGCAAAGTTCGCAAAGGAATGCGCAAAGGACGCAAGGGAAGAAACGTCCAATTCCTCCCCGTTTACAGTATAACACCGCTTCAATCGACCATTCCGCCGTCATGTTTCGGGAACGTTTCAACCCAGGGCAAGCCCCAGCCGCCGATTTCTGTCATAAAAGGGTCAGGATCAAACTGCTCCATATTGAACACGCCGCTCCCCGACCACTGCCCCGATAGAATCAACTTCGCTCCCAATGCCGCCGGTACACCCGTGGTGTAACTAATTGCCTGCGCTCCCGTCTCCGCATAACATTCTTCGTGAATACAGGTATTGTAAATATAGTATGAGTCGGCAGCGGAGCCGCCTGTTTCTTTCTGCTGCTGTCTGCCGTCTGCCGTCTGCCGTCCTTCCCCCGTAATCCAGCAACCGATACACGTTTTTCCCTTCGTCCGTGCGCCCAGCGATGCCGGATCGGGGAGCAACGCTTTCAAAAATTGCAGCGGAACGATTTCCCGACCTTCGTACATGACCGGGTCAATACGGGTCATCCCGACATTTTCTAACACTTTCAGGTGTGTTAAATAGGATTGCCCGAATGTCATCCAAAACCTCATCTGTTTCACTTCGGGAAAATGTTTGACAAGTGATTCCATTTCCTCGTGATAGAGCAGGTACATCTCTTTGGAACCAATTCCATCAGGAAAGTCGAACATCTTTTTGACCGAAAGCGGCTCGGTCTCGTGCCACGCACTGTTCTCGTAGTAGCGTCCCTTTGCGGAAACCTCCCGAATATTGATTTCAGGATTGAAATTCGTGGCAAACGGATAGCCATGGTCTCCCGCATTGCAGTCGATAATATCGACAGTGTCCATCCGGTGGAAATGGTGCTTTCGTGCATGAGCGATATAAACATTGGTGACACCCGGATCGAATCCGCTGCCGAGCAGTGCCATGAATCCCGCTTTTTTGAAGCGTTCATGATATTCCCACTGCGGGGTGTAACAAAACTTAGCGGTATCGGGATGTTCATAATTAGCGGTGTCAAGATAGTGAACACCCGCTTCGAGGCAGGCATCCATGATGGTCAAATCTTGATAAGGGAGCGCAACGTGGATGACGAGATTCGGTTTTACGTCGTTGAAGAGAGCGACAAGTTCGGGCACATTGTCGGCAT
>Ga0099364_10009335_pt1 | contig 13620 bp, 11 predicted proteins | sample TergutTh196P3_FD_73070 | JGI IMG/M metagenome (GOLD analysis project Ga0099364, IMG submission 73070) | Microcerotermes parvus P3 segment gut microbial communities from Pointe-Noire, Republic of the Congo - Th196 P3 | ecosystem: Host-associated > Arthropoda: Insects > Digestive system > Gut ...
GCTGTTCATAAATCCATTCGTCATTTCGCTGATTGTGCAGATCAATGAGATATCCTTCTCCATTTCCGCGTATGACTGTAGTGGCTTCCAGTCCTCGAATGGCATTCGTCACGTCATTTCCCCACGGAAATCCGTGGGCATAATCACCAAGGAAAATATATTTTTCTGCGCCTTGCGCCTTGGCATCCGACAAGGCTGCCCGTAAAGCATGGATATTTCCATGTATATCAGAAATAATCGCGTATTTCACTTTTCAGTATTCTCCCCAACTCCTGACCAATAGGGTGTGATGATAATTCCGGGGTGGACAGTGTGTGGTAAAATGAGAGGTTAATAGCGCATATTGGAAAAGACGGTGTTGTCCAGCACTATTTACTATATGCGCCAGAGCCTAGCGTGGTATGATTCATACGCCAAGATATAAGCAGCCAATAGTCGAGGAAAGAACGATGGCGTATGAATTTGATAAGACCCCAATGATCGGCGAACTGAACGAATTTGGACCAGTACTGCTTCACAAGGTTGACGAGACCAAGTGGGAACCGTTTTGGGACGAGGTTGTTCGTGAACACCACTACCTGGGATACGAGAGTCAGATCGGAGCGCGGGTGAAATATGTCGTCACGCTCGGCAAACAGATAGTGGGGGCGATAAGTTTCTGCTCAGCGGCGCTCAGGCTAGGGCCAAGGGACGCATACATCGGCTGGGGCAAGGAAGCCAGGCTGTCGAAGCTGCCGCTATTGGTGGCAAACAACAGGTTTCTCATATTGCCGTGGGTTCGCGTCCGCAACCTTGCGTCCCACACGCTGTCGAAGAGCCTCGCCCGCCTGAGGGCGGATTGGGAGCTTCAGTACGGTGTATCCCCCGTCATGGTCGAGACATTTGTGGATCGCGAAAGATATTCGGGGGCATGCTATGCGGCGGCGAACTGGACGTACCTTGGGATTACCAAGGGGTTTGGCAAACAGGGCAAAACGTTCGTGTATCATGGGAACAAGAAAGATATATTCGTCTATGTCATAGACCGGTCATTTGCGCGAGAGTTCCGCCCCGACATAAAACGGCTGCAAAACGGGCGGGAGGAGCTTGAGAAAATGATAAATGGGATTCCGACATGGTATCCGGCAATACTGCCGGCATTGGGGATAACGGATGCCATAACGACGCAGGTAAAGCAGTATTTCGTGGCACACCTTGGAAGGTATGTCGACTATCTGGGGCGCAAGGAACACCTTGCCCACTTTGTCACTATGCTAAAAGGCCTATTGAGCGATTTGGAGCGCAAGTCAATTGAGCCTATCGCGCTCGCATTTGGTGGGCAGGAGACTGTCAGGAATACAACATTCTTCATGTCGAAGAGCAAGTGGGACGATGCCGGAATGCATGCTGAGTATCGCAGCGAGGCATCGGAGCTGCTTTCACACGAGGGCGGCATGCAGACTATCGACGGCACCGATTTCCCCAAAAAAGGGCACAAATCCGTGGGCGTGGCGAGGCAGTACTGCGGCAGGCTCGGGAAGACCGACAGCTGCCAGGCGAGCGTCATGTCGGGGTATGTGAGCCCGCACGGATACGCGCTGATAGATTACGAGCTGTACATGCCAAAGCCATGGTTTGACGCTAGCCATGCCGAGCTGCGCAAGGCGTGCGGCGTACCGTCCGGCCTTGAGTTCAGGACGAAGAACGAGATCGCGGCCGGGATGATCCAGAAAACTGCGGACTCCGGGCTGTTCAAGGCGAAATACGTGGGCGTTGATTCCTCCTTTGGCAGCGACAGCAAGTTCCTTGATTCTTTGCCCGAGGGGAAGATATACTTTGCAGATGTCAAGAAAACTCAAATGGTTTTTGCCGATCGCCCCGTTATGGCCGTGCCCCCTTATTCGGGGATTGGGCGGAAGCCGTGGAAAGAAGTGCCGGAGTTCCCACCGCGCACGGTGGAGGAAATAGCGGAAGACACTGATTTGCCATGGAACGACGTCGTCCTCGGTATCGGCGCGAAAGGCCCAATCATCACGAAAGACAAGTTTTTGCGGGTAGTCGAAGTCCGTGACTGCAAGCCCGGAAAGGACGTCTGGCTGTACATCAGGCAGCTGGCGGACGGAAGCGTCAAGTATGCTCTATGCAACGAGTCAGCGGATGCATCCGCTGAGGATCTGCGCAGGCCCGCCCTGATGCGATGGTCAATAGAGCAGTGTTTCAACGAGTGCAAGGACTACCTCGGCATGGATCATTATGAGTCAAGGTCTTGGGACGCATGGCGCAGGCATATTCTCCTGTGCCTCATCGCCCATCTGTTCATCATCAAGCTGAGGATGGAATTTAGCTGCAACTCGCGGCCATCCAGCCCTGCGCCGTATATTGACGCGCCTGTGCCGCTTGACGAGTACCTAAGTGCGGCTGCGAGCATGAAGAATGGCATGGACATCGAACTCCCGATAATTGCCGCTGCGCCGAAACTGCCCCAGCAAGTGCTGACCATTGGGCTCGTCCGCGATATCGTCTCCGCCTCGTTTTCGAAAATCGGTAAGCTGCTGGCGAACGTTGGCTATTATCTCCGCACCGCAGCGCAGGCGTTTGACTCGCATTCAAAGAGCGCATTGGAGAAGGCTCTTGCTGACTTTGTCGTTGATTCAGCGTAGGTGTTTTGAAAGTTTGAAAATCACTATGTAGTGTTAAGTGGAGCGACAGAATAGCTGTTCCTACGTTTATTCTTCTTCACTGACGGAGCTTTCAGCAAGTTCAGTCAGCTCACGCAATTTAGCTTCAAGTATGTGTTTATCCGGTAAATGAAGCTTGTACTCAGCGATCATGGCAGGCGACAAACTCCGGCTTAAAGCATACTCAACTACCGCTTCATCCCTTTTAGTACAAAGAATAAGTCCAACACTAGGATTTTCTGATTCTTTCTTTACATCGCGGTCAAGAGCTTCAAGATAGAATTCCATTTTGCCAAGATGCTCAGGCTCAAACTCACCGATTTTCAGTTCTATCGCTACGAGACAATGCAATTCACGGTTTGTGAACAAGAGGTCAATGAAGAAGTCCCGATTGCCAACCTGAACCCTATACTCATCACCGACAAATGTAAAGTCCTTACCAAACTCAAGTACAAAGCGTTTTAGATTGCTGACAATTGCTTTTCTAAGGTCTTTCTCCTTGTGCTTTTCCGGTAAGTCCAGAAATTCAAGGACATAACTATCGCGCAAGACAGATAAACCCTCGCTGCGTTCTGCAATATGTTTGTTAGTGACTTCCGACATCATTGTACGCTCATACAATGCGCTATCCATCTGGCGTTTCAACTCACGGAAAGAATAGCGGTTCTTTATTGACAGAGTGAGATAGAACTCCCTTTCCTCATCTGTATTGCAAGGCATGATTTGGAGATTGTGCGACCACGACAATTCTCGCAACAGTGTTGCGAGTTTTTCGTTTCCGCAATATGTTTCATAGAATTGCCTCATTCTCCATATGTTCGACGCTGAAAACCCTTTTATGCCAACGTACCGAGCTTGAATAAAGTCTGCAAATTCTTTTACTGTGGATTTGCCCCATCCATCTTCGGAAGTACGATGACTAACATATTTTCCAATATCCCAATACATATTGATTAGTTCACGATTTACAGCACGAAAAGCATTCTCGCGGGCTTTTTCGATTATCATGATTATCTCATCAAAATTATCTGAGTGATCCGGAAGTAAGTCGTTCATATTTTTCTCCAATTCTCGCAACAGTGTTGCGAGTTTTATTGTATCGAGGCGGAATAAAGGGTTATTGCGGCATCTTTCAACGCCGGGATGTAGACATTTAGCCCATTTTGAGCGTCCACAAACCCGCATGAAATCTAGGTTTCTGTTACGCCTAAAACCCGATTCGAGGGGTCAGAGGGGTAATGTAGCACCTACCACCGAAAAAGCGAACAGGCGCGTTTTGGGGGAATGGTCAAAGTGGCTAAAATACTTATGCTGTGTGAGTATAGATTATATTTGGTATTTCAAGTAAATTGCCAATCGTATATTGTTGCCCAAAGTCTACTTGCTTTTCTGTTCTGTTAATCAAGACAGAAACGGCTCCAAACTTATTTGCGCCAATAATGTCTTTTTCCTCGTCTCCCACAAACATCAGTTGAGACGGCTCGACATCCAGTTCTCTTGACAGCATGATATATCCCATCTCGTTTGGCTTACGATAGCCTACATCGACAGAAGAAAGACAAACATCAAAATAATGCAGAATGGAAGCGACATCCTTATAAGCATATTTATTATCCATGCCATATGCGACATCAGTAAGAAACCCTATTTTTAACCCATCTGCAGATAACCTTTCCAATATCGCAACCGTATCATCAAAACAAAATGCGTCTGCCTGAAAATAACTGTAAAATGCCTCTTTTACTTCGTTTACATAGGTCTTATTTATTTTCCATGCGTCCAGAATCTCTTCAAAAATAATATCGGAAGAGACCTCGTGTTCCCTATAATTTTCTCGCGTATTATATTTTGACAAAACTTCCGTTGCCAAGCCCAGTTTATCGTCTGATTCAGTAATTCCACATGATTTTACAACGCTTTGCAACGCAGGGCGGTATAATGCTTTCCAGTTTAGTGGGTTGTTGTATTTAATCAAAGTATGGCCAATATCGAATCCAACCGCTTTAATACTCAATGAATACACCCCAAATTATATAGACTATCAAAATTTACGTTACTGCAATAGATTATTCCTTTTTCTTCGCCCTTCCCTTGTAAACATTGTATTGATTCTTGCACCGCGCCGAGCAAAAAGCGGCGTTCGGATGTCCCGCCATGAATACCGTTTGACAGTGGCGGCAGCAGCGCAGCGGCTTTTTATCGTCCGTCAGCATGAAGCTAAACATCATCTGAACGCCGAGCAGCAGCGAATAGAAATCCCATACGATGGTCGGCTTGTCGAGCAGGGCGATGTGATATGTCGGCGCGATACCGCCGAATGCCGTCATTCCCTGCCTGTATAGGTTGCGTGTCGTTTCATCAATCGTGTCGAAATCCTCATAATAAAGGAAACTTGAAACGAACGTAAACGCCCAATCCTTAAATTGTGTTGTAAGCCAATCATAGCTTTCCGCGTATTCCCGTTGGAAACTCATGTTGAGAGCCATCGGAGCGTTGCCGAACGTCGCTGCAAGCGCAAGCATTTCCCTGTCACCGCTCACGTTCCAACGGACTTCATCTTTTGTTTTCGTAAAAACTGGCTTTTCAAACGGAAAGAATAAAGCGGTATAATCCGTAACGCTCACGGATTCCTCTTTGACAAAATGATTCTTAGGCAGATACACCGCGTCATAATCCATAAAATACGGAGTAGTCGGCAGCGCGGTCATAAAGCCGAGCAGCCCGTATTTAGAAACGAAATCCAAAACGCCTGCCTTGACCGCATCAGCCCCGGCGCGGTTCATTTGCAACATACCCACATTCAGCGCGTCAAGCACCATATTATCGGATTCTTTCAGCGGGTCATATACGATGGGTTTTGCTTTCGGCGCAGGCTTCAAATAGAGTATGCCGTCATTCTCCCGCAAATCGTATTCGCTGTATTTCACCCAATGGGAACTCGTCTTCTGAAAAAGGTTCATCATTTACCCCTTTGAGCAGTAATCCATACTGCCGTATGTAGTATAACAATAATATCATCTGTTGTCACCGCTGTCAATGGTTTTGGCGTTTTCTTCATCATACCACAAGAGGAAAGCCCGCTGAACGTGGGTGATATGCAAACCGTTTGAAATATTGTATCGTGTTTGAGCAGCCAGTTTTTCCCGTGTAGTTTTCAGCAGCAGAGCCAATGTCTTTCGGATATTGCGGTCTGTCTGCTTTCGCCTTGCGGCGATACGGGCATTGCTGTGTTGCCGGATTGCGCTGTAATACAGGATTTCTTTTTGGTTCTCCGACAAGTCGTACAATAGCTTTGAAATGGGCGCATCCCCGATAAGCTCATGCAATTCATGGGGGCAATCGAATATCGTATCAATGAAATCTCCGCGCAGTTGTTGCCGCCACCATTCATGGTCTAATGGGCGCGGTATCACTGTGACCAACTCATCTTTCATTTTTCCCTTTTCGTCGTTCGGGTCTTGCCTGTCCCAATGTAACATCTCCGCATTTGGTCTTCCTATTTCGTGATACCGTTCCCGGCGTTCGCGGTTTTTGTCGTTGTGATTCCATTGAGTGACAACAGCTTTGAATTCGCTTTCAGTCCTTGCCGCGTCCTCCATGCGGGCGAGGGCGGCGGCTTTCGCTTCTCTGACTAACAGTTCTCGCCCCATACCCTCACCACCAAAAAAATAATTTCAAAACCTTTTCAAAAAGGTTCCGTTTTACCCCCTCTAATTCTCCTATGTATGAGGGAGTAATATGTTATGACATACAATAGATTACTCCTATCATCGTTCGCGCCATGAGCGCGGGAAGGGAGCATGCTATACAGATTCAAAACGCAAAGACAGATTACAGCAAAAGGAACAGTCCTGTAGTCCCATTTTACCACGAGGGAGGGCAAACAGCAACGGCGGGAATATTCACTCGGAGAATCGGCAACACCGTTTTCCGTGTGAATGTTCATTACAGCAAGACGAGCAAGGAAACCATAAACGACAAAATCACACGGCTTGTTAAAAATGACGTTTCGGGAAAGGCGGCGAATCAATGACGGCTATGGAAAAATATTGCAGCGGGGCATTGATAAAACGCCCCGCCCGTAGTATAATTACCTTGCTACGGATGAACCGCTTGCCTGAAAGGAGTTTCCTATGAACAGGCAAACGGAAAGCACCAAAATCACAGCTTTGTATACTCGTCTAAGCAGAGACGATGAGCAAATCGGTGAATCGGGTTCGATTACGAACCAAAAAATCATGCTTGAAGATTACGCGGCGAAAAATGGATTTACCAATATTCGCCACTTCACGGATGACGGGATCAGCGGCACGACCTTTGAGCGCAAGGGTTTCCGTGCCATGATAACCGAAATCGAAAACGGTAATATCGGTGCTGTTATCTGCAAGGACATGAGCAGAATCGGCAGAGATTATTTACAAACAGGCTTTTACACGGAAGTATTTTTCCGTCAGCATGGCGTCCGCTTTATCGCGGTCAGCAACGGCATTGATTCTAAGAACGGGGAGAGCAGCGAGTTTGCCCCGTTCTTAAATATTATGGCCGAGTGGTACGCCAGAGACGCGAGCCGCAAGCAGAAATCAGCTTATCAGACCAGAGGTAATAACGGACGACGCACCACCAACGGCATAATTTACGGCTACCTTAAAGACCCAAACGATAAGACAAAATGGATAGTTGACCCTGTAGCCGCTGCCGTTGTCTCGCGCATCTTCCAAATGAGCGTATCGGGCATGGGCATCTTCCAAATCGCCCGGACGCTGACGCAGGAAAAAATAGAAACGCCGGGATATTATCATCAGCAGCTTGGTATGGGTACAGCCAAAACAAAAACCTACAAAAACCCCTGCCTATGGAGCAGCACGACAATATCCCACATTTTATCAAAGCCGGAATACTTGGGGCATACGGTCAACTTCCGTTCTACCAAAGAATCCTACAAGGAAAAGAAGCAAACGAAAAATCCCAAAGAGGATTGGCTAATCATCGAAAATACCCATGAGCCAATCGTAGACCTCGGCACATGGGAAACGGCACAGCGTTGCCGGACAGTCAAACGCCGCACCGATACTATAGGGGAAGCGAACCCTCTGACAGGGCTTCTCTACTGTTCGGACTGCGGTAGCCGCCTTTTTAACCACCGCAAAAGACCATCGCAGAAAATCAGCAAGGTTACAGGCAACATTATCAATGAATCCGGCAGGAGCGATTATGTTTGCCCAATCTATTCCGGCACGAAAAGCAGGGGTGGCGAAGCTGAATGTACCATCCACTTTATCAGCACCCAAACAGCGAACGCGTTGATACTGGAAGCGATAAAACGGACGAGCCATTTCGCCAAAGACAACGAAGCCGATTTTATAAAAATGCTGCGCGAGGAATCCGCAATCAAACAAGCGGAATCGGCAAAATCCCATAAACGGCAAATCAGCAAGAACGAGAAACGGATTGCCGAACTCGATTCACTTTTCCGCAAAACCTACGAGGACTTCGCAGCGGGGCGGCTCAATGAAAAACGCTTTGAGCAATTATCCGGCGGGTACGAATCCGAACAGGCTGAACTGGAAAAGCAGACCTCCGAATTACGGATTGAACTTGACGCTTTCGACACCGACAGCGTGAGGGGCGATAAGTTTATGGAACTGACTAGGCGATATACCGATTTTACCGAACTGACCCCCGCCATGCTCCATGAGTTTATCGAAAAGGTTGTTGTCCACGAAGCCGATAAATCAAGCGGCGTTCGTGAACAGCGGGTAGACATTTACCTCAACTATATCGGGCAATTCGATGTTCCCGCATGGTTTGAGTTGGAAGACGATACACCGGCAGTTATCCTGACCGCCGAAGAACAGCAGCGGGCAAAATGGCGGGAGTACGCGAGAAAAGGCAGAGAGAAAAAACGCGCCGCGCAAATGAAGGAGTCCGAACCCAAGCAAGATAAATCCGCATAACCACAACCGAATAGATGAACGCTGAAAGCGGTTTACTCACAAGACAGGGTAGACCGCTTTTTTTGCGTTCATTTTTCTATTCCAATCCATTCCAAAGTCTTAAATCTGAAAGGAGCATTTTTATCATGTCAAAAACGAGAACAGAAAAAATCGCAAGTTACGGGGAGCAAATCAAGCAGCTTGAAAACCAACGGAAACAACTTATTCAAAAAGAAAAGGAACAGGAGCGAAAGGACAGGACGAAACGGTTATGCCGCCGCATGGGGCTTTTTGAAAGCCTGTTACCCGAAACCATCACGCTGACGGACGAGCATTTCAAGACCTTTCTTGAAAAAGCCGTCCTATCCGACTACGCCCGAAAAACCCTTGCCGGACTGACCGCGCAGGGTAATACAGCAGCCGCGCCGATCCGCGCAAGCGCGCCGGCGCTGTCTGCCCTCTCCGCCGCTGACGAATCCGACGAAACCGAGCGGGCCAAGTTGACCCGAAGTGCTGACGGGGGCGAGGACGGCGCAGAGGTAACGGGCTAATCCTACACCCTTGCGATTAGCAAGGGCGCACTTATACACCCTTGCGGGCGTGTGCGGTCTGCCGACGGCATTTTACGCCTGTCGGCGCAAAAGGAAACGTGCGGGGGAGAACGTTTTCCCCCGCGCCCCCAACGAAACCTATCAAAAGTGTTTTTTATCTGTGGATAAAAAACACTTTTGATAGGTCTGAATATGCCAATCTGAAAGGAGTACCCTATTGGCGATATACCATCTATCTATCAAAATCACGAGCAGGGGCAAAGGCAAATCGGTGGTTGCGGCGGCGGCATATCGGGCGGCTGAAAAAATCAAGAATGATTATGACGGTATGATACACGACTACACAAAAAAAGGCGGCGTAATCCATACCGAGATTTTACTGCCCGACCACGCCCCTGCCGAATACAAAGAACGCGCTGTTTTATGGAACGCCGTCGAAAAAGCGGAAACCATGAAACACGCACAGCTTGCGCGGGAAATTGAAATCGCCCTGCCTGTTGAACTGACGATAATACAAAGCAAAAGCCTTGTCCGCGAATATGTAAAAGAGCATTTTGTGAATAAAGGAATGTGCGCCGACATAGCAATCCACGACACAGGCGGCGGTAACCCCCACGCGCATATACTCTTGACAATGCGTCCGATTGAACAGGACGGCACATGGGGCGCGAAGTCAAAAAAAGAGTATATCCTTGACGAGCAGGGCGAAAAAATCAAGTTGAAAAGCGGCGAATACAAAACCCGAAAAATCTATACAAACGATTGGAACGACCAGACCAAAGCGGAAGAATGGCGCGGCGCGTGGGCTGATATTACAAACCGCTATCTTGAAAAGCTGAACCACGCCGAGCGGATAGACCACCGCAGTTTTGAGCGGCAAGGAATAGACCAAATCCCGACTATCCATTTAGGCGCGGCGGCTTCTCAAATGGAACGGTGGGGAATACGCACCGAGCGCGGCAACATTAACCGCCAAATCGAAGTTGATAATCAGCAGTTACGCCAACTGAAAGCGCGGCTTGTCAAACTGCAATCATGGCTGAATGAGGAAATGCAAAACACCGAGCCGCCCACCCTTGCCGATGTTATTACTAATATCCTGACCCACAGGGAACAGACAGGGCAACGGAGCAGATACGGCGCAATCCACAACCTGAAAGCGGCGGCGGAAATTCTGTCTTTTTTACAGTCCAATAAAATATATGATATGGTGGGATTATCGGCGCACCTTGACGGTATGACAAACAAGCAATACGCAATCCGCGACGAGTCGAAAGCGGGAAATCGCAGAATTGCCACCCTTGACGAGCATATCAAGCACGGCGGAAACTACAAAGCCTACAGACCGCAAAAGGCGCAGTATGAAAAGCTGCACGCCCAATACACAGCAATCCAAAAGGCGGGCGGTTTATTCGTGGAACGCAAAGCGCAAAAGGCACTTGATACCGCTAATGAATACTACGAAACCCACCGCATGGAAATCACGCTTTACGAAACCGCCGAGAATTATTTGCGCGAAGTCATGCAACAGCATTTTGACCCGAAGAAATCGCCGCCCGTTTCAAAGTGGATAGCTGAGCGCGAAAGCAAGACCGCCGACCAAAAGCGGCTTGACCGCCAGTTTTCCGAAGTATGGCACAACACAGCCGCAGTCGAGAAAATCAAGCGGAGCATTGACGATATTCTCAATGAGGGGACGGGAGAACGGCAACGCAGACGGACACAGGACATTGACCGATAACGGCGCGGACAAGACGGGCAGGGCTTAACTCTGCCCGCCCTGAAATGCGCCGACCCACCGAGAACAGATACAAAAAGTTACAAATTCAGCATTGAAGAAATGGCTTGAATATAGTATCATACTGGGGTTAATCCTTTTTACAGGAGGGGGAGCAATGCAAAACATCAAAATGATTATAACGGATTTAGATAATACTTTATTGCGAAAAGATAAAACAATATCAGAATATACAAAATCCATACTTAAAAAATGTCATGAAAATGGATTGATGATAGTGTTCGCTACTGCCAGACCAGAACGGGCAACCAAACAATGGCAACTGAACGAAACGTCAATTTACATAATCTCAAATAACGGCGCGACCATAACGCTTGATGGAAAGGAAATCCGAAATATCCCTATATCGGAAAATACCAAACATAGCTTAATCAAACGATTTGTTGATGATAGCAATGTTAATGGAATGACCGTCGAGGTAGGCGAATTTCTTTACACAAACGATAAAGAATATAAGACATGGGCAACCTTTGGAAATGACGCAGGGTGGAATCCCGTATATCATGATTTTCTCACGCCTATCACCGAAAAAATATGTAAATTTTCTGTTGAATCTAAATCCCCCGAAATAATTACAAACATTTTACGCGATTATCCCGAACTTCATATCTTCCCTAATAACGGAGAATATTGGCATCAAATAACGCATAATACAGCTTCAAAAATTAACGCTATTCAATATCTTTCAGAACTGACTGATATTCCGATAAACGATATTATCGCTTTCGGAGATGATTACAACGACGTTGAAATGATAAAAAAATGCGGTGTTGGTGTGGCTGTTGCAAATGCTGTTTCCGACGCAAAACAAGCCGCAGATTTTATTTGCGAAACAAACGATAATGACGGTGTAGCAAAATATCTTGAAGAATTTTTGTTGCCTTGAAAGGGGTAAAATAATGAACATCCTCGGTATATCGGGAACGCCACGAAAGGGTGGCAACTCCGAAATTCTATTAGACGCGGCGTTAGAGCCTTTTGTTGAAGCGCATTGGGATATAACAAAGATTTTACTTTCAGAGAAGAAAATCGAACCGTGTATTGGATGTGATACTTGTGTTACAGAAAAGGTATGTTGTATAAACGACGATATGAATGAAATATATAGCGCATACGAAAAATGCGACGCAATAATTATTTCTGCGCCTGCGTATTGGCGTAATGTACCTGCTCAACTAAAAGCGGTTATTGACCGCACTTATGGAAGTAAAAGCGGTGTGCTTAAAGGTAAATTAGGCGGTGCTATTGCGGTTGGCAGGGGGCAAGGTGGAGGACAAGCAATAGTAATAAGTATTATTTACAATTTTTATCTTTCCGCCGGCGCGTTGTGCGTACCAAGCGAAACGAATGGCGTTACGGCGGTTGCCGATAAACCGGGTGATATTTTAAGTCAGCCGCGCAGATTGGAGCAGGCGAAAATTTTAGGCAAAAATATTTTAAGTTATATCAAAACTTAAAAAAACAGGAGAAAAAATCCGATGGAAAATATTGATTTTACAAAAATAACAGCTTGCGGCGAATGTTGTGTCAGCTGTAAGAAAAAAGACGAGGGATTATGCGAGGGTTGCATAGAATCCGATGGGCGATGCAAAGAGTGGGCGCAATCGGGCGAATGTCCCGTCCATAGGTGTGCAAAAAATCACGGAGTACAATTTTGCGGTTTGTGCGCCGAATTTCCATGCGAAGATTTGCCTAAAAAAATACATTGGAATCCGAATGCAGTTGAACATTTAACGGAACTTGCCAAAGTGTATCACGCAGAAAAATGTAGGTCAACGGAAATAAACGAACTAAATAAAAACTCATGGAACAGGCAAGCCGCAAGATACCAAGCCGCCGCAGATTTTTCATATAGCGAAGTAGACTATGGAGATACGGATTTACCGACTGAAAAAGAATTGAAGCTCATTGGTGACGTTCGGGGAAAAAGGGTTCTAGAATTGGGCTGCGGTGGTGCGAATTGCGGAATATCGCTTGCTAAACAAGGCGCAATTGTAACTTGCACGGATATATCGAAAGAGCAAATATCCTTTGCGAAAGAAAACGCTAAAAAGGAAAATGTTGATATCCAATTTGTTGTTTCACCAATGGAAAAAGTGGTGTACGATAACGAGTTTGAAGTTGTGATTTCTATGGCGGCAATGATGTATGTTAAAGATATTGAGAGCGTTTTTAGTAATGTAAGCAAGAGCTTGAAAGAGAACGGCATATTTGTTTTCAGTCTTAACGACCCTACATTTTATTCCGTAGCCGCCAAATACTTGTGGAACGACCCGACGATACAGCAGAGTTATTTTTATTCCGGCGAGGAAAAATGGAAATGGGAAGATAATGATGATTTCGATTTTATCACATACCGCAGACCGATATATGAATGCATAAACAGCCTAATCAATCACAATCTTTCAATAGCAAAGTTTTATCAGTTAAAGCCGAAAAAAGAAATACAGACCATAGAAGATGAACTTGAAATGTTATTTCCCCGCATGATGGTTTTCAAAGCAATTAAACGGAGTACCGCCGAATTATAACGAGGGCAAAAAATAATTTGACAAACCTCCTTGACAAATGTTGTCGGAGGATAACGCACTCGGACGGCTACCCGAAAAGCGTTATGAATCCCTGCTCAAAACCTACGGCGATGAACAGGGAACGCTTGAAAACGAGATTATGGAAATCCA
>Ga0099364_10009336_pt1 | contig 13618 bp, 16 predicted proteins | sample TergutTh196P3_FD_73070 | JGI IMG/M metagenome (GOLD analysis project Ga0099364, IMG submission 73070) | Microcerotermes parvus P3 segment gut microbial communities from Pointe-Noire, Republic of the Congo - Th196 P3 | ecosystem: Host-associated > Arthropoda: Insects > Digestive system > Gut ...
CGCTGCCTCTATGGGGCTGGGCACCTGTTGGATAGGCTTGGTACGTTACCTGTTCGAGAAAGAACCTTCCTTTATGGCGCCGGAAGGATACGAGCCATTGTTTGCGCTCACTCTTGGGCATCCGTTCGGGGCGCCGGAAACACGTTCCGCACGCCGGGAGGGAACCGTAACTTGGATAGAGTGAAGTAAATTAACTAAAGGTAATGGAGGATAATGTGTGCGGAAGATTTTTGGTCGAAATTGATGATGAAGAACTGAGCGGTATTGTTGAAGAGGCGGAAAAGAATGCCCGCGAACAACAGTTTTCTTTTGCTTTCAAAGGCGGCGAAATATCTCCAGGTACTGTTGCTCCTATAATTACGGCAAATGGAGTGCTTTATATGACGTGGGGATTTCCGGCAGTTACACCCAACAGCCCCCCGCATATAAACGCGCGCAGCGAAACCGCCGCTACCTCAAGGACATTCGGAGAGGCAATGAAAACTCAGCGTTGTATTATTCCCGCGTCGGGCTACTATGAGTGGAAAACGCACGATAAGAAACACAGGACAAAATATGAATTTACGCTATCAGACAAGTCACTGATGTACATGGCGGGGATTTATTCCGTGGATGGAAGATTCGCAATCCTTACCCGCGCGGCTGCGCCTACGATTTTAGAGATACATGATAGGATGCCGGTGATTCTCCCAAAATCACGGATTGAAAAGTGGTTGAAAGAATCACCAGATATGAATGAAGCTCTGACCAAATTACAGTTTGCTCAAGTTTATTCGAGTGATAAGCAACTCAAACAGTTAAGTTTATTCAATTGATTATAATTTTTTTGATTATTAAATATGTAAATATTTTTTGCCAATAGCTTGCATTTAGCAATGCAATAGTGTGTAATAATATCGAAAGGAGTTGACTCGATATGGCAAAATCGTCAAGCATATACACGAGAGTTGAACCTGAGATCAAAGAGAAGGCGGAACAGGTACTTTCAAGACTTGGTATTCCTGTGGCAAACGCCATCAATCTATTTTTACATCAAGTTGTTTTACAAAAAGGAATTCCGTTTTATGTAAAATTGCCGCAAAACAAGCTACTCGACTATTCAACGCTATCACAAGAGCAGTTTGATTCCGAAATTGAAAAAGGTTTTACTTCATTAGACGAGGGAAGAATTACGCCATCAAATCAAATCAGGGAAAAAATGCGAAGGCAGTATAACGTATGATATGGGAAGTTAATTACACAGATGATGCTGAGCAGGATTTACGGAATATCTATGAACATACTTCCGAGCCCTTGCTAAACGCCTTGGGGACACATTAAGCCTTAATATTTATATTCTGGCCTATACCCATAGATTTTAATAGAGTAGCCATATGTTCCTCTTGCATATCCATTACGTTTTTCATTATCGCCATCTGTGCTTGGTTAGCAACTTTGGCCGAAGCCATTTCCATGGATGCGAGCGCAATACCATTTGTGATGTTCAATAAACTCACCTCATTACTTTTTCTATTTCAATGATTCCCCAATATTATACACCGAAAGATCAAGATGTATTGTTTGTCGGCAAAAGATTTTACGGATTGTCTTGAGAGGAATAATCAGAGGAATAATCTTCAAACAAAAAAGAGAGAGGGAGACCCTCTCTCATGCAAGGCATAAACTGTTAAAGAGGCTATGCTTTTCGGAATTTGCGCGTCAGGAAACCTGCCAGCAGCAGGGCGATCATGCCGAATCCCGCGTTGCATCCGCTGTCGTCGCTTTTGCCAGCCTGGTTAGCTGCTAAGGTTATGATTGCCACTCTTGAGTCATTCTCCTCCAGGGAAAAACGGAAAGCGTTCGGATTAGATTTTAATTCCGTACCTTCTTTATCAACCTCCTCTAAATTATTTTTTAAAATTGCCTCATATGTGCCCATAGAGTAATGATTATATGGGTTTTCATCATCTACTGCTTCGAGTTCCCCCGAAAATTCATAGAATGTAAAGTAAGCTTTATTTACTCCTTCTGATTTTGCTTCGGCCATTAAAATTTTAAGTGCATCCTCAAATTCTTGTGTTGAGTGTAGCGGGTTTTTAAATTCAATCTCATCCTCAAGCTTACTATTAAACTGATCCCAGCCATAAACTGCAACGTTAATACCATTACCAATCAAAGGGATGTTATTATCATCATACAGAGTCCACTTTGAAGCTGCGGCGCCAGGCTTAGGCCCACTCTCAAAGAAAGCGTTCAGCTCCGCGTCAGTTATCGCCGGACCCGCTTCCGCGCTGAAAACCAACAAACCCGCCAACATTACCATCAATGCGGACAACCCAACAACCAATTTCACGCTCTTACGAAACTTCATTTTCATTCCCCCTATAAAATAAATATGATGACGCTACGCAAAAATAGCGAGCCGGATGGTATACTAACACGCAGTCGGTCAAAAATCAACTCTATAGACGTGATTTTTTTATATATAAATAGCTGCTAAAGACGTTTGGACAGACATTCCAATTCCTTAAAATATTTGTAGAGGATTGGGAAATGGAAAATGTTAGCAATCAGCTTGGCGCTAGAATTCGTCAATATAGAAAAAAAGTGGGGCTGACTCAAGAGGTGCTTGCCTTTGATTCAGGCATAAACGTATCTTTTTTGGGGGATATAGAAAGAGGCATTAAAAAGCCCTCGATCGAATCCCTGGAAAAGCTCTTAAAGGTTTTGGGTGTGTCGTTTCAGGATTTTTTTGATTTTGAAACAGCCATAAAGCCGTTCAAAGACTGCGCGGCCTTGGAAAAACTCAATTTGGAGCTGCAAGACCGTTCGGAGAATGAAATCGAAATGATTTACAATGTGATCCAGCAAATCCTGGTTTATAACGATAATAAGCAATCCAAGCCCTGAGCGAAAAATATGTCCCGGCTATTGCCGGGACATATAATATTTTGCCCCGTCCTTTCGGATCAGTATTTTTGAGTCAATGGCAGTACCGAAGTCCTGCTCAATGGTTTTGTTTAATCGAGGAATAACCACACGCTGCCCGCTTCCGCCTGATTGAAGCAGGAACAGGCTTTCTTCGGCGGATGAATCGCAGTATACTTCCCATAAGTACCAGATGAAGTTGATCAAAGATATCGGCAATTCATTCAACAACCGCTCTGATACATATTTTTCTCCCATACAAATACATCCCCCTCCTATATAATACACTAATGTTTTTCAGGGTTTTGGCGCCTATCCGTTCTTGCTCATCAGTTTTAGCATCGAGTTTTATTCTCTTTTCCGTTGATACGCTTTGCCTTTCATTTTTCGAGCCGCTTGTTGCAGTCTTCACGGTATTCAATCATATTTTTATTATATACATTTATAATGTATATAACAAACATTATTTCCATTATTACTGTATATTTATGTCGTAAAGTTCTTTTGTGCTGCAAAATTACACTGACACTTCTTTTTTTGAGCTGAATTATGGTGTCAATGTAAATTTGCGGGATGGTGAATTTTCTTGATGATAGGCGAGCGGCTTATAGATTTGCGTAAAGACATTGGCCTTACACAAAAGGAACTGTCCGAAAAGCTGTTTATCAATTACCGAACATACAGCGGTTACGAGAGGAATGAAATAGAAGCCAGCGACGATTTCAAAATCAAACTGGCGCAGTTCTATAATGTCAGCATAGATTATTTGCTGGGTATCAGCAATCATCCGCATCCCATCAAAAATGGGGATGAATATATTCGTCTGCCCAAACCACTATCTGACAACGGACGTAAAGAATTGGAACAATTCATTTCTTATTTGCTTGCGAAAGATAAATAGCAGATAATTGAGAGTTGAGAGTTAAAAGATAAAAACAGTGATTAGTGATTAGAAAAGACAAAAGACTGCATTGGTCTTTGCTTTTTTCTAACCACTAATCACTAGCCACTGTCTTTTTAACATTTTCACCTTGGGAAAAACCATACCGACCATACGTTGCCGAGCGCGTGATAAAGGATCGCGGGCATTACCGAACCGTGCCGCCAGCGGAGCCAGCCCATGATAAGGCCGGGGAAGAAAGTGGCGAACCTTATCCAAGAGGGGTTTATTATCAAATGCGCGCACGCAAACAGGAACGACGCCGCAATAACCGCGTAAAACGCTCCGATTTTACGGCTGAAAATGGTTTGGAACCATCCGCGGAAAAAAGTTTCCTCTATGAACGCGGCGGCAATTCCCGAACCTAGGAGTTCAAATATTGTGGAATAGCTTAATCTGTACGGTATGCCGGGCCAGCGCATCGCCACGGGAGTCAGCGGCAGGAGCGTCAGTATGGTAAGTACGATGACATTGCGCCACGCGTCCTTTGTCATGAACCACCGGAGCCCGTAAGCATCGGAGGGTTCTTTTTTAATCCGGCACCAGATATAAGGGAAGTAAAGCATAAAAGCGGCTATGAAAAACGATATTATGCCTGTAAAATTTATCAGTTCTGAAAGATTCAAAAAAAAACTCCTCTGCTGTAAAATATCATAGTTATACGATGATAGCATACAACCATATTTAAATTTTGGCTTGCGCCGGAAATAATTTGGTTTATTATTTCAGATAAGGACGGAGGAAATGCCTAATGATAGAGAAGAAAAAAGAGAAAATGAGAACTTTGCCCGCGATGGACATATTGCTTTCTCAGAAATGGGTTGAAAATTGGATACCTCAGCTTGGGCGGGATACCGTGAAATCACTTTTTTCAGACCTGCTGACCGATATAAGGCGCAAGGTCCTTGAAGACGAGGAGACCGATACTTCCGTTGATTTTATAAACGCGCAGGCCAAAAAAATTTTTGCCGCCGAGGCTAAAAGAAAACTCCGCCCGGTCGTCAACGCGACGGGAGTTGTGATACATACGAACCTTGGACGCTCCTGCCTTGCGGCGGAGGCGGTCGAAGCCGTCCGTGACGTCGCGGCGGCGTACAGCACCCTTGAATATGAGCTTGAAACCGGCGCAAGAGGGAGCAGGAATTCCCTTGTCGAGGGGCTGCTTTGCCGCCTTACAGGGACGGAGGCGGCTTTAGTCGTCAATAACAATGCCGCCGCGGTCGTCCTGTGCCTTTCGGCGCTGGCGAACGGGGCCGAAGTCATAGTGTCGAGGGGTGAGCTTGTGGAGATAGGAGGCTCTTTCCGCATCCCGGACATCATGAGATTTTCGGGGGCGAAATTAGTGGAAGTCGGAGCCACAAACCGCACTCACCTGAAAGATTATGCCGGCGCCGTGACAAAGGAAACGGCAATGATACTTAAGGTCCATCCGTCAAATTTCAGGATGGAGGGCTTTACCACAAGCGTCCCAAGAGAGGAACTGGCGGCACTCGCAAAACAAAACGGAATAATCTTTATGGAGGACGCGGGCAGCGGGCTTTTGCTCGAAGCCGATGAGTTAGGGCTTGAAGGGGAAGATTCCGTAAGAAAAATTATCTCAGACGGCGCGGATATAGTTACCTTTTCAGGGGACAAGATGCTTGGCGGCCCGCAGATAGGCGTTGTTGCCGGTAAACAGGGGATAATAGACGAGCTCAGGAACGCCCAGATAATGCGCGCGTTTCGGGTCGATAAAATGACGCTTGCCGCTTTTGAGGCAACTCTCAGGATATATCTTCGCGGCCAAGGCGGGGAAATTCCGGTGGTCTCAATGCTCAGGCAGGAAGATGACGCGATCAGAAAGCGCGCGCACAGGTTCGCTTCCCTTTTGCGTAAGAAATTTAAGGACGCGGCGAAATTTTCGGTCATTCCGGTTGAGGACGCGGTGGGAGGCGGAGCTTACCCCGCAAAACCCCTTAAAGGGTGGGGGGTGGCGGTGGCGGATCATGGTCGGGGCAGCGCGGGCAGCCTGCAAGCCCTGCTCAGGCTTTGCGACACCCCTGTCGTGGCGGGAGCGAAGGACGACCGCTTGATCTTTCATGTCCGCACCTTGCTGGACGGCGACGAGGAAAAGATCATCAAAGCGTTGAACTCTCTTATTTTTCAGTCGTCTATGTAGGTATCGAAATATCCTGAAATGTGGACGACCGGCGTTCCTTTATCCCCTGAACCTGAAGTCAGGTCGCACAGCGACCCTATCAGGTCGGGATAACGGCGGGGAGTGGTTCCCAAAGCTAATTTTTTATCTATATTTTTTTCCCTGTATTTATCCGCTATGGCTTTTTTCACGGTCTCTCCCGCATTTAAAGCGTCGCCCTCCGCGTTGTCCGCAACAAGTTTAAGCTTCACCTCGGACGGCGTCCCGTCAAGCCCTTCGGTGTATCCCGGAGATACGACGGGATCGGCAAGCTCCCAAATCCCGCAGGCGGGGTCCTTAAATGCCCCGTCCCCGTACACAAGGACTTCGATATTTTTTCCGGTTATCCTCAGCAGCTCGTCATGAAGCTCATTTACGAACTTTTTGCAATCACGGGGGAAAAGTTTTACCGAGTCATCCGCGGAGTAATTTGAGCCAAGGAGCCCGTATTCCTCGTTATATCCCGCGTCTTCCCGCGGGTCGTGGCAAATTTCGTCCAACGTCAAAATCCATGACGCGCCCGATTTAAGCAGTATTTTTTTCTGGATCGAACGCGCATGGATGCTCGCTAAAATGATATTTTTGTCATACCGCAAAATATCGGCAGGGTTATTCGCAAACCAGATTTCTATCCTTGAGGGGTCAACTTCCCGGTATAGTTTTACATAATCGATCCCGGTAAAAGTATGAAGATAGCGCCCGAACACTTTTTCCCATTCCGCTTCGCCGAAACACTCCCCCGATAATTTATGCCTGTTCTCAAGATAGGTTACCGGGTCGATTATAAGGTTGCCGACCTCATCGCCCGGATATGATAAATATATCCTCACATTTCCTGAAATCCCTTTCACTATCCCTTTGAGCAAAGGTAAAAACCTGTTGCGGCTGAGGATTGGAAATGCTATTGCAACATCCCCTCCGGGCGCTTTAGCGGAAACATCCTCCGCTATATGACCTAAAGAGACGATATTTGACTGGCTCCTTGCAAGAAAAGACTCCGTCACCCCCACTATGTCGCGGTCGCGAAAATCAAACGGAGCCGCTTTTGCGGCTTCTATAAGGTTGTCCGATATTATGCGGATCAAATCGTCGCCTTTCCGGACTATCGGCATTCTTATCCCTCTAACAGTTGTTCCTGTGTAACGCACATTATCACTTCCTTTTTTTATTTCCCCGGTTTCCAGTAATTTTCGCTGCGCTTGAAATAAACGTAATCGCCCGGCCTGTACTCCGAAAATATAAAAGGCCCGGTCCCTATGAGCTGTGTAAGATCGGGGTTATCGGGATGCTTTTCCCTTGACGGCTGCCATGTTCTCCAGTCCTCCGCATTGTCAAGTATATGCTTTGGCAATATCGGCAAGCCTCCGATGTTATGCAGATTCCAGTAACTCGTTTTTGAAAATTTGACCACAACGATATTTGGCTCCGGCGACGTAACGCTCTCTATATCCTTGACGCTGTCATAGTATCTGGGAGCTTCGGCCTTTTTAAGATAATCAAGGGTATTGACAACATCGTCCACAGTCAGAGGCTTTCCGTCGTGCCATTTAACGTCGTCCCTTATTTTAAATTCAATGACGGTCTTGCCGTTTTCGGTTTTTACATCCCATTCGGAGGCCAACCAAGGAATATCTTCGAAAGTATCAGGGTGTACGGATATAAGCGTATCGTAAATATTCCACATCACCATCCAGTCATAGGCGGAGCTTGCCATTATCGGGTTGAGGGAGCGCGGCTCTTCCGGCAAAGCCCAATATACGGGGCGCATTTTTCCATCGGACGGAGTCATTCCCGTAAGCGTCCAAAAATTATTAGCGGCTAATCTTTCTGAAATGTAAATTCCGTCCCACGCTTTATTTACCGCCGCCACTGAATAGCGGCTGTAAATGGGAACTGACGGAACGAGCTCCGACAGCATTATCTGGGCTTCGCTTACCGCTCCGCGGGCGACTTGCTCGTCGGGGGCGTCGCGTAATTCAAGCAAAATTTCGTCCAGTTCAGGGTCGGATATCCCTGAAGTATTGTAACCTCCCTGCACATTCATCGACGAATGATAAAACGAAAAAAGGGAGTCAGGATCACGGGAAAGGCTCCAGGCGTGGACGACCGCGTCAAAATCGTGCCTGTCCATCCTTGACAGCATCGCCGAAAAATCCATGGGCTCGCTTTCAATGGGTATGCCAAGCTGCCGCATGGCTTCCGCGGCCTGATTCCCTATCTCGGCGGAAGTCGGCGCGACGGATGCCGTCGGCGACATAAGTTTCATCGGTTTTAAAACCTCTCCGTTTGGAGAAACAAGGATACCGTCCGCATTCCGGCTCCAGCCGTGCCTTTCCAGCAAAGCCCTTGCCGCGTCAGGATTATAGCTGAAGTATGTAACGTTCAAATCCACCCAGGTGGACACGGGAGGGAGATAAGTGTCAATAGGGTCCGCATACCCTGAAAATAAGTCCCGCACTATCTTGTCCTTTGGGATCACCTGCCATACGGCCTGCCGCAAAATTTTTGAATCGAACGGGAAACGGCGCGCGTTGAAACTCAGGTAAAAACTGTGAAAAGCGGGCGCTATGGAGAGTTCCACATTTTCCGACCTTGACAGCCTTTCTATGTCAATCGGGCGGATCAAATCGCCAAGAACATCGATTTTGTCATTCTCAATGGCAATTATCTGAGCGTCGGGGTCGCGCAGTATAACCATATACAATTCGTCAACAAGAGGCATGGATGCCGCCATTGATGAAACCATCAGCGCAAAAGTTAAAATTATTATCAGTTTATAAAGCAAATTTTTCATGGTATTCCCGCTCTCCTGATATTTTCGCTCATCCTTAATCTTGTGGCGGTTTCCAGATTTCTGAACGCGGAGGAATTTCTAAGTTTCGGATTTCTTCTCGCGAAATCTACGGCCGTCCCGCCATTTATTCTTATCGTCGTGTCCGCGCTGTATCTCAATAAAAGTTCGAGCATTTCCGGATTATTCGCGCGTTCTGACGCAAGCATCAAAGGGGTCATGCCATTTGAATTTGCGGTGTTGATTTGCGCCCCCGCCTCCAGAAGCAGCTCGGCAACGCGCGCGTTCCCGTTGCTTGCCGCGGCGAACATCAGAGGCGTCCAGCCGTCTTTTGTGCCCCTATTAACGTCCGGATTTTTTGAAATCAAAGTCTCCATTATCTGCGGGCCAGCGTCGCGCGCCGCGTACATCAGCGCCGAAACGCCTTCCGCGTCAGTTGATTCCGGGTCCGCGCCAAGCTGGAGTAAGGCATACGCGGCCCCGACATTTTTATTGGTCGTCACGGCAAAAATAAGCGGAGTCAGCCCCAAATCATCCTTCGCGTTTACATCGGCGCCATGCGACACGAGCAGGCGTATGACAGCGCTGTTTGGGTTATTCGCCGCCGCGTACATCAATAAGGTCACCCCGCCCGGATAAACTTTATTGACGTCAAGGCCGGGAGTTGAAAGAAGAACGCTTCTTATTTTTTCGGGCGCTTCATTTGAAACTAAATTTGAAAGAACATCTCCATGAGAAGCGGAAGAAAAAACAAAAGATGCCAAAATTAAATTTATAAATACTATGAACGTCAGCTTCATAATGTTGGCCTTCTGCGGCGTATCACTAAACTTAGCCTTACCATTTTCATCTTTTCCAAGATATTCGTAAACGCCATGTTCTCTGGCATCCTCTATGGCCATATCCAATTTAGCCGAATAAGCAGCGTTATTATATTGCATGGCGGTTAGTTCAAACGGCACTCTCTTCTCTCGCACTAATGCTTTAAGGCTTGAAGTGAAATAGGCGGCCATATTCAGTCCGATTTCCTCTAATGTCTCATCGGCTTGTTTTTTAAGGTTATCGTCAATCCTCATGGTTATAGACTTTGACATAGAATTGCCCTCCAATGCAAATTTTCCTCCACATGCCTATATTGTACAGCAATGTTTAATTATCTCACCGGAAAATCAAAATACATGTCGGGAAACGGTTCATCAATCAGGGTATAATGCCACCATTCCTCACTATATGGCTTGAATCCGGCATTTTCCATCGCATTTTTTAAAACTGACCGGTTATTTGCCTGCTCGTCAGTAATAAGGCTCGCTTCATGGTGAGATACAGGCCCGAAGAAATCAAACGGCGAGCCCATGTCCAATTCTTTGCCCGTCCGCATGTCCACGATTGTCAAATCGACTGTGCTGCCTCTTGAATGACTGGAACGTTCCGCGATGTAGCCATCGGTAATTAACCGGCTTTTTTCGACATCGGGGTAGAAATATTCCTTTGTCAAAACATCGCTCCCGTCTTTCGCCCAACGCACGAAATGATCGACCGCACCTTGCGGCCTGTAAGCGTCAAAGATTTTTATTACATACCCTTGTTCTCGTAAATTGCCGCTGGCTTGCTTCAGAGCGGCGGCCGCCTGTTCGCTCAGTATGGCGACCGGGGACAAATAACAGTCAGCGCGCGTACCCAGAAAGTTATATGTACTGTAATACAGTATTTCCAAAATTACGTCCGGCACAACGTCAGTCACGTACACAAAGCCATTGGGTAAAGTCTTTATTTTTCCTTCATTCATGGTTGCAGCTCCTTTGTGAGGGTAATAGTTGACTAAATGCTCGACCTCTAATTTCCGCAGCGCCTCCCTGGCCGGCGCGCGGCTGGGTCCAAGAGCGTTCGCGAGCGCTTCCTTCTGTAGTTTTTCTCCGGATTTCTACCCCCCCGGAGGATGGCCTGCCTTATCCGGCGATAGCTTCTTTACGTTCGGCATCCTCTTCTTCTTTTCGCTTGTACTGCTGTACTGCGTATACAATTTTACCATTTTAGCATCCCCGTTATACGGTGAATTCGGCAAAAAATTAGCAGTTATCACATTCGGCTGAAAAGTTATGCCGATTTGTTTATACCGGTGCTTTTTACGGCAGCTTGCACATTATGAGTACCGACGCGATGCTCATGATTAAAGCAGTCGCCGTTTTAATGACGTTGTCGCTGGCGTTTAAATCAAATCAAAGGGGAGCTTGTAATCCAAAAAGCGGACGACAACCTTACTCCAAATCGCCCCAGTCGTACTTCTCCAATGATTTGAGCACTTGCATTTTCATATCCGAAAAAACCGCGATCCTGAACCTCGCGTCGGCGAGGGGCGCGCTCTTTCCGGGCAGTCCGCAAGTGATGTGAAGGTCGACGAAACCGGGAGCGGCGCCCTTGAAGTAAAATTCCACGTACCCTCCCGGTAACGGATAATCCGGGAGAACGATCATCCCATCCGGCGTGCCTTTCGATAGTTCTTTTTCAGCCGCGCCGAAGTATTCTTGAAATGAAACTTCTTCGATAGCGCCGTCGCCCCGCGTATCGTATTTCCATTCGGCCTTCCATTCGGTCCCGTCAGCGAAAGCTTTATCGCTTCGCGTCTCGAGAATTATCCTGACATACCGCCCGTCCGTTTCCGAGACGCCTGACGCCGCGCCCGCCGATGCCGGCAGTAGTGCCAGCAACAAAAATACGCCTATTATCCTTGCAATTGTCTGTCCCATTTCCACACCTCCATTGTTTTTTTAAACTCGATATTTATTGCCCCTCCATATGCACCAAGGCGGAGGATATCCAAACGTCGCCGGTGATCTCATACTCCGCAAGCCCCAGGTGACTTCCGCAGATCGCCTTGACCGACGACAGCCCCACGCCCTCGCGCGAGGGCTCGCTCTCGTCCGTTTTGCGCGACAGGAATACGCCGTCTTCTCCGCTTTCACGCCACAGGCCGTCAAAGCTGTTGAGTACTACGAGAGACAGACTGTCGCCTGCGACAAGGGAGCGGACTCGAATGAATTTATTTCCCCGCGTCACACGGCGGCAGGCTTCCAAGGCGTTTTCCAGGAGATTGCCCATGATGACGCACAGGTCGATCGCAGGAACAAGGCCCGTGTCTTCCGGTACTTCCAGACGAGCGTCGACTGATATGCCCTCGCGCTCCGCGACGCCGAGGTAGTGAGCCGTCACCGCGTTGACGGCGTAATTCGCACAGTATAACTTATCCTGCGCGTCGTCCAGTTTATCAGATAAGTTTTGTATGTACTCCTCGAGTTTTTCCTCACCTCGCGCAAGTTCTCCCATCAGGGTCAGGTGATGGCGCATGTCGTGGCGCATGAACTTCACCGTTTCCGCGTTTTTCATAATCCGTTCGTACTGCTCCCGCTGCGTGGCAAGCTGGCGGTTTATAGCCGCGGCATCGGTTTCCAGCCGGACGTTTTTCGCGACGCCATCCAGTATCCGAAGCAGGAGAACGCAAACGACGACGGACGAGATGAGGAATATGAGGAATAAGATTTGATGTATGGGGTCGCTCTCGTATATTTCGGGATATTTGGAAAAAGCCAGGTACTCGGAAATAAGGTAGAACACGGCGGGGGCGGTCCACAGCCATTTCATGTGCCGCGATTCGACCTGCCGCAGCGGGGGCGCGAACCAACGGCACACCCCCCAGCCTCCGGCGGCGTATACGGCGATGTTTATCAAAGCGGTGACCGGAGAATTTTCCCGGACGTTTAAAGCGGCGCGAAGTATGCCCGCGAACAGTTGGAGGCAGGAGGCTGTGTGGAATGCTGTGAAAAACATGAACAACAGCTTCTGAAATCCCTCGCGCACGGTTTTAGCGTAATATCGCAGAAAAGCCAGAAGCATGAATGCCGCCGCGCCGACGGCAAAACCTTCGCCCGAATCGAAAAACGCTAAAACCGCGAATGCTACGGCCATAACCAGGAAGAACAGGGACATTTCCGCGGCTATCCTCGCCGCCGTACGCCCGAGCCTGTCCCTGAAAATGAGGAAGCAGACCGCGGCTATGAAAACGAATTGGGCCATAGGTTCCAAATAGCTCATATCAAATCTCTCCTGGTTTCGGCCAGACGCCACCTGTCGAGTTCGCGCGCGTATTTCGCTACGTCATCGCGCCGGATGTATACCTTGTGTCCGTTCTTCATGACGAAGATGCGATATTCGCGGTCGATTTTTTCCACATAACTAAGGTTCACGATATAGCTTTTATAGCATCGCAGGAAACGCGGAGGCTGCAACTCGCATTCGAAATCCTGCATGGTCATGTAGTCCGTTTCGATCACTCCGCTCGCAGTGTGAGCGAGGCAGTTGTGGCCGAGGACTTCCACGTAGTAAATATGATCCAGCGGAACGTTGACGCGCCCGCTTTTGGTTTTAACTAGGCAAGTTTTTTGTGAGAGTTCCTTCCTGTCGAGGCATTTTTTCAGCACTTTTTCCAGCTTTTCATATTGCAGCGGTTTGATCAGGTACTGGCTCGCGCCCACGTCGAAGGCCTCCGGCATGTAGTCCGGGCTGCTGGTGGTGAACACCACGGCGCAAGCGTCGTCCGCCTCCCTAAGCGCGCGAGCAGCTTCGACGCCTGAGAGGCCGCTCATGTTAATGTCGAAAAAAACAAGGTCAAACCGCCCGGCTGGGCGAAACGTGAGGAAGTCCTCGCCGCTTTCGAAACTCGTAACCTCCGCGGTAACGCCGCTCTCGTTTATCAAAGAGGCAAGGCGCTCCACGTCTCTCTTCTCGTCCTCGCATATCGCAATTCGTAAGG
>Ga0099364_10009337_pt1 | contig 13618 bp, 20 predicted proteins | sample TergutTh196P3_FD_73070 | JGI IMG/M metagenome (GOLD analysis project Ga0099364, IMG submission 73070) | Microcerotermes parvus P3 segment gut microbial communities from Pointe-Noire, Republic of the Congo - Th196 P3 | ecosystem: Host-associated > Arthropoda: Insects > Digestive system > Gut ...
CAATTATTACAAGAAGGGCTTATCACCATCTCCCAAGGTTTTACTTTAGATGGTGAGTCTATAAGACCCATGACTTCAATGGAAAGACTTGTATCAGGTTTGGACGAGCTTCCTGTCGGATTTAAGTTAGAAGATGGAAAGCTGGTAGAGTTAACAGAAAAAGAGAAAATTGATAAAGGCTTAATTACTCAAGAGGATTTAAATCAAAGGGTTATTCATGCCAATCAAGATGAATTAAACAGACGTCTTGCCGATATGGATTCTACAAAGGTTAGACTAAAAGCTGATCTTGATCCTGAGTATGCGGCAAAGCGTTTAGCTTATATCCAGGCTTTGTTATCTATCGAGGATCATGAAGGATGGCCTTTAACGGTTACATGGCCTGAGGGTATAGATGATTAGTCAGCATATGGTTACGGTTCAGGTGGCGGAACCTTTAACGGTTAGTTTTTCCTGTCGGCCTAGCGAATTAGATGTAGAGCAGGTTTATTCAGGGGGTGTGAAGGCAGAGGTCTTACCCCACCCTATTTGTTTTGAAATATTTAAAGGAGATTATCATGGTTCAGTTAGCAAGAAATCCGGTTGAGGGTGGTTCCACTGTTATTAGGTTAACTTTTAAGGACGAGGCTGGCAGGTTTTATGTACCTTTGGAAAGGTCTGTAAGCTTTACCTTATTTGCCCAGAACAAAGATACTAGCACATGGGAAGTAGTTAATGGAAGAAATAAGTATCCTCTGCTTGCTAGTTCCGTAATTGATATAGTTTTGCAAGGTGACGATCTGGCTTTACTTACTGATTGCACCACTAAACGTAGAGTTGTAATTGACTTTTCGTATATGAGAGGCAGTGAAGTTACCAATGGCAGGGATATGGTTGATTTTGAGCTGGTTCCCCTCCCGGTATTTAATACCAAATCACCAGACCCGATTCCACCTATTCTCCTGCCATTGGTTGTTAAAGCGGTATTCGAGGCAGGTTCAAGGATCGGGGTTATCTTTTCCGAGCCTGTAGATCGAACTACTGTAACTAACGATAAATCATCAATATATTTAGCGGACTCTGATGGTGAAGTGGTCTCCGAGTTTATGGTTGCATGGAATGGTGATAGCACTATTGCGTGGTGTGCTTTTGTAGCTCCGTCACTTCCTGTTGGGGATTATTTCCTTTATTTAAGCAGTACGATAAAATCCGTCATGGGAGCTGGTTTGGCAGCACCCCCTGATGTTGATGGTTTTTCTGTTTTCCCAATCAATATCACCAGCACTTATTCCACCCTAGACTTAAAATTTGAAATGGATTTATTAAAAGAAAAGATTGATAAGCTAGATGATGAACTATCCGATTTTGTTACAAGGGATGATTTTAACGATCTTGCTGATACAGTGAATGACCTCGAGGTGGAGATCGGGGTAGTTGATGATAAGGTTTTGGTATTGGAAAGTGGGTTAGCTGATTTAAAGACCGCTGTTGAAGAGTTGAAGCCCTAGTTATGCAGGATTGTTTTATTTCCTGACTGGTTTATATTTGAAGCAGGAGAATAAATGAATCTACAAGAAGTTTTTGAATATTTAGGCATATCTGGCACAAGCGATCAATGTAATAAGGAGTATGCTGATTTACTAGATTCCAGACAAGGCGGTGTTCCTATTGCAGATGAATTAGTGGGTGATCAGGTTAGTGGTACTGAGTTGTGTGTGTGGGATAGAAAGAAAGCTTTTATTAACAAGTACAAACATGGGGTTTCCTTTGAGGTGGTTAGCAGGGCTTTTGAGGAACCACCTCCTCCAGGGTATGATTTAGTAGATAGGGAAGCAAATTCAAAAGGTAGAGAAGGTACTAAGGTTTATATGCGTATTTCTTCAGATCGTTACGTGGTTATTGTGATAGAGCGAGAGGGTTCAAAAATAAGAATCATCTCTGCCAAAAAGTATAATAGGAAAAAGATCAGGAGTTCTAAAGGCGAGAATTTTGTTTTAGAGGAGTTTGAGCCTACTCCTAATCCTATTTCACGATCATTGTTTAAATCAATATTACGAGCAACAGATGACCAAGGGGTTGTAGGTGTTTCTAGCGATGATGTGGCTGTGTGGGTAGATGTTTGGAATAAGTTTGTGGAGTTTGAGCTTTCTGAGGAAGAGGCTTATAATATTCTAACTTTAGCTTTAGATTTATCGGATAAGGATGCACAAGATTTTATTGACGATTGGTGTGTTGAGAAAAAAGCTTCTCATCTTAATCGGTTAATGCGTTGGTAAAGGCTTATCATTGAACTTATTCATAACTAACAAATGCATTAAAAAGTGTTCTTTTTGTTTTAATACTGGGATGGATAAGAATCCTGTCGATTTTCCTTTAGAAAAAATTAAATCCTATATTGACAGTACCCCTTCGAACCTTCCGATAAAATTACTTGGTGGCGAGCCTTCTCTTCATAAAGACTTCTTAGAAATTATTAAATATATCCATGCTAAGGGGAAGGTTCTTACTGTATTTACTAATTTATTAACTGATCATTCCATATGGGCTGACGTGGCTAAGTTTTCTAAAGATAACAATTATCCAATGGGTCTCACTCTCAATTCAACAGAGTTGTACGGTCAAAGAGCCAGTACCTTTAAAACAAATATCGCTATTCTGAAGGAAGCTCTGCTTATTCATTTCTGCTTTGGTTATACTATTGGGGAGGATTTTGATGATTCTGTGGTAGACTTTAACTTCCTGTCTGAGTTTATTTCTAATCATAATTCAAATTTAAGAATCTCTAGTCAGGTTCCTTTTCCAGGGAGTAAATCATCTGTTGTACATAACAAAAAGATTGGCAATCATATGATGAAGTTTGTCAATAGAATTAATTATACAGGGGATAGTTTTAAGAGAGCTTTTCGGTTTGATTGCCAGGCTTTGCCTTGCTGGTTTTCAGATAAGGATTGGCAGGTTGTTAAGGATAGCCGTCATAGTCGGTTCTGTTCAACACCCCCACTTGATGTTTTTTGTGGAGATGGTACTTCGATGTATGGTTTGTGTTGCCAGGATTTGGTTTATACCACTCCGGAGGATGAGCCTTTTAACTATAAGAAAACATTATCTTCTCTAATAAATCAGTATCATGCGGAGGATAAGAAGATTGGTTTCCTTCCTGTTTGCGAGGCTTGTAAGTATATGGGTAAGGATTGCTTAGGACCTTGTTTGGCTTTTAAAAGGCATTATCTTGGGCAGTTATAATTTCGTATAGTCCTTATGGCTCATACTATTGCCTTGGTAGACTTCAGTTGGTGTTTATACAAGTACAGATACTATTATAAAAATACCTGTCGAATTGATTCTGAAAATAAGATGTGTCCCACTGGTCATGTTTACGGTGCAATTAATACTATTCAGCAATTAGCATCTCAGTATAAAGCGGTGATTCTGGCTTTGGATTCTAAGGCTGATGATCGTTACGAGGTTTTGTCATCTTATAAATCAGGACGTCATGTACCTACGGGTGATCCTTATGAAGATTACAACATAATGACTGATTTAATGGATATTATCAAACTATGCACTTACCAGAAAAATGTGTTTTTCATTAAGCATGATGGTTTGGAGTCAGATGATATTATAGCGTCTTGGATTAGTAAGACATTGTGGGGGAATCCTTGGGATTTGTATTGCTATTTCAATGATGTTGATATTTTGCAGACAGTTGGGGAGTATCATTGGTGTCGGTCTTTTCACGAGCCTCCAGTGGATAGGCTTTCGTATATTAAGGGCAAGTTTGGGTTAGAAATGGACTGGCTACCTATATGGTGGAAGGTGGTAAGGGGAGATCCTAGTGATGGTATTCCTTCGGCTATTCCACGGTATTCTGGAAAGAAGCTACGTGAGTTATGTTTGAGGCGTGATCTTAAAGGTGCAAGTGTAGAGTATTTTGTTCAGGTATTGGGTACGGTTACTCAGGATGTGGTTGAGAACATTACCAGAAACTATATGGTACTGAAGCCAAAGATTGTACCAGTGGATGAGTTCAGGCTTGTACGGTTGGGTGCTTCTTATGATGAGGCAAGGCAGCTTTTGGAGTTCTATCAGATAAGGGATTTTGTTTTGCAGGGAGGATAGCGTGAATAAGTTTTATATGTTTTATCGAGCTAGGTATTGGTATAGTTTCTGGGTGGTTGGAGCGAGTTTCCTTTTGGGCGTTATATTTTCTGCATTGGTTTTTCTTTTTGCATAGTTTTTTTGGCATCATAGACAAGTGGTAAGTCCATAAATAGCAATTTTATGTGCGTAGGTAGGTCCTCCCAGATCAGCTACGCTTACAGGTTCGATTCCTGTTGATGCCTTATGGTTCCGGCAAAGATAGAAAAATTCAATCCACTTCAAACAGCTTTTATTAAGTATGGTGTTACAAAAAAATCCATTCTACTGCAAGCATCCCCAGGGTCAGGGAAGTCTTTATCTGTTTATGGTTTATGGTTGTTCATGCAACAGAGGTATGGTGGCAAGCTTTTAGTGGTTACATCGAGGAAGAGTGCGGATGCTTTTAAGAAGGCTAATGTAAAGAATCTTTTATTATTAACTTTGTTTACTCAGCAGGATTTAGCGGTTCTTTATTCTGGTTATGATTTCCCAGCGGATATTTACATCCTTTCGAATACGCTTTTAACAACAGTAATAAACTCTGGCACTGATATGCAGAAAAGAGCTTTCACTGAGTTATTAAGAAAGGTTTCTGTTTTGTGTATTGACGAGGTGCATGATTATCGGACTTATAATTCGGCTCGGTCTAAGGCTTTAAAGAAGGTAACGGACTATTTTCATAAATTAATTCAAAGGAATCCGTCCAATCATAAATTGGTTGGTATAACGGCTACTCCTGTTTTTAAGAACGTAGAAAATTTGCATCCTATTTTTAACTTGATGGTTAGTCCAAATCCTTTGGGGACTTGGAGGCATTTTGTAGATCGTTATTGTGAGGTGGAGCAGTTTTCAACTTATGGGAATCGAAGGGTATATTCTGGTAAGGGATCTCATTCTTATAAGGACACAACTTCTTTTGAAAGGATTACAGGTTATAAGAATTTACAGCACCTTCATTCGGTGGTAGATCCTTATATTTTCATGTGGAGTGATACGGATTTTAAATTCAAATTTGGTTTGCATTATTATTCTCTAACGCCGGACGAGTCTTATGAGTACCAAAATAATATCAGGGGTTTAGGTTTGGATAAGACTTATGCTATTGATTTAGAGGTTAATGGAGAAAGGAGGTGGGCTTATCGTAACAGCACAGATACTTTTTTCTTGCCTAATAAAGCGGAGATTCAAACAAGGGATTTAAAGATCGGTTTTCAATTATCTTATGATGGTGTCCCTGCTAAGGTTATGGGAATGTATGAGAAGAAGGTAGATGCTGGTTATGCTACAAGGGCTGTCAAAGCTCAGCAATGTAATTCTAAGGCTCAAGGTAAATTAAAGCTGATAGCGGATTTGATTAGGCAAGAGGACACGGGTGCTTTGGTTTATTTTAACTTTTTGGACTCGGTGGATATTACGCATAAGTATTTGATGCAGGAGTTTCCACAGAGGCGTATAGTTTGTCTCACAGGGGGCACACAGCGGTTCAATACAGTGGTTGCTTCATTGGATGCGAATTCAATTGTGTTGATGTCTAGTGTGGCTTCACAGTCTATTGACCTTTATATTAAAAGATTAATCGTAGCGGAGAACTTCGGTTTGACACCGGGGAAGATTGAACAGCTTGTAGGAAGGATGACGAGGGAGAATGCGTCTTATCGTGATGTTTCTGTTGATTTTGTGTTAAGGGAGGGAAGAAATCTAGAGGCGTACTTTTACGAGAAACTCAGGTTAAGGTTACGTAGTTCAAAGAGTAATGTGTATATCAAAGCTGATTCACTTCCTGTTTCTGATTCTATGAAGATGATTCCTGACAGTTTGATCGATGAAGCTTATTTGAAGAAGGAGTTATTGTGGTCTGGAGCATGATCGTATTATGTGGTTTCAGGGAGTGTTATGGATCTTAAACAGGACATTTTGAAGGGATACTTAAAGACTTTTTTCGTTAAACCCGATATGTCACCTACTTTGTGGAAGGCGGCTAAGGCTTGTTTGGATAATACCAAGTCATCTTTTTATGCGATAAGGTTCAATGATGATTTATCTATGAGGCAGTTTGTGATGGCGGTCTTGCTGTCATCGGGTACGCAGTTTCATTGGCAGGAAGTTAAATCATATCAGTTGGTTCAGGATAGTTTGGATGGTTCTCGGCTCTTAACGGATTATATTGATTTAGACTTATTATTTATTCCGCATCAAAGAGGGTCTCTAAAAAATAGTATTTTAGGGCAGTCTATTAATCAGGTCAGTATTTTAAGGGCACCTAAGAAGACTTTCTTTTTTGATATGGGGGGTTATCCGTTGCAGGATTTGATCGTTCCAGTGTTATCGATTAATGAGCTGTTGGGGTCTGTGTCAAAGGCGATTAGCAAGGGGGATGATTTATGATAATCCCCGAGGAAATTCTAGCTGGTTTTTATTATTTATCTAATATCACTGAGGAGTCTTTAGCGGAGAAGGAAGCAGATATTCTTAAATCTGCATTGCACTTCATTCCTGATTCATATAAGCAGTGGTTTTCCCTTTACTTGGATTATAATAATAATTACGATTGTTTCCCTGAATTCCCTAAGATTAAACAGCAAATGGGTTTGGAGAATGAGATCACCCTATCTTTTCAGATGGCTCAGGAGTTATATCAAAAGCAGTTAGCGGTTTGGGAATCGACCCACTTAGCAAATAAACTTACGCTGGTTCCATTGGCTGAGAGAAGAGATATTTTAATGAAGATGTCTCAGGTTCTGTTAGCCGATACTCAGGTTTCAGTTCCATTGGAGTCTTTGGATACGTTTCCTGTTGAAGGTACTATCATTAAGAAAGAGTCAGGGAACAAGAGATTCTTTGATCTGTTTACTCAGCATCTTAATAATACTTGCATTGTTAATCCAGGCACTGTTATTTCGATCATAGCACCACCTGCAATGGGGAAAAGCCAAGTAGCTTTAAACCTTGTCTATCTAAATTCTGTTATTGGTAATTTAAACTCTCTTTATATTTATTTAGAAAATACTATTGACGCATATAATATCGAGCTAATGTCACGGCATTCTTATTCTAATGGGATGTTGGTGGAGAATGCTACTTTAAAGCGTGGTATTGATCCTGATGAACCTATGGCTGTTCAAAAAGTTAAAGAGTTACAACAAGCACTTAATAACGATAAGAAGGGGAATATATTTTTTGCACCCTTCTCCCGATTCAATCCCGAGCCTTTAAGGTTTGCCAATCAGTTAGGAAAGTTTGTAAGCGAGAATAATATACAAGTGGTGGTAGTGGATTATTTACAGCGGTGTAAGTCTTATACTCCGTTACGTTGGGATTCGAGGGAGTATATTAATCAGGTCATGTCAGCCTTTTCATCATGTGCTTTGGGTTCTTTTGGTTCACCTCCGTTTGTGGCGATCATGTTGTCTCAACCTACAAGAGCGGCTGAGGAGAAGCTGTTAAAGACTAAGGGTACTGGTATGACGGTTTTTGATGCTGTCGAGGCTCCGTCCATTGAGAGGGATAGTTTTATTGTATTGGGTTTGTATGCGGATCCTGAGTTAAGGTCTAATAGGAGTATGGTTTACAAAATATTAAAGAATAGGGATATGGCATCAGATATTAATACAGTTTTAACTACGGCTATTCCGCAATATTGTTACGTTGGAGATGTGTCAGGGAATGACTCCACGCCTACTTATACTCAGGAAGACGCTATGGCTATTTTGGATATTTTCTAAACTAATTTTACCTATAATTTTATTTGGGAGGTTCTATGGATCTTAGAAGTTCTGATATAAGGGTCAGAAGAGAGCATGGTGTTTTGGTAGTATCAATTCCGGGGCATAATCCTGTGGGCATGGTGGTGGAAGATTTTACGTGTCACCATTGTTTACGGGAGTTAGAGTTTGACAGGGGTGTTATAAGTGACATCATGTCATGGGCTTTTAACGAAGGTTATGAAGCCTGTTTAAAGGATGTTAATAATGAGCATTGAGACTATAGAATATTCTGGACCCGTTGTACTCCATTGCGATACGTGTCCTACGTTTATCGAGTTTTCCTCTTTTAAGAAAGCGGTCGCATTTAAGAAGAAGCAGAAAGAGAAGGATGAAGGCTGGAGGTCTGCTTTAGTGGATGGGGAGTGGAAGGATTTTTGTGGAAGATGTGTATCTGCATTTTCAAAGAATGGTTAAGGGGTTGTGTATATGGATCTAAGGTATCTTTTGGAATTAAATGTTTTGGAAGCCAGGATGATTCTCAATGCTGTTAATACTCATCGGGATAGGTTGTTGTCAAAGATTAAAGACGGTTCTTTGGTCAAAGAACATCCTGAGTTGGTTTGCGAGCTAGATTTAAAAGCAGTAGAGGAGAATTGGAACAAGTTTTCTGAGCGGTTAAGTAGGGATCTCTCTAATTTTATTGTTTAACTGAGCTTGTTTTTCTATACTTTTAGTTTATAGTTTTAAAGGAGTTCTTATGAGAACATTTATTACGTCGGCACCTAAGAATGATGATTCTTCCAAAGATGCACACATAAGTGGGAAGGTGTGGGTTTTGGGGTGTTGTTTTGAAATATGATATTTCTATTGCACAAATGATAGATGAATGTAAGACGGAGAAGGAGCGTGAGGCGATGCGGAAGATGTGGGATGAGTTTTTGGATGATCCAACAGAGTACGATATTGACAATCTTTGTGCAGAGTCTGGTTTGCCAACTGGTAAGGATGATGAGGAATGGCTTAGGGGGGAGTATCTTAGAAAGCAGATAGCGGCCGCAAAAAGAGCAAAGAAGACTTAAGGGTTGTTAATGTTAGATATTATAGGTTTATCACTCACTATCCTTTTGTCTGCTGGTTTGGCTACGTTCATAGCGTGGGTGATTTATAATTCTTATTAGGTGGTGTGTGTGGAAGATAAAGAGGCAATTAAACGTTTATTTGATGAGGTTGATCCTGATGATCTTCCTTATGCTCCAGAGTTGCTTGGGGTTCGTTATCTCAGTCCAGGTCGTATTGGGTTGTCTTTTTGGCATGAGAAGATTGCTAAAGTAGAACTACGTGTGGCTAATGTTTGGGAGAAACTTGAACCTTTTAAAGGGGAACGAAGTCCCTATGAGAAACTTTTTGATGAAAGTGTTTTCTCAGAGGTTATATATTATAGTGGATGTGCATTGTTTCCTAGATGGAATGAGCTTATGGCTGAGGAGTTATATCATATGAGCGAGCCTGTTTTAGTTTGCGAGTTTGATGTTTCTCATAAGGAGTTTATATGTCTGAAATGATTTTCTCAATGGCAAGGATAAAAGGTTTTTCTTTTAGTAGCAGGTCTTACTCTTTTGTGTATTCACCTCAGGGGGATGGTCAAAGAGAAAAGCATAATCAACCGCATGTTCATGTTTACTATAAAAGACAAAGATTGCATCTATTTCCTTATTGTCACCTTTTAATCTTCTTATCCCTACCGATATTGAGCTTATACGTGCAGAGCATCGTTCTTATATTCGTGAGGCTAAGACTATGATACAAAACGATACAGCGTATTTTCAGTTTCTGTGGGATTACTATTCAAGACAACGTTATTTTAGAGATTTAAATGGTTGGACTCAAGATGATTGGGATGCTTTTATGGACAGGTTTGTTGAAGACTAACTAATCTCTTCACTTCCTTTATATACAGTTAGGCTGTTTTTAAGGAAGGGTTGGTTTGCAGGAATCAAAATTTTTAGAAGAGTATTTGATGGAGGCTCTCGGTGAGTCTCCAGACCCATCTAATTTACCTAATCTACCTTTAGAATATTATCTCATGCAGTTTGTGGGGGAGTCTCCAAACAAATATAACCTTCCACGCAGACCTTTGGAATATTATTTAATGCTGATGATAGGCGAGTCCCCTAACCTTTTACAGCTTCCTAATCGACCACTTGAATACTATCTTATGATAATGATTGGGGATGTTTTCATTAACGACTTCCCAAGAAGACCTTTAGATTATTATTTGGCTCTTTGGGTTGATATGGGAATGGCTCCGATTTTCTTTAGGGTAGATTCTAATGGGGATCTGATTGGTACGGTTAAGGAGCCAGGTTTGGACGATCAGTTTTCGATAAATGCGAATGGGGAGTTGGTGTATTCAGGTTCTGATCCTGTGTACTCTAATCTAGAAATAAACGCCAGTGGTAATCTGGTAGGTTGAGGTTTTAGGTATGGCAAAAAACTACGGACGGGTTAAAGCATTTGATCCCGAGTTTCAGACTGTTGGTCATGCTGTTCAGTGGCGTTATAAGGATGGGCCTGATCAAGCATGGAAACATTTATTTAATGTTCCAGTGCCTCAGGACGGAGTAACTGAGACAGAGGTTCAAGTATTAATTGCTGAGGCGATAAATAATCTACCTCCTAGTGGTTTAACAGAAACTCAAGTGCAGACATTAATTGCAGAAGCTATAGCGGTACTACCACATGGAGATGGTTTAACAGAGGGCGAGGTTATAGGTTTAATTGATGCGGCTTTGGCAGATATTGAAGGTTTAGATCCTGCGGATTTAATTTCTGACGAGGACGATAATGCGTTGGAGTTATGTACTCAAGGAAAATTATTTGTTCCAGCTTCAAAGTCATTTACTCATACACAGACAGTTCCAGCAACTCAGTGGAGTATTCAGCATAACTTACAAAGTCTTTTTGTTTCTGTTGTCACTGTCGATTCTGATGGAAATGAGGTTATTGGTTTTGTTGATCGTGTTAATAGCACGGCGAATTTGTTAATAATGCAGTTTAGCCAGCCTATTGCTGGTTCAGCTTATATAAGACTATAGGAGAATAATTTATGTCTATTAAAACTTTAACCCAGTTTGATTGTTTGGTAGCTCCAACATCGGAGACTAATTTTGTACGGCTTAGAGATATGCGTGAGTATATAGCTGGCATGACTGCGGTGCCAGTGAGAGTGGTTCTTACAGTGCCTTTTGTGGGTTCTTATGATCCAGGCGATAAGCAACTTATTCAGACTACCGCAGTCGAGTTGGTTATTGACGGTGTTTCCGTGTCTGTTGGGAATCGTGTCTTAGTTACAGGTCAGGCAGATGCTACTCAGAATGGTATTTATACGGTTACTGCTCCAGGCAGTAGTCCGGGAAATTATGCGATGTTAACAAGAGCAAATGATTTCGATCAATCCTCTCATTTTGTTAATGGAAAGATTGTACCAGTTGCCGAAGGTGACTCTAATGCTGATACTCGGTGGAGGATGTCTTTGGGTGCGTTGCCTTTTGTTTTGGATGCTGTAACGGTTTCTATTGTAAAAGAGACGGTAGATTTTACAAGGGTTATTCAGGCGTTACTTCCTCTTGAGGGGGATGCTTCTACAACAACTTATCAGCTTAATCATAACTGGAATACTTTAAATATACTACACGAGGTTTATGATGAAGGTACTGGGGAGTCTGTAATAGCTCCACCTTTGGTTAGGGTTGATGCAAATAATGTAACGATGGAATTTTCTGCTCCTTTGGGTGTGAATAACGATCTTGTGTTAGTTCTTCATGCAGAGGTTAATCCAGCTTAAGGTGGGTTTTGATGACTGATAAAAAATCGTTCTCTCAGATAAAGATGACTGTGCCTCCAACCGATCCAGAGCATTTATTTCGGTTGGGGGATGTAAACGACCTTAACATCTCCAAAGTCTACAAAGAACACATAGACGCAGTAAAAACCCGCATTGACGAATTACAACCAGGGGATCATGTAGTCAGCCTAGAAATGCACGATCCCTTTGGAGACCCCGGCAGCGGTTCGATTAGCTTTGAGAATCACACTGTAGATTTCCAGCCCTATGGCGGAGTTATAAGTATTTCCGGCGATACGCATAACGTGACTATCCGCAGTATGGGGGATATTCATACAACGGTAGTTCCCGTTGATGATACCTTTGTCGAGGCTAACGGCGACTGGGACAATGTGTTCTATGCCTATGTGGGTTCCTCTACTGGCACGGTTAAGCGGTGGGATAACAGGGAGTTACTGGAGGCGATACGAGAGATTGATCCGGAAACGGGCGGCAAGAATACGTTTACCACTGTTCCCGATTATGATAACGCTGGCCCGGTTACTGATTGGATGACGAGTAACCTAGAAAGAATAATGCCCATTGACGGCTTTATTCATGTTTATATGAATTCCACCGCCGCCAGTGGTACAAGGCGTGTGTACATAAATGATCTAAATGTGGCAGACCATGCTCATGGTGGTTTCGCTGATATATTTCCAATAAAAGAAGGCGATAGGGTAAGGATGTGGTGGGATACTGGTATCAATACTGCCCAGTATAGACTTATCCCTCCCCGCCTTATCTGGGCTACTACTCCCGCAACAGAGTTTCATACACGGCTTATCGGACAGCCCGATTACGCAATCATGGAATCCACTAACCGAATATCCGCTAATAACGGTACATGGGAATCAGATAGAGATGGGTATATATTTGTACAGTGTAAAGTTTTAACCACATCAAACAACACATGGCACATACCAATCGTAAGAATCAACGGTAAAAGTGTCGGCAGTTCTACTACATCGCAAATAACAGGACAAACTGCTGACAATACCCATTACAGTAATTTATTCCCTATTTCTAAAGGCGATATAGTGCAGATAGGGTTAAACCCCGCAGCTTCGTCAATGGAGTTTAAGTGTTACTTTATTCCGCCGACCACTGTCGCACCTATGGTATTAACCCAGGCGGATATAGTGTCCAGCGAGAGACCAGGCGAGGGGAAAATTGACCCTGATACAAAAGTAATACGGGTCAATGACCCTGTGAATACTTTCTCTATTCAGCCTGATTATGCTAAAAGGGAAACAGAAAACAGGATACCCGCTAATAACGGTGAATGGGTAGTTGATAAGCCGTTTGGTTATGTGTATGTCGGAGGCGGCTCAACAGCTTCTGTTCCAACGGTGCAAGTTTTCATAAATGGAGTAGAATCCCTGCTTACCTATAATTATGACGCGCATATTAGACACATACAGCCGTTAGAAGTGTCGAGGGGGGATGTCGTTAAAATAACCACTACGGCGGTTGGGTCGACAACCTTCTGCTACTTTATCCCTCCTAGAATCGTATGGGCAACCAGCGATGCCGCACAATTCCACACTAGGCTAATTGGACAGCCGGATTATGCTAACGCAGAACCTGAAAACATTTTCCCCGGTGCTAATCTTCCGCTTGCCGTTAAGCGACATGGATATTTAAGGTATAGGTGGGTAACGAATACAGCGGCTAACGGTGGTTATGATATTTCGATAAATGGCGAAAAGTCTTACAGCGATTTTATAAACCCTGGGACACGTCCGGCAATAACGATACCTGTATCAGAGGGCGATATTGCAATCATTGACTGGAACGCTGGCGGCACTGTTCAATGTCATTTTATCCCACCAAAAGCAACAGCCCCCATAGCCCTTACCGGCGTGGACATGGTAAGCAGTGATGAAAAGTTTAAGATAAAACTTGACCC
>Ga0099364_10009338_pt1 | contig 13617 bp, 11 predicted proteins | sample TergutTh196P3_FD_73070 | JGI IMG/M metagenome (GOLD analysis project Ga0099364, IMG submission 73070) | Microcerotermes parvus P3 segment gut microbial communities from Pointe-Noire, Republic of the Congo - Th196 P3 | ecosystem: Host-associated > Arthropoda: Insects > Digestive system > Gut ...
CCGTTGTCTTGCAGGATAAAAATATGAATAGCCTTATCTTTCGGATGCACGATCCAATATTCTTTTACTCCAAATTCTTCATGCAAAACAAACTTATCGTTCACATCCCTTTTAAGTGTTGAGGGCGACAAGATTTCGACTATCATATCCGGTGCACCGCAACAGCCCCGTGAATCAAGTTTCGACAGGTCGCAAATAACGCAAATATCCGGTTGAACGACTGTATCAATCGCGTCGTCAGCCGTTGCACCCTTTTTTGGAAAACGAACATCAAACGGCGCATAAAATACTTCACATCGACCCTTATTTCTTCTAATCTTAGCATCAAGTTGTCTATTGATATTTCTGCTAACTCTGGCATGTTCCATAAGCGGTGCAGGCGACATCATCTTGATAATACCATTTATCAATTCCCGTGTTTTGCCGTCAAGCCATGTCAAATAATCGGCGTAGGTATAACGTTTGTTCATGTCCAATACTAATTCCATAATCTTATAATTATGTTTTAATTATCAACAGTTTCCGTTTCAGGAGAAATAAATTACTCTTCATTCGGAAAGCAAAGTTAGTCAATTCTTTTCACAAACGCAACGATTTTCTACAAAAAAAGTCTATATATCTAAAATAATCACTATTTTTGTGGCTGAAAAATGGGAGTTTTATTGATGTGAACCGGATGAAAATTTAAAAATGGAAAGAACAAAAATTACAGCCATTGTAGGCTCGTTGAGACGGGATTCGTACAACCGTCAATTAGCAATGGAAGCCGGACGGATAATCGGAGACCGTGCAACATTTGAACTGTTAGATTACAGCGATGTGCCGTTGCTGAACCAGGATATTGAGTATCCTGCTCCCGAGCCTGTCAGACGAATACGCGAGATTGTTAAATCATCCGACGGAATATGGTTTTTTACACCGGAGTACAATCATTTTTTTCCGGGCGTCCTGAAAAATCTCATTGACTGGCTGTCAAGACCGATTAGCGACAGTGAACCGCAAGTTCTAAGCGGTAAACCTGCTGCTATCAGTGGGATTACGTTAGGAATGTCCGGAACGGGAATAGCGCAGGATCATCTCGTCACACTGATTAGTTTTCTCAATATGAAAGTAATGAATCAACCGCGCCTGATGATTCCCAATGCTAAACAACAAACGAACCAGGACGGACGGTTGGCGCTGACGTACAGCGCTCCATTTTTGGAAAAACAAGCGATGGCTTTTCTTCGTTTCGTTGAGTACGAAACGCGGAGCGATAGATGATAAAGCGTTAGTAGGTCCCGTCATTTACGCCTGTTTGATGCTTTCATAAGACTCTCGCAATGACGGTCATAAATTGTTGGGCTTGGGCTTCGCGGGAAAACTTCTTTATTTCGTTTTTGTCGGAGTTGTCTTCATACGGAAGGCCGGATTCCCAGCGAAGATAATGGCTTTTTATGAAATCATATACCTCATCGGCAGTGTGTGCGGATAAGCCGGCGTGCGTTCGGAAAATGACTTCTTCAATGCATCCTTCGTCGCCGCGAACGCAAAGGATAGGTTTGCCGACAGCTAACGATTCAAAGAGTTTGGTAGTCATAACGCCTTTTGGACCGTTGGCATCCGATTTGTTTGTCAAGAGTAGTAATATTTCGCTGTCATGAAGCGCCTCGGGGATTTTTGATGCGGGGATGTATCCGAAATAGTCCATAAATAAAGAGATGTCGGAATAGTTTTCCGCCTCTTTTTTGATGATTTGTCTTGATTTTTCGTCGACATACCACCTTATCTGAAACGTGTCAATGCCTATAATATGGTTATTTGCAAGTCTTTGAACAGCCTGAAAAAGTAAATCGGGATTTCGCATTGCAATACTGTGTATCCTGCCGGTATAGGTGATGATAAATTTATCGTTCTTCTTATACCTCGGATAAAAGATGTCGGGGTCGTAACCGTTGTAAATCAATTTTGTGTTTTTATTGAAAACGCTAAGTACGGACACATGCCACGGGGAAATTGTGGTGACATAAGCCGCTTCTCGCAAAATTCTATTTCGTATCTTCAAATTTCGTATTTTAAAAATACAGGATATGAATTTATCTAATCCGAAAAGTTTTGGTAATGGATGTGTTATAAACTCATGCCCTGTATATTGTTCGATGATGTCCCTCAAATCTATTATCAGGGGCAGTCCGGTTTTACGTGACAAACGTCGGGCTGCCTGCATCGGAAATGTACGGTAAGTACTGCACAATATAAGGTCGAAGTGATGTTGTTCTGACTTTCGGAATGCTTCTCGGTATATCCGTTTGTCTTTATAATTAAACAAGGTATCCCGTAAAAATGTCCATCCCCACTCCACTTTACCCTCCCACCCTTTTTTCCGGTAATAACGGATAAAGGTGACATCTATCTTCAATTGCTGTAACTGTATTGCAAGAAATGAAAATGTTTCCTCTTCCACATCTTCTGTAATAACAACAGGATTCCAATCGTTAATTTTCAGATATTTACACAAATATCCCATTCGCGGACCAAAAGCCGGCGGAAACATATCGCATAGTATCAGGACAGACTTTTTCATACGAAAAAAATGAACAATGATTAATGGGTAATGATTAATGATTAATGATTAATGATTAATGATTAATGGGTAATGGGTAAATTATCATTATTGCTTGGGTGTGAGGGATTACATGTTTGTTTCATACGAAAATTGAATAAATGAATAACTGAAAACTGAAAACTGAAAACTGAAAACTAAATTCTGAAAACTGAAAACTGAAAACTGAAAACTGAAAACTAAATTCTGAAAACTGAAAACTGAAAACTGAAAACTACATCCCACTGATTGCCTGCACGATTTTCTCTGCGGCATGTCCGTCGCCATAGTCATTGATTTCGGATTTTGCAGGGGTATTTTTCAGACATTCTAAAATTTTTTCGGTACGGTAACCCGCTAATTGATTCCAACCGGCATCGACGGTTTCAGTCCATTCGGTTTCATCGCGTAAGGTAATACAGGGCGTCCGGTAAAAATAGGCTTCTTTTTGAATACCGCCGGAATCGGTTAAGATAGTAGCGGCATTTTTTTCGAGCATCGCCATATCGAGATAATCAACAGGGTCAATAAGGCGCAAGGATTGATTTGTTGCAATTGTCTCACTCAGATTGTAACGGATTAAATAACCTTTTGTTCGCGGATGAAGGGGCAATATAACCGGACAATCGGGTGTAGCAATTTCGACAAGTGCTCGAATGATTTGTGTCAGGCGTTCCGAGTTATCCGTATTCCCTGCGCGATGGACTGTACATAAAAGGTAATTCTTCGGTTGCAGGCCAAGGGTAGCGATGATCTTGGACTTTTCTTCGGCCACTTTACCGAATTGAAGGGCTGTATCATACATTACATCGCCTGTAAAAAATACACCTTTAGTGATGCCTTCGTTAGTCAGATTTCGGATCGCTTGAGCTGTCGGACAGAAAAGTTGGGATGACAGATGATCGGTCAGGACTCGATTGATTTCTTCGGGCATTTGCTTGTTGAAACTGCGTAATCCGGCTTCGACATGTAATACAGGGATATGCAATTGGGAGGCGGCTAAGGCGCCTGCGAGCGTTGAATTGGTATCTCCGTATACCAATACGCAATCCGGCCTGCTTTCTATCAGCGCTTTCTCTATGCCTGTCAGCATCACGGAAAGCATCTCAGCCTGACTTGAAAAACTACCGCAATTCAGTTGCCAGTCCGGGTTTTTTATTCCCATTTTTTGAAAAAAGACTTCGTTCATGTTTTGGTCATAATGCTGACCGGTATGCAGTATCTGTTCTTTTATTTCACTGCTGGCGGTTATGGCCCTGCTAACGGCTGCGGCCTTTATGAATTGTGGTCTGGCGCCTATTATGGTTACTATTTTTGTCACGAATTTCACAAATTTGAATTTCTAATTCCTAATTCATCTATCAGTTTTTCATATAAACTCCGTAAGTATCCGTTATTTCCTTCGACGACTGTTGTGTTATGCCATAGGAGAGTTAAGTCGCCGTTTACCTGCCGGATATGATGGATAAGCCGTTTACAGTAATCTTCGGCTTTTTCTGTTGTAAGATTCATGTAAGCCGGATCGCTGAGGGTTCCGTCCATGATGATTAGCGGGTGAAGCGTTAGCGATGTCAGTCGACGTGTAGCAGGATTTATATAATGTACGGGAAAGGATGTGCCGAGACGAAAACCGGCTATATCCGCGTAACCCATTGTATAATCATCGGTAAAACCGGCTTTTTCAATATATTCCATGTCTTCCGGCTCTCGCGATGACAGAAAATGATGACGGTTATGTCTTATCTCCGTTCCATACGCATCTTCTAATTTTTTCTTTTCTGCAGCAATCAATGAGGGGTCTATTCCTGCCTGGAAGCTGCTGTGAAGCCCTACTGTCGCCCCTTGTGCGCGACATAATGCAAAGAGCGCGCGAATATCTTTTCCGTACAAGTCATAACGGGGTTTATCGTTTTTTGTTTTACCGCCGGCCTTAAAAAAAAGAAATGACCGGCTAACCTCGTCATTGGGAGAGTTTGATGAAAACGGGTTTTCATACAAATGGAGGAGATGCGGACGGGACGTCCGCGTACCCAGTTGCATGATGGTTTTTTGAAACAACCATGGGAATGTATAGTATGGGTCATTTTCCAATTTTCCAAATTTTGTTCTAATAGCTCCAATAAGGTTGTTTCCTGAAAAAACGTTACGCGCTACATTTCTCCACGTACGACAGCTAAAAGGTTCATCTACATCGTGTGTGAGGTTTATTTTTCTTATGTATGGAGCAGTTTCAGGTATTGAAACACCGGTACAACCAAGCCATTTGCGGATCAGTTTCCCATATTCGTCTACTACCGGACGGTCAATAAAACCGGCGCGACAAGGTAACGAATCGTGTCCGGGGAAACGACCGTTTACATCCCGTTTGTCGCGATGCAAGATTTCTTCATAACGGCTTATCAGAAAATAGGCGCTTGCCACCAAGTCGGCATAGACGATAATCGTATCCCCTACCCTGTCGATTTCGGGTGTTCCGAAAAGAAACGGGACGCCTTCGATCGTTTGCACCGGCAAGACAGGTATCGTTTGTGCACTACCGTATACACCTTCATTGAAAAAATCCGATGGGATAATAACTACTTTATAGTCAGCAAAATGAGAAATATTCGAAGTATAACCGACAAGCCGGTTTACGTCGTTAGGCAGTTGCCCGCCGACTAAAAAACGCAAGATATATCGAATGATTTCAGTCATAAATTATACTTCTAAGTGAATATCATTGGTAGCTTGCGAAGCAATCCAGATGTCTTGATTTGCACCTGGATTGCTTCGTTCCTCGCAATGACGGGGGGAAACCGGCTTTACCCAAGTTTAAACTTAATCCTTACGCGATCCAATAATCCCAGCTTCCCTCGTGTAATGGTGAAATACGGATTTTGAAAGGCGCCGAACTCGCGAAAGAAACGTTCTACGCCCGGTATCATTGATCCTTCAAAATCGAACCTGTTCGTATATTGCGATGCATATTGTATCGCTTCCCACATTACTAAGCTATGAGCGCCCGAATGACGGAGCAAAGGATCGCTGCCGCCTGCAATATAATAGGCGCAACTGTCCTGCCATACGACAAAAGCCACCGCATGAAGTCGTCCTTGTTCGTCAAATCCGCCAAAGATTTCGCCTCGTTCCTGTTCGCTGGCGACAGTAATCAATCGCTTCAGGATAGCGTCACTTTGTTTGTTGACGATATGCTGTCGCTTAAATGTCAATGCCTGAGTTTTCAGGAAGTCTTCAACTGAAAAATTGCCATACGACACCTTGACACCCATGTCCCGGGCTTTTTTTATGTTTCGCCTCGTTTGCGCGCTCAAATCCGGCCATATCGAATCCGAATCACTAATACCATAAAGGATATAGGTATAACGTGTCGTTTGGGAATACCCAGCCCAATAGAACGGGAGCCAGTCGGTAAAATCGTGACAAAAATTCTGAAGAAAACTCCGGTAAGAGCTAAGTTGTTCAATAAAATATTTGCACATTTCCTGACGGCGCGCCAATCGGGTCGAATATTTTAAGTCGCCGGCATCGGGAGCAAACCATACGCCCATTGTTTGGGTATATTGGGGCATGGTTACCAATCCTTTGCAAGGTATATAGAGCGGAATGGCGGCAAGTAGCTTGCCTTTCTTTTCGTATAATAACACGTCCCAGTCATCGCCACAAACAACGTCTAACCACCAATCCCTTGAAAATATGGGAATGTTGTAAGTTTCAGCACAAAGCGATCGATATAAGTCTTTTGACATCATCGACGTCTGATTTATTGCTTCAATGCGCCAAAAATCAAGCCTTCCAATTCTTCAGCTAATTCGGGATTATCTTCGATACATTTTTTTGCGGCGTCGCGTCCCTGTCCGAGTTTTGTATCTTTATAGCTAAACCAAGCCCCGCTTTTCTTTACGATGTTGAGTTCGACACCAAGGTCTACAATCTCGCCTGAATGGGATATCCCTTCGCCGAACATGACATCAAATTCCGCTTTACGGAAGGGAGGCGCCACTTTGTTTTTTACGACTTTCACTCGCACCTGATTTCCTACTACATCATCGCCGTCTTTCAACGGACCTACGCGACGTATGTCGATGCGTACAGAGGAGTAAAATTTGAGGGCGTTACCTCCGGTTGTTGTTTCCGGATTACCAAACACAACCCCAATCTTGTCGCGCAACTGATTGATAAAGATACATGTCGTTTTCGTTTTGCTGATGGCGGCTGTCAGTTTACGTAGCGCTTGCGACATCAGTCGCGCTTGTAGTCCCATTTTGCTGTCGCCCATCTCGCCTTCAATCTCCGCTTTAGGCGTCAGGGCGGCTACCGAGTCGATCACCACGATATCGACTGCCGATGAGCGGATTAGCTGTTCGGCGATCTCCAGCGCCTGTTCGCCGTTATCGGGTTGCGAAATCCACAGATTATCCACATCTACGCCTAATTTTGTAGCGTAAAAGCGGTCGAAGGCATGTTCGGCATCGATAAAAGCGGCTATACCACCGATTTTTTGCGCTTCGGCCATAGCATGAATAGCCAAAGTGGTTTTGCCTGACGATTCCGGGCCGTATATTTCGATGACCCGTCCGCGGGGAAATCCGCCTACGCCAAGCGCCGCATTCAGGCCGATAGAGCCTGTCGGTATGACTTCAATGCTTTCGATTTTCTCGTCGCCGAGCTTCATGATCGAACCTTTTCCGTAACTCTTCTCGATCTTGTCCATGGCTGCGCGTAACGCTTTCAACTTATCTGCATTTGCACCGCCTCCGCCACCCTCAAAAAGGGTTTTTTCTTCTTTTTCTTTTGCCATAAATAGTTAGTTAATAATTATATAAAAATTTTACAGTTCCAAATCCATGTTATGAAACTCATGCCACGGCAAGCCCTGTATATTCAATTCGTTCATAAACGGTGTCGGATCAAATTGTTCTACATTCCAGACGCCCGGTTTGTTCCACCTTCCTGTCAGGAACATTTTTGCGCCTATCATAGCGGGAACGCCGGTGGTGTAACTGACAGCCTGTGCGCCGGTTTCCCTGTAGGCTTTCTCGTGACTGCAATTATTATAGATGTAACAGTTGCGTTCCTGCCCCATATACTTGCCTTTTATTCGGCAGCCGATAGATGTTTCGCCCGTATAATTTTCGCCCAGCGTGCCGGGGTCGGGCAATACTTCTTTCAGGAACTGTATCGGGACAATCTCTGTTCCTTTATATATAATTGGTTTTATACTTGCCATGCCAATGTTTTGTATCACACGCAGGTGGGTCAGGTATTCCTCGCCAAATGTCATCCAGAAACGCGCCCGTTTGATAGTAGGGAAGTGCTTTACCAAGCTTTCCAATTCCTCATGATAGAGTAGATAGGATTCGCGACAGCCAACACCCGGATAATGAAGGTATTTCCATACCGATAACGGTTCGGTTTCTATCCATTGGCCGTTTTCGTAATATTTTCCCCGTTGCGTTATCTCACGGATATTGATCTCCGGGTTGAAATTGGTAGCGAATGCTTTGTGGTGGTCTCCGCCGTTGCAGTCGACAATATCTAAGTGGGTTATTTCATTAAAATGATGTTTTGCGGCATGCGCTGTGAAGGCGTTTGTCACACCCGGATCGAATCCGCAGCCGAGTATAGCTGTCAGTCCGGCTTTCTCATAACGATCCTTATACGCCCATTGCCAGCTATATTCGTACTTGGCCTCATCTAACGGTTCGTAGTTGGCGGTATCAAGATAGCTGACGCCATAAGCAAGGCAGGCCTCCATGATCGAAAGGTCCTGATAGGGAAGCGCCAGATTGACAACCATTTCGGGTTTGAACGATTCGAACAACCGCATTAACTCACTGACATTATCAGCATCTACCTGCGCAGTCTGTACGGCCATGTTTTTAATATCGGCCGCAATCTTATCACATTTACTTTTAGTACGACTTGCCAGCATGATGTCGCTGAAAACATCTGCATTCATCGCCATTTTTTTTACAGCCACGGTACTCACCCCGCCAGCTCCGATAACTAATACTCTACCCATTTTTTTATAATGATTAATGATTAATGATTAATGATTAATGAACTCTACCCGTTCGTGCTTTCGTGCTTTCGTGCTTTCGTGCGTTCTACCCAATCAACAACACGTCGATATTCTTTTCGTTGATAATATTCTTGCCGGCGGGGGTAAATAAAAAATCGAGGCGGTCTTTGTAGCGTGTCTCTATTTTTCCGCGTACCATTTTCATGGTGGAGTTCAGCAATTGATTTTGTTCGGTAAAAGGTTCGGGTAGCACGCCAATAGCGGTGGGGAGCCAGCGCTCAGGGAACTCGCCGGCATAAATACCACCGCTCTTGTACTGGTTGATAATCTCCTGTATCTTTTTCAACGCCAGAATTTTAGCTTCTTCTGTGTTCCAATCGAGGTCCGGTTTGATTTCTTCCACGTATTTTTTCAATTGCGCTTTATCCGGCACTACAAAAGCCACGGTATAGGGGTCTTGATTGTTATGCAGCATCATCTGGTCGATGTATTTTGTGCTGTCGCAAATACCTTCCTCGATGCCTTCGGGGCTGTATTTCTCGCCGTCGCTGCTTATCAGCAGACTTTTGAAACGACCTAACACGTACAGGAAGCCGTCTTTATCCATGTACCCCATGTCGCCCGTATGAAGCCAACCGTCGCGAATAGTATCACGGGTAGCTTCCGGATTTTTCCAATATCCTATCATCACATTTTCGCCTTTGATGACGATCTCGCCTTTCTCGCCGAGGGGCAACTCGTTGCCTTCCGAATCTAATATTTTGAGTTCCATAGGTTTCACTAAAACGCCCGACGACCCTAACTTATGCTTTTTCATGTTATTCGACGAAATGACGGGGGTCGCTTCCGATAAACCGTACCCTTGAAACATCGGGATGCCGATGGCATAAAAGAAACGTTGAAGCTCAATATCTAACAGCGCTCCGCCGCCAATGAAGTACTTCATCTTGCCGCCCATGGCTTTCCGTACCTTCGAAAAAAGAAGTTTATCGTAGATAGCCAGCATGATTCTTTTGTGAAGCATTTTGAACCCTCCTTTATTAAACCCCTCGCGGTTGTATTCGTAGGCTGTCTTCAGCGCTTTCTTAAAAATTTTTTCCGTCGTTTTACCTTTCTTTTGTATGTTTGATTCAATGTTTTTTCGGAAATTTTTAGCTAATGCCGGCACGCTCATTATGACGGTGGGCTTAAACTCCTTAATATTCAACGGAATATTTTTCAACGATTCAATAGGCGTTTTACCTACCTGAACCGTCGCCACATTTGCGCCATACGCCATGAACGAATAAAATCCGGCCACATGTCCGAAACAATGGTCTAACGGAATGATTATCAGGTTACTGTCTTTCTGATCGATTTTTATAAGCGTCATAGACTGCTCTACGTTAGCCGTATAATTCCGGTGCGAAAGCATAATGCCTTTAGGGTCGGCTGTCGTTCCCGAAGTATAGGAGATATTAGCCAAATCATTATCTTTTACCGTTTTACTTCTGGCTACCACCACATCGGAATTGGATTCCAATAAGTGGTCGCCTGCTTTCAGGATATTTTCCAACGGGACTTCCGGTTCATTGTATTCCTCAATAGTATCCAGCACGATCACTTTTTCAATCAGGGGCAGATTTTTTATGATCTGGCGGATTTTCCGCAGTTGGCCGCCGGAAACCATGACATATTTCGATTCGGAATGGTTTAAGCGGAATATAAGATCATTTTTTTCTTCCAATTTGATCGAAAGGGGCACATTAGTAGCGCCTGTATATAAAATCCCCAGTTCGCCTATCACCCAATCATTACGGCCTTCCGACAGCAGGGCGATTTTATCTCCGGGTTGAACCCCCAAGCTGATAAGTCCTGCGGCCAGCCTATAAACCTGTTTTTTGGTTTCTGCATACGTTATAGGCTCAAAAACTTTGGTCTTTTTCTCCCATAAAAAAGTGTTATTACCGTATTTATTAACACTTTCCTCAAATAAGTCAATTATCGTTTTCATGTTCAAATATTTAAAATTATGAACACAAATATAGATATAAACAATTGAATAATCAAAATAAATTTATATCTTTGCAAGGTTATTAGCTGAGCTTACGCACTAAAAAACGTTTTAATTCGCTTATTATGTGCTAATTAGCTATAATAATTTATTTTTAAAACTTATAAAATTTTTTATATGAACCGTATTCTTATTTTTCTATGCGCCGTATTGTTAGCGAACCCTTCATTTGCCTCTGAAAAAGAGACGAAAGTCCTGATTAAGACGACAGTGGGTAAAATTACGGTGAAGTTGTACAATGAAACGCCGTTGCACAGGGATAATTTTATCAAATTAGTGGAGGAAAACCAATACGACAGTATCATGTTTCACCGTGTCATCAAGCTGTTTATGATACAGGCAGGCGAGAAATACCCTCCCATAGAAACCGAAAAAATCGGTGATTCGAATGAAAAGGTTCCGGACGATGCGGAAACGGAATCTCCCGGAAAATGGAAGAAATTTTTCAGCAAATTTTGGTTCAAATCCAAAAAGAAGAAAGAACAAATAAAGAAGCCTGTTTGGCGGGACCCGAACTATGTTGCGCCAGACCACAAGTTACCGGCAGAAATCGTTTTTCCGCAATATTTTCATAAAAGAGGGCAGTTATGCGCAGCACGTGAAGATACAAAGGTCAACCCGGAACGTATGTCGTCTGGCTTACAATTTTATATTGTTACAGGGAAATATTTTACCGATAACGAGTTGGATAAATTGGAAATAAAGGATAACATCACATTCACGCCCGAACAACGCGAAGCCTATAAGTTTGAAGGAGGAGCGCCCCATTTAGACGGCGAGTACACCATTTTCGGCGAAGTGACAAAAGGATTAAAAGTGGTGCAAAAAATTGAATTATCGGCAACTGACTATCGCGACCGTCCGTTGAAGGAGATACGAATTAAAACGATGAAAATTCTAAATAAGTAGTCTATGCGTTCCTTCTCTGTTATACTCAGAATGACATGTATCCTTTTCGCGTGTTGCATCTTACACGGATTCCACGCTAAAGCTCAGAATGAAACCGTCCGGAAGTTGAGTAAAATTCTTCCGGAAGGCATGCATTTTGCGACGGTTGAAGGACGCGACACAGTACCTATCATCTTCCTGAAAGAAGTTGTTGTCTATCCACCGCTAAAATTTAAAAACGACAAGGAACGACTTGAGTACGACAAACTTGTACGCGACGTCAAAAGAACGTTGCCGTATGCAAAGTTAGTCTTTAACACGCTGATAGAGACGTACGAATACATAGAGACGCTCCCTGACGATAAAGCCAAAGACGCCCATTTGAAGCGAATGGAAAAGGAACTTTTCAGGGATTATAAACCGGAATTGAAAAAACTGACATTAACACAAGGCAGGTTACTATTGAAACTGATCGACCGCGAATGTCACCAGTCGAGTTTCCAACTTGTAAACGCATTTCTCGGCCCTTTTCGCGCAAGATTCTGGAATCTTTTCGCCACAATGCTCGGCGCTAACATGAAAACCGAATACGACCCCAAAGGCAAAGATGCCATGACGGAACGCGTCGTCCAGCTTGTAGAACGGGGGTTGATTTAGGGCGAACGCACGAAGGGGCGAACGCACGAACGCACGAAGGGGCGAACGCACGAAGGGGCGAAGGGGCAAACGCACGAAGGGGCGAAGGGCGAACGCACGAACACACGAAGGGTAGAGTGGGTGAATGTCAGTCGTAATGGGGTTGATATAATGTCTTGAAAAAATCCCATAGTACGATGCCGGCGGCAACTGCCACATTCAGAGAATGTTTAGTTCCGTACTGAGGTATTTCTATACAAAAATTGCAGGCGTCAATCACTTGTTGCTGTACTCCTTTTACCTCATGACCTATAACAATGGCATATTTTTTTTCTTTTTCAAGCCACAACTTTTTCAAGCATATACTACCTTCGGCTTGTTCAAGTACGCAAATCAAATACCCTCGCTTTTTCAAATCGTTGATTGCGTCCAGCGTTTCTGAAAAATAATTCCATTCAACCGTTTCTTCAGCGCCAAGCGCTGTTTTATGAATTTCGGGATGAGGAGGCGTAGCTGTTATTCCACATAGATAAACCGCTTCCAATCGAAAAGCATCCGCTGTTCGGAAAATAGAGCCTACATTATTCAAACTTCTTACATGGTCGAGCACAACAACTAAAGGCGTTTTTTTACAAGTTTTGTAATCTTCACTTGATAAGCGGTTTAGTTCAGTAATTTTAAGTTTTCTCATACTAAAATGCAATTATGAGATATGATAAATTGAATAAATGCGTCTTTTGCACTTGCGATTAAATCAATCCCCGCTCGACTAACTGAACGACGCGCTCTGTCATGGCATCTTTACCTTTGGGATCGTATTCGGTTTTCATGTTGGCGCCGAGCATGTTGGCAAAAAGATTCCAAAAGCTGGCTCGAAACTTACCGAGAAAAGCGTTGACAAGCTGGTAACTTGATTGGTTACACTCGCGATCAACTAACTTCAATAAAAGTTTGCCCTGTGTTAGTGTCAGTTTTTTTAATTCCGGTTTATATTCCTTGAATAGTTCTTTTTCCATTCGTCGCAAATGGGTATCTTTGGCTTTGTCGTCCGGGAGCGTCTCTATGTATTCGTATGTTTCGATTAGTGTATTAAAAACTAACTTGGCGTATGGCAATGTTCTTTTAACGTCACGAACAAGTTTATCATATTCGAGGCGTTCTTTATTGGATTTGAATGAAAGTGGCGGATAGACAAGTATTTCTTTTAAAATGACGAAAGGAATTGTATCTTTGTCTTCGAGCACGCCTAATTGCAATCCTTCAGGAATATATATTTTCGATGTGCGAGGTGTATTGCCCTGTGCATTAGCAGAAAAATTGCCAATGATACAACAGACCAAAACGAGCCATACCGTCCGAAAGGGTTGAAACGAAGCATTTGTCTTTTTTACGCCTGTACAATGATGAAAAACTTTAAATACATAATTCATAATTCTG
>Ga0099364_10009339_pt1 | contig 13617 bp, 12 predicted proteins | sample TergutTh196P3_FD_73070 | JGI IMG/M metagenome (GOLD analysis project Ga0099364, IMG submission 73070) | Microcerotermes parvus P3 segment gut microbial communities from Pointe-Noire, Republic of the Congo - Th196 P3 | ecosystem: Host-associated > Arthropoda: Insects > Digestive system > Gut ...
CTAAGCCTTGAAATTCATTCATTTCAGCCTCCAATTACTTGTAATATAATTAGTTATCATTACTAATTGGTGCTACTATACAAAATGCCGTTTTCTTAGCAAGGTGTTTCTTCGTTTTGTCGAAGAAAAATCGAATTATTATTAGTTGCTATGTGTTTATATATCATAGAGTTATAAAACAGGTTGAGAGGTGTCTCAAAAGAAAATATGAAAAGTTTTTAACGTGCTTATTTATAAAGGAAAAAACCGACTTTTCGAGCAATTTCAACAGAAATTCACAAAGGCAAAAATACCACTTCAAAAATTTCGCATCTTTTTCTGCCGATTTTAAATTAAAATAAATCTGAATTTTTAGGGTAAAAATAAATAAAGGGAAAAAATAGATTTGCTTTGTGATGACATTTTTTAGGATGTCAAAAACTTCTTGATAGCAAAAGAATAGGGAAAATTTTTACCCTTTTTTTACCGTCTTTCTTCCTAATATGCAGTTGGGGCAATGGTACCTAAGGCTTACGAATGACATTGGCAATTGATATACATAAGTGACATGACCAGAGAGAGTTGGGGTGTCTGAAGCCCCAAATGTGTGGAACTTTACTTCGGATTTTCTCAAACATTATCGTAAAATATACCCCTTTTTACCATTTCTATCGAACTTTACTTCAGCACCATATTGGTATAACACCTTATATATTAACTACATACAAAATATTTGCATCTCTCAAACTTTATACGACCCCTTTACTCGTCAAAGATGGCTTGAAAGATTTGAGAGGGACTTTGGTTTATACTGTATGAGAAAATAGTTGACAAAAAACAAGGCTTTCTAATAATGGATCTATGAATTATCTTTTTGGAGTTATAGATAAATTATGTCAGAATTACAAAAAAACGAAAATACTTTTTACAATGAAATCAGCGAATTGCTGAAACAGTCTCGAAATGCGACTTATAGGGCTGTGAATACGATAATGGTGCAAACATATTGGCAAATTGGCAAACGAATCGTAGAACAAGAACAATACGGGCAAAACCGTGCGAACTATGGAGATCATCTGATAGTAAGCCTATCAAGACATTTGACTGACACATTTGGCAAAGGTTTTTCTGAAGCTAGCTTATGGAATATAAGGCAGTTTTATGTTACTATGCCTGATTTTGACCAATTCGCTACGCACTGCGTAGAGAATCTTACATGGACAAATATTCGCTTGATTATGAGACTTAAAAACAAGCAAACTTACACATTCTGATATAGGGCAAATGGATATGTATGTCCGTATGTTTGATGCACTTAAACGAGTAGAAAATGACAATCCTACAATAGGGATAATCCTTTGTGCAGAAAAGGACGAGACCATTGTTAAATATTCTGTTTTGAACGAAAATCAACAGCTTTTTGCCTCAAAATACAAAACCATATTGCCTACAGAAGACGAGCTCGCGGAGATGATTGCCAGAAGTAAAATTAAATTTGAATGCTCATGAGCGATGAATTATTTTTATGGAGTTTTCGATGAAGAAAATCATTCTTGCATATATATTGTTCTTTACAATGCTGGCCTTTTCCTATGGTCAAGATTTAATAACAATTCGTCCTAATGTGGCAGTCGGTTACTTTTATGCTGACGATGTTAAAGGAACAGTTGTTAATTATGGATTAAACCTATTGCTTTCATCAAATGAATTTCAACGTTACGGTTTGATATTTGACCATTTAACTATGCCTGATAATAAAGAAATATCATATCTGTGCACAGGAATAATGATAGAACAAGTACTGCTTAATTATTTCAACATGGGAATAGGGACTATTGGGTATATAAACCTTGTTCAAACAGGGGAAAATCCATTTGGACTTTATACTCATTTAGGTTTTGAATATAATATTTCAAGACGTTTGAACGCTGTCGCCTCGTATAGAAGCGATTTTATATTCAGAAAGCATTTTACTATGTATAGTGCTGTGCAATTAGGTTTCGGGATACGATTATAAAAAACACTTGATCAAGTAGGATTTGAGATTGTTGAGAAAAAATAACAAAACAAGAAAAGGTAATAATATGGAAATTATAAATATACGGGAAAAACCACTTACTCAAAACATAATAGAGCAAATCCTCTCCATTCCCAAAGGCAAAGTCTCAAGCTATCGTGATATAGCAAAAAGAGCTGGACTATTCAATGGTGCTCGCCAAGTGGTGCGAGTGCTTCATTCGATGACAGAAAAGCACAATCTGCCTTGGTATCGAGTTATCCGTTCAGATGGGAAAATAGCTCTCGAAGGTGATGGCAGAGATTTACAGATAGCTATGCTCCGTGCTGAAGGAGTCAAGGTTTCATCTTCAGGTAGAGTAAATAAAGAGCTTTTTATGTAAACATTTGGTCAGTTCCTCAATATCCATTCAACGATATCCTTTAAAACTTCGGGCGAAAATGTTTGCTCAATGACAGCATAGTTCACTGGTGAACCTGTTTCGCATTCTTGAAAAAGATGGTTTAGTCCCTGATATTCTTTAATAGTTACCCTTCTGTTTCCGCCTCTTTCAAGAGCAGATTTTATTGCTGAAAGATTTTCTGTTGCAGGAACTTGCAAATCCCTCTCTCCATTGATGGCAAATACTGGGCATTTTACCTGTTCGAGAATGGGCATCGGATCATATCGTATGAAATATTGCATCCAAGGGCTAGAAAGTTGTGCCGTCAACAACTCAATGTGACTTTCGGCAGATATTTCAGGAGTTGCTACCTTTTCAAATTCATCTTTAATTTCAAGAATATATGAGTTAATTACTCTTTCTATAGATGTTGAATCATCTTCTGTGAGGATTATCGCAAACAATTGTGCATTGATAGATAGATTGGTTCTTATATAATCTTCTGACATTCCTGATGCCTGAAATATCAATCTTGCTTGCTTTAACAGCAGCTCCGCACCTCGCATTCCAGTGCCTGCAAGCATCACTATGAAACCTACATCATTTGAGCGGGATGCAACTATCGGGGCAATGATTCCGCCTTCGCTATGACCTATCAATCCAATTTTGCGTCTATTAATTTCTCTGCGTGTTTTTAGATATTCTATGGCACTTTCTACATCTGTAGCAAAATCGGCTGTAGTGGCTGTAGCAAAATTACCTGTGGACTGAGCAATTCCTCTATCATCAAATCGTAGAACTGCGATGCCCTGTCGAGTAAGATAATCTGCTATAACTAAAAAAGGTTTGTGTCCAAAGATTTCTGAATTTCTGTCTTGTGGACCGCTACCTGAAATAAGTATCACTGCAGTAAAATTTCTGCCTCTTGTAGGCATGGTTAGAGTCCCTGATAAAGTGACCCCAGCAGCCCTATTCTCAAAAGAAACTTCTTCAGAGCGATATGGAAATGGTGGGATAGGCTCTTGTGGACGGTTAAGGCGAGTTTCACCTGACATTGTTTTTTCTAAAGTCAAGGGAAGCTCCAGTCCACCTTGCTTGAATGTACCTATAATAGAAGTTTCATCTAATTCTCCTTCAAAGAAAAGTCCAATGCTTGGGATTTCTAATATCAATGTTGAATCATCAAATGATGTCGTAGCTACAGAGATTCCAAAAGCACCTTGATCAGGACTATCCATAGAGGATACGTAACCTTCCTCTGTTTTTTCGATATGAAAAACAAGTCTCATGTTTGTGCCCTGAACACTCAAAATACCATTCCATTGTCCTGTGATGTCGCTTTGTTCAGTAGCAAAAGCTAAATTAAACATGCAAAAAACTGCAAATAACGAGAAAATACATTTTTTCATTTTCCCTCCGTTTTTATTTTATTTTTGTATAGTACAAAAGAATAGGCAATCGGCACTATGACTAAGATAGATATTATCGACATGCATATCGAAAGTAATACTGAAGTACTGAAAGGTAAGAATGGAGTGACTACGACAGCAATTCCGCCTATCATCCACAAAAAACCTGCCATTCGATGTGTCTTGTTCCAGTTATCAGGGTCGTTTAGTGTCCATGATATTCTGATGCCTATTGAATAATTTTGCCTATTTTTGTTCATGTAGTTACCAAAGAAAATAAACATCATGCCCATAGCTGCCATGATATAAATCGGGTTTGGGGTTGTGTCTTTCAGAGCGGCAAACAGCATCATCGGCACAAGAACCAAAGATAGAAACGGAGTTGTCCATTCTGCAAAGGCATGCATTGCTTTTGACTGATTTGCTCTCTTGGGGTCGTAATTGATGACTATTCTTGTAACAAGATTCATCAATAAAAAGAACAGAGGCATTCCAAAAGCCGCCCAGGCTTTATGAGCATACCAGTTTGGATTGCCATCAAAATCCCACTGCATTGCAATTTGTTTGGGTAATGCATTGTAAACGACCAATGACATGATGATTGGCAAAAGACAGATGATTGAAGATACTATCATCATTTTGAAGTTAATTTCTGTTTTCATCGGAATTTTCTCCTTCTTCTGATTTTTTGGATTTTTCATCGGGGTTTTCTCCTCTAAATTGAGATAGCCAAAGTATGACTTCTTCAAACACTGATGTGTTCAGTTCGTAAAATATAAAGTTCTTGTATTTTGTTTCTGAAATCAGACCTGCTTTTTTCAGCTGCGACAGATGATAGGATATAGTCGCACCTGTCATGGCAAAGCGTTTACCTATATCGCCTGCCGTCAATTTGCTGTCCTTTAACATATTCAAAATTTCACGCCTTGCTGGGTCAGACAAAGCTTTAAACATTTCTACAAAAGCCAAATTAGCCACCTTTTATAATTTATGAACCAATTATTTCTATTGGGGTATTTTTGTCAAGAGCTATTTTGATGATTTTCTAAATAGTTTAAAAAGACTGTTCATCTCTATTATCTCGTAATCATTTTATATCAATCAATTATTTTTTCCAGTTTTATAAAAACCCGTCAATCTTTCAGTATATATCCATCATATCAACTTGACAACTTAATACTTTTTTATCATCATATGAAAAATAGTTTTATAATTAAATTTGTTCCCGTTCACAATCGATGATTGGCACCATCACGTAGGAGTCCCCTCCGAAAAGTCGAAAAATAACCTATTTCTGTAGGGAACGCATTTATTAGTTCCATAACATCTTATGTATCAAGGATATATAAATAACGAATAAATGCGTTCTCTACATTAATGTCATCTGGAAATGCTATAAAACGCTTGAAGAGGAATAGTATAAGAACAAGCTTTTAGATGATGAAACGTTTAGCGTTGAGATAGAGCTAATAATTGAAGTTTCAAGTAAAACTCTAAATGAAAAGGTTGATTTGCCTTTTGAATACTTGAAAAAGGCTTTCAAGAAATATGAAGAAGCAGTTTAAAAAAGCTCATGTAGGAAGAAGAAGGGATTGAAAATAAATCTCAATCCCCTAATCTTTTACCCTTATATTTCTATTTCATCAATACCATTCTTTTTATCGATGAATACTCATTTGTAGTCATTCGATAAAAATATATCCCGCTACCTACTGGCTGTCCCAAATTGTCACAACCATTCCACAAGGCTTGATGACGACCTGCACTCATATTTGTATTCACTAGAGTTTGGATCAGATTTCCCCTGATATTGAAAATATCTATCGCGACATGTCCTGATTCAGCTAGAAAAAATTCGATGGTAGTTTCAGGATTGAATGGGTTTGGGAAATTACCATTTAGGGTTGTCATACGAGGAAGCTCTGTTTCATCTGTATCAGATACATTTGCATTTCCATTCAGAGGTACAGCAGTATGGGGTGAATAATTCGCATCGTGGGTTATACTCAAAAAGGCACTTTTATTGCCTGCAGATGTGGGTGAAAAAGTGACAGTAAAAGTTCTATTTCCATCAGCAACTATACTCCACGGCAATCCTGTGGCATTGAAATTAAACTCATTTTGATGTGTTCCACTAGTGGCTATTGAGTGAACTGTCAATGTGCTACCACCAGTATTTTTGATGGTAAAAGTGTGAGGATTTGATGATAGTCCCACATTTATTTCGCCGAAATCATACGATGTAGGATCGATGCTAAAGACAGGTGGATTTAAACCTGCTCCATACAGTGATACAGTAAAAGGAGACCCATCGGCATTGTGTGAAATGCTTAAATTTACCGTTTTATTGCCTGCCGATGAGGGTGAGAATGATACGGTGAAGGTATGATTTCCTCCTGCATTAATATTCCAAGGCAATCCCGTAACATTGAGATTAAACTCGCTCTGATTTGTCCCAGCTTTTATAATAGAACTGACAATCAGAGGTGCATTCCCTGTATTTGTGATAGTGAATGTCTGTAAAGCTGAGGTTTGTCCTAAAGGTATAGCACCAAAATTATACGCTGATGGTTCTACACTGATATGCGGACTTATAACTGTCCCAGAGAGAGCCACGTAATGAATTGCTCTATCATGAGGAATATCATCATCGTCATTCATTGAATCTCTTTCATCCGAATTTGACATGATCTCCACTGATCTGCCGAGATTGTCCGTGATTTGTATAGATGCTGATTTAGTACCAGAATACAACGGTGTCAATGAAACGGTGAATGTCCTATCTCCTCCAGCAGCTATAGTCCATGGTAAAGGTGGGTTCGGAATTGTGAGATTAAACTCGCTCTGATTTGTCCCAGCTTTTACGATAGAACTGACAGTCAGAGGTGCATCTCCATTATTTATGATGGTGAATGTCTGTAAAGCTGAGGTTTGTCCTACTTCGATATTTCCGAAATTGTGAGATGTCGGATTGACACTAAAAACAGCTTGAATACCTGTTCCAGAAAGTGGAACAGTAGAAGGTGAACCATTGGCATTGTGCGTGATACTTAAATTTGCCGTTTTATTGCCTGCCGATGAGGGTGAGAATGATACGGTAAAGGCATGATTTACTCCTGCATTAATGTTCCAAGGCAATCCCGTAACATTGAGATTAAACTCGCTCTGATTTGTCCCAGCTGTTATGATAGAAGTGATGGTAAGAGGACTGCCTCCAGTATTTGAGATAGCGAATGTCTGTAAAGCTGAGGTTTGTCCTATTTCTATATTTCCAAAATTGTGAGATGTCGGATTTATAGTGAAGACAGGTGGTGGATTTAACCCTGTTCCAGAAAGTGACACAGGAGAAGGATAACCACTAGCATTGTGCGTGATACTTAAATTTGCCGTTTTATTGCCTGCCGATGAGGGTGAGAATGACACGGTAAACATCCTGTTTCCTCCAGCAGCTATAGTCCATGGTAAAGCTGGGTTCGGAATTGTGAGATTAAACTCGCTCTGATTTGTTCCAGCTTTTATGATAGAAGTGATAGTCAGAGGTGCATTCCCTGTATTTATGATGGTGAATGTCTGCGTAGCTGAGGTTTGTCCGACTTCGATATTTCCGAAATTGTGAGATGTAGGATTTATAGTGAAAACTGGAATGACACCAGTACCGTTCAAAGAAACATCATGAATAGCCCTATTTTGCTCATCAAAGGAGAATATATCTGTAGTATTTCGATTGTTTGTGACGACAGAACGGGTTCTATCGTTGTTTTCAGACATCAAAGAAAATTCTGTCATTCTACCGAGATTATCGGTGACTTGGACTGTTGCTGTTCTATTTCCAGTATCTGCTGGTGTAAATGAGACCGCAAATGTTCTTGACTGATTTGCAGGTATTGTCCAAGGCGGAGCACCACCCGGATATGATACATTAAAATCATTCTGGTGGGTTCCTGTTTTTGTTATAGTACTTATAGTTAGTGGGCTACCACCTACATTGCTGACTGTGAATGTCTGCGTAGCTGAGGTTTGCCCTACTGTAATATTCCCAAAATTGTGAGATGTCGGATCAATCGTAAAGATCGGTAAAATCAGAGTATATTCTGAAAAATCAGATGTAAAATTTCCATACATAGCTGATATTCTATATGTAAATTGAGTCGCTGGCTGGGCAATATCTGTATCTTGGAATGATAACCCAGCAATATTTGAAGCTATTCTAGTAAAATTACCCTCACCAACTCTTCTATCAATATTGTAGGACAGAGTGCCTCCGGGTGTTTGATTGGGAACACTCCAAGTCAGCTCGACGTACCCAGTGACAAAATTAGCTTGAAAATTTGCTGGAGTGCTTAATGGTATTGAAGCAGGAACAGGGTTTGTGGAAGTAGATACGCCGCTTGGAACAGTATAATTTGCGGACACTCTGTAGTTATAGCTCGTATTGATTGCTACGTTTGTATCAGTCCATGTTCTTGCTTTCGTTTGATCAACATTTGTTGTATGCGTAAGTATCCATGCTCCATCGTTCGTTTGGCGTTCTATTCGATAATTTGATACCGCTCCCAATATGTTTGGCAACGTCCATGACAATGATATGCCATTTGTTGCTATTTGAGTATTTAAAGAGCTTGATGCATTTGAAGGAAGTCGAAGATGGGGGAATTCAGAATTTATGCTTGAATAGATATTCCAGATATTATTAAAATTCCATCCAATATTCGTATATGAACTAGGCAATTGCATTGCTGTATTACTCAATGAAGAGTTTGTACCATTTGATGTCCCATCTCCCATTGTTTGCGTCACACCCATTGTTTGGTTGTTCCACACATTATTAGTTATACTGATACTATTGTTTAATGGATCTCGCCTACCTGCTATACCGCCTCTTCTAAAAATACCATTATTACCATTTCCACCAATCTGCCCAGTTGCATAATTTCTTCGCACAGTTGAATAATCTCCAATCTGCCCAGCTATACCACCTGCATTCAATTCTCTAGTTCCAGATGGACCTTGCGAAGCAGTAACGTTTCCTCTTGAATAACAATCCTCAATAGTTGTTGCGTAGGTCATCCCAATTATACCACCCGCATGGTTTATTGAAGTACCCACTGTGCCAATTGATGTACCAGTTACATTTGCTGTGGAATAACTATTTCTGATAATAGCTGTATGTGGATTGACAGCTGGTCTACCGGAATTACCAACTAAACCTCCGACCCTAAAGCCTCTTTCTCCACTTGTTGATGCAACGATAGCTGTAACATTTCCTGAAACAAAACAATTCTCGATATCAGAAAGAATAATAAATCCTGCTATCCCTCCAGCATAAGAATAAGTCTCTCCACTACCACTTGCTATGCTGGTTGCTCTTATATCTACATTCACAAGTCCCAGATTTTTTATTACCGAACGGGTACTTGCAGAAATTCCTGAAACGATGCTAAACAAACCTGCACGAGGGTGAGCTTCAGCATCATAATACGAATGTAAATTGCTTATCGTGTAGCCCTGCCCATCATACTCACCTACAAAATGCCTACCCGGAACGCCGTGAATGGTAGTGATATAGCCTATAGGCGGAAGCCCACTACCTATGCCGTTAGTCCAAGTCGATGTCGCTGAAGCGTCAATATCAACAACTTGCCTAAAATAGACACGGGTTGAAGAGTCTTTCCACCAGCCCGGATCAGGTTCATAGGCTTCAGTATTCTGATTGAATGCCATCCATGCAAGGTGATCGATGTGAGAGATCAAGTAAGGGTTGTTTTCTGTTCCAGCACCGTCATAATCTACATAGCCGCCGAGTAGCGTAGGCGGGCGTGTTGGTGATGGTGTTTGTGCATACAATGAGCCAATTAACAGCATAAAAATTAGGCTCATAATAATTCTTTTAAAGGCTCTTGCCTTTACGTTTTGGGTTTTGTAGTTCTTTGACATACATTCTCCTCTAAAGTGTTATTTATTAGCATTTTCTGAAATGAGATTCACTCCCATTTAAAAAAAGTGTCCAATAAAAAGGTACGTTATTTTTGGACACTTTTACATATATGTAAACACTAAAAAAATGAAGCTTTTAGAAAATAGTGTTTGACAAAAATAGGTGTCCAAAAATAACGTACCTTTTTATTGGACACTCATTTATCACTACGAAGTATTTATAAAACAAAGCTGTTAGCACTATGTAAAAAATGCTCATTTTTTGGTTTTTAGTGTAATATCGATCGGGAGGTTGATGTACGTTTTTCTCGATTGGTGACAGGGACAAAACTCTGTAGGTGTTCCCTCCGAAAAGTCGAAAAGTAACCTATTTCTGTAGGGAACGCATTTATCCGTTCCGCTATCGTATTAAAACCCAATATGTTACGGGACATAAAATTGAGTCCCCTACATCAAATAGGGTTTTCGGAGTCCACTCCGTAGCGGCGATCTCCGATCTACGACACAAATCAGCATCCCCGCCCACAATCGATAAATTGGCACCCAATTTCCAATCGAGAAATCCGCATCCAATCTAGCATTCTGATACCTTCCCTGTACGGCTCCTGTACCGATCCCTAAAATAAGCAGGATAGAAGCGGGAAAAGCACAAGGGCAGTACGACACTTTGTCGTTGATGCAGCGTTTCGACTAAACTCCACACGAATTCAGTGTGTGCAAGGTATATTCATTTTCGTACTGTTATTTACAAGAAGGCTTTGTCAATAGCAAGCATGCGGGATAAAAGGGTTACGGGTAAAATACGAGTGAGCAGTCTCCAGTTTAAAAAACCAAAATATTTTAAAATTACACTTGACAAACTTATCATGATTTTTATTTTGACATTAATCAATACAAGAGATTAAATGAAAGATTTTATAAGGTACATAAAAGAAGTCAGTCATCTTCTCTTATGATGAGTATAGATAAGTATGTCTGAAATTTAAAATAGGAGTAAAATAAAATGTATTCAAATAACGTAAAAATTGTTTACCTTTATACGGTTTGCTTTATCACCTTTATTATGACAATTGGAGGGTTAATATCAACTGTTAATGCAGTTGCAAGATTATGTTTGCCAATAGTACATGTTCCATATTCTCGCATCCATGATTGGCAGATCACCCAAAATCACAAAGAAATGAGTGATGAGATGCTTCAACTACTTATAGAAAAAGAGGAAGCAAGAATAATTGAAGAAAGCATATCGCAAGCAGAAAACGAACGAATTAGAAGTATTCGGAGTGTCATTAATTCATGTATTGTGTGGATAATAGCAGTTCCAATTTTCTTTGTACATAAAAAGAAAATTATATCAGAGGAGAATAGCCAAGATGGCATTAGTTAGGTTTTTGGTGCCTTTGTTGTTCCTAACCATGATTGCATCAATATTTTTCAATAAAAATATAACAAATCGAGAAAATTTTGCTATATCAATTAGGATGCTTTATATGTATTCCATACTTTTGGTTTCACTGTTTTTAATCTTATTCGGAATTATTTTTGCATGGATGAATATCACAAATCTGATACTGCCAGAATCAGCAACAACACAAACAATAAATCAAGATTTGTTTTCACAAAATCAACGCAACAATGCTTTGCGAATGATATATACATCGTTTTCTGCGATAGTGTTAGGCATATCAATTTTTGCTTATCATAAAAAAAAGTTAAAATAACTATCTTCTGATTGCAAGTAGGTTTTATGGCTCTCATCAACATTTCAAATCTAACTTTTTCTTATGAAAGTAACTTTGAGAATATTTTTGAGGATGTCAGTTTTCAGATAGACACGGACTGGAAGCTTGGTTTTACCGGGCGAAATGGTCGTGGTAAAACAACTTTCTTGAATCTATTATTGGGTAAATATGAGTATAGTGGTACGATAACTGTTCCCACAAATTTTGAGTATTTTCCATATCTTATAGCTGACAAATCATTATTAACTCTGGCAATACTGGAAAGCATTCATCCTGATATTCACGAATGGGAACTTAAAAAGGAAATAACCCTTTTAAAAATAGATGAAAATGTTTTATTCAGACCTTTTGACACACTTTCTGGTGGTGAACAGACGAAGGTATTACTTGCCGCAATGTTTCTTAAAGAGAATAGTTTTTTATTGATAGACGAGCCGACAAATCACCTTGATGCTTTCGGAAGGCAGATTGTTAGTGATTATTTAAACAAAAAAAAGAGTTTTATACTTGTTTCACATGATAGAACTTTCCTTGATAGCTGTGTGTCGCATATACTTTCTATAAATAAAAAGAATATAGAAATACAGAGAGGAAATTTTTCCTCTTGGCTCGTAAATAAAGAACTACAAGATAATTTTGAACTTGCTGAGAATGAAAGATTAAAAAAAGACATAAAAAGATTGAAAGAATCTGCAAGAATAAAATCAGAGTGGTCAGACAGAGTAGAAGCGACCAAAATCGGTTTTGGTGCCTGCGATAGAGGAAATATCGGACACAAAGCAGCAAAGATGATGAAACGAAGCAAGTCTATCGAAGCAAGGCAACACAAGGCTATTGACGAAAAATCGCAATTGTTGAAAAATATTGATAGAGCAGACCAGCTAAAAATTATCCAGCTTGACTATCATTCAAATCGCTTTGTGACAATGGAAAATGTGTCGATATTTTATGGAGACAATATCGTCTGCCAAAATGTCAGTTTCTCTGTAGAAAAAGGAGACAGGATAGCCCTATTAGGTAGAAATGGAACTGGCAAATCAAGCATATTAAAACTGATATGTGGAAAAGACGTAAATCACACTGGCTTCTACAACAAAAGCAGTCAATTGATAATTTCTTATGTCCCGCAAGATACATCTCATTTAAGAGGAAGTTTGAGCACTTTTATACATGAAAATCAATTGGATGAGAGCTTATTCAAAGCAATCCTCAGAAAACTTGATTTTTCCAGAACGCAATTTGAAAAAGATTTGTCAGAATATAGCGGTGGTCAAAAGAAAAAAGTTCTTGTAGCTAAAAGCCTGACAGAAAAGGCACATCTATTGATTTGGGATGAACCTTTGAACTTTGTAGATATAATATCTCGTATCCAGATAGAAAGTCTTATACTAAACTATACTCCCACTATCATTTTTGTAGAACACGATATGAGTTTTTGTGAAAATATAGCTACGAAAAAGGTGTTGTTGTAAAAATGCCTAGCTGGAATCCATGGCACGGATGCAAGAAGATCAGTGAAGGTTGTAGACACTGTTATGTTTATCGCCAGGATGAAAGATATGGCGTCGAAATTCATAGCAGTGTAGTTCGGAAAAATAAATCAAGCTTTGATTTACCATTAAAAAAAAAACGGGATAAATCACATAAACTATCTTCTGGGCAAACAATTTTTACCTGCTTCACTTCTGATTTCTTTATAGATGAAGCAGATGAATGGCGTAAACAAGCATGGGCTATGATAAAACTTCGCAATGATTTAAGATTTTTAATTTTCACCAAACGAGTAGATAGAATTAATGATTGCTTACCTGACGATTGGGGTGATGGTTATGAAAATGTAATGGTAAGTTGTTCTGTAGAAAATCAAGCAATGGCAGATTATCGCTTACCCATATTATTAAAATTACCCATTCGTCACAAAGCAATCATCGTAGCTCCCATGCTCGAAAAAATAGATATTTCTCAATATTTAAGAAGTGATATAAAAGAAGTCGCCGTGGGAGGTGAATCTGGATTAAATGCCAGAATATAGTCAACAAACATTAAAAGCCGAACACAAAGCAGCATCAAACGAGTTATATGTGTGTAAGCATTTTTTCATATATCGTTTGAGCCAACTCCAAAAATTTTCAATAGGATTGAGATCAGGAGAAT